>ENA-OPUE01002098-OPUE01002098.1-human-gut-metagenome-genome-assembly--contig:-NODE-2098-length-10350-cov-3.348033_pt1 | contig 10350 bp, 7 predicted proteins | sample MGYA00241466_ERZ501924 | MGnify/ENA primary metagenome ERZ501924 (study PRJEB25962, sample SAMEA2042223) | human gut metagenome | biome: human gut; feature: human-associated habitat; material: faeces...
TGTTGGATGCTGATATTTTCGGTCCTTCTGTACCTAAAATGTTTCAAGTGGAAGATGCTCGTCCCTATGCCGAACAGATTGATGGTCGTGATTTGATTATTCCGATTGAAAAATATGGTATCAAATTGCTTTCCATTGGTTTCTTTGTTGATCCTGATCAAGCAACTTTATGGCGTGGTGGTATGGCTAGTAATGCATTGAAGCAATTAATCGGAGATGCGGACTGGGGCGAGTTGGATTATTTTATTCTTGATACTCCTCCGGGTACTAGTGATATTCATCTTACTTTGGTGCAGACTTTGGCTATTACAGGAGCTGTTATTGTCAGCACCCCCCAACAGGTAGCTTTGGCTGATGCACGCAAAGGAATCAATATGTACACCAATGACAAAGTAAATGTACCTATTTTGGGACTGGTGGAGAATATGTCATGGTTTACTCCTGCCGAACTTCCTGAAAATAAATATTTTATCTTTGGAAAAGAAGGAGCCAAGCAATTGGCGGAAGAAATGAATGTGCCTTTGTTGGGACAAATCCCTATTGTACAGAGTATTTGTGAGAATGGTGATAAGGGTACTCCCGCTGCTTTGAATGAGAACAGCATTACCGGACGTGCATTCATAGAGTTGGCTGAAAATGTTGTGAAGCAGACTGAGAAGCGTAATGCGGAGCAAGCGCCGACGCACATTGTGGAAATGAAGAAATAATTTGAAATATGTTTTTGGGATGAAAAGAGGCTGTTCGAAACAGCCTCTTTTCTGTTTTTATACTCTTTATTGCAGTTTGAAAGTTACAGGAACAGTATATCTGCAACGTACTGTTTTGTCTTTTACAGTTGCCGGTTTCCATTTCGGCATGGATTTTACAACTCGTGCTGCTTCAGCATCTAGTTCGGGGCTAATGCTGCGTACAATGCTTACATGATCTACCGAACCATCTTTTTCAATAACCATCTGTACGATTACTTTACCTTGTGCTCCCTCCTTTTGCGCTATTACGGGATATTTTATGTTGCGTGCCAAATATTGCAAGCAGGCTGTCATACCTCCGGGGAATTCAGGCATATTGTCTGCTATCTGGTATACGGGATCTTCTCCGACAAGAAGTAATCTTACTAGTTCCGGATTTTCCATATCTTTGATGGGACAGAGTTCTTTTACCGTGAATTTTCCTTCCTGATAACCTTTATGGTTAATGGCAATGGTTTCGCCTACTCCTACTGTTAACTGAGCTTCTCCGTGAGCGTTTGTCGTGGCTTTGGCATTTGTTGAAGAAGAAATAAGTTCTGCTCCTGCCAGTTGTTGGTTATCATTATTAGATATTTGTAACTTGATCCGTATTTGTTTGCCGGCTTTGATGTAAGCGGCAATATCATCATCAGTATCAAAGATGGCAGTAACATTTGGTTTGTTTGCTGAAAGTAGAAGTGATTGATGTTTGGAACTTTTAGGAGAGGAAACGTCTAGGGAAACATACTTGGGAGTCGTCATATCCACTTCTATGGTAGCTTTTCCTTCTGCATTGGTTTTGAAAGTTTTCACTTCATCACTCGGTTTGATTTGCAGAGTAACATTAGGTTGAGGCTTACCTTCACTATTGGTTACGGTAATAGTGAAAGTCACTAGACCTTGTACTGTGTTGACGAAAGATGCCACTTCTTCCCTTTTGGGGCGTGGGGTGCTTTCTTCCGTGGAATAGATTAACCTTTCGGCTGTCCGTGCCACGGTTTCAATGTTGCTGACCAAGAGTAGAGCAGCAGTCAGCGGTGCAAACAAGGCATATTTGATATGCCCTGTGGTGCGGGTTCTTTTTTTGTTCATCATTTTAATTCTGTTTTTTAAGTGTGATAAGTTGAAATTATTATATAAACCGGTTTGTCTGTTTTGGTTGGCTAATCCCAAAAGGTGATATTGATATGCTTTCTTATTTGTGCCGGATTCCATTACTTTATGATCGGCAAGGTATTCTAGATTGAGTCTGATCTCTGTTTTCATTAGCCATGCAAAAGGATTCATCCAGCAAATGATATTTACTATTTCACTGATAATGACATCTATGGAATGCCATTGGCGGACGTGGGTCTGTTCGTGCGTCAGGATTTCTTGTTTTTCATCTTCTTTCAGTTCGGGCAGATAGACGAAAATCCATTGCCAGAAAGAGAATGGATTGGCAGGTTCTGATAGACTGCGTATGGATATTTGGTCTACATTTATACTCTTGCTTTTTAAGACAAGGTGGAAAATACTACTTAGTTGGATCATAAATCGTGCGGATAATAAAAGGATTCCAATCCAATAGATGAACTTTATTATATCAAGCAGGCCGGGTGTGGGAATAGCAACAGGAGTTGTGACTACTGTGGCAGTGGAAGTATTTGTTTCTGTTAGCATCATCAGTGTGTAGTAATCTGCCAGTTCATTGATGGCAGGTTGTTCTTTCACCCATGCTTGCATATCCATTAGCGGATAAAGAAAAGAGAGTGCAAGAAAACTCAGCAGTGCGATACGACGCCACTGGAAGAAAGTGTCGCGACAGCAGAACAGCTTGTAGAAAGCATAGAATAAGGCGATGCCTATATTTACTTTCAGCATGTAGATGAGTTCGGGTGCTGTAGTTATCATAGTATTTGTGAATTTAGCAGGATTATTTATCTTCTTCTTTCTCTATCAAGTTGATAATGTCTTTCAAGTCGGCTGCGGAGATTTTTTGCTCTTTGGCGAAGAAAGATACCATTTCCTTGTATGAGTCAGCAAAATAGTTCCGGACCACACCACTTACAAATGTGCGTTTGTATTCACTTTGTTTCACTACAGGGGTGTATTGATAGGTGTTACCGAAGCGCTTGGCTGTAACATAACCTTTTCTTTTCAGGTTGGTCACTATAGACGCTACCGTAGTGTAAGGTGGTTTAGGTTCGGGAAATTTAGCAACTATGTCTTTCACGAAACATTCTCCCATGCTCCAAATATGAAGCATCACTTCTTCTTCTTGTATCGTTAGCTTTTCCATAAGAAAATGAATTGATTACGATGTTTTCGCAAATCTACGAAATTTTCGTAATAAACAAAAGGAACGGAAGTTAATTAGTGTGAATATAGATTGTGGACAAATAAAAGAACAAAGTGAAGAATCCAGCTGTGATAGATTGAAGCGGACTCTTCACTTTGGCATGAAAATGACAGATGAAGTAAAGTTTATTTTTTGTGTAGGATATAATGGTCTGCTAACTCTCCTGTTATTGCCTGTTTGTCTTGATTGAGAGCGGTCAAGGTATTCTCACCGACTTTATAATATTGCTTATCCTCTCCATTAATTAAAGTCATGATATTACCTTCAACAGAGTAAGTTCCATATTCTTTGAAAGTAGCATCCTGCCGGTCAATGTATTCTGATATCAACTCAAAAGTCTTGTCTTTTTTAATAGTCAGGGTCATGTTGATACCCGGACAGTCGGCAGCTGGAAAGGTTCCGGTGTAAGTACCGTCATAATCCAATGAATTTTCTGCATTGTGCATATCCGTTGTTTCGGTGGAGGTTGCAGAATCGTTAGTGTTTTTGGGGTTACTGTTACATGAAGTAATCAGTAGGCATACGCATGCCAGAATAAAAAGTTTTTTCATCCTAAATAATTCATTTGGTTTTTAATTTATAAACAAATTCAGACGACATTTGTTCTGCGTCTTTTCTTAATCTCTTTTAATCTTTCGTATACATGTCTGCGGCTTAAGGTAATCTGACGACGGTATACGATGCAGGTGGTAAGGAAATAAACGCCTGTTTGTATCCACAATATCCGGTACTCTGTCAGTACATCGGTCAGTGTGGCACCCATATTGTTAATGCGTACAAAACCGTTGATGCCGAAAGTGGAAGGGAACAGCCATGAAACCACCTCCCAGAATTTAGGAATGGCAGTACCTGGCCACGAAATGCCTGAGATAAATAGCAACGGTACTGAGGTAAATACATAAATCATCATACAGGCTTCCCGATGGTGAATAAAGATAGAACAAGTCATCGCGAAAAAAATACATGCCAGTATGTAAGGAAACATGAATGCCGCTAGGGTTCCGGCTTGAGCTATTTGTACCAGGCTGAACATTTTGGGAACAAGGCAGAGCATATAGGTAGCCATGACAGCATATATCATAAGGTAAGTCAGTGATTTGCCTAAAACAATGCGCAGCGTGCCATGATAATGGCGGCTCATGGGGATAAGGTCTCGAAAACGGTTGTTCTCACGAGCAGTTCCGGCAGATAGACCTACTCCTAGCAGTAAAGTTTGTTGGATAATCAGTATCAGTACGGCGGGTATCAGGAAGCTGGCAAAACCGTTCTGCGGATTGAAAATGGAAATATCCTCATACGCTATGGGAGACGTGCTCACTTCATCTTGTCGGATGGTTGTGTTGCCGGAGCGTTCTATCTTTATCTGTTTGTTCATCATCAGCGAGGCATTGGTGTTGGCTGTCAGCATGGCTTTGTAGTATAGCATACCGCTCATGTCACAGTAGATGGTGACATGGGTTTGAACTCCTTTAGTAATGTCGCGGCTGAAGCTTTCAGGAATATAGATGATGCCATACACTTTGCCGTTTTTCAATAAAGTTTTTGCTTCTTCCATATCACTGCAATGAGATACTATTTCCAAGTCGGCACCTGCATCTACCAGACGCAGGTATTCACGGCTGAGGCTGGAACGGTTATTATCTACTACAGCAGCAGGAACTTCACGCACTGTTTCATTGGTATATATAAAGGTATAGAGAAGCGGATAGCCTAGTGGTACCAGAATGAAGAAGATAAGTACACCCTGATCCTTCACAACTGCTTTCAGCTCTTGCCACCAGATGTAGAAAAGGTCCTTGGTTCCTTGTGAGATGATATCTTTGAGTTTATATGTTTTCATACCTGTTTGCCGTTTTAGGGAATATATACATAATGTAATAGTACTGTGCGCAGTCTTTTCAGTATAAAGAAAGGCAACAGCATGAATAACATCAACGCGACTATTGAATGCCATGCGTAAATCAGCGGATATCCGTTAAGCGCCAAATCTACATAAATCAGGAAGTAGTGGCGTAACGGGAATAGATTGGCCAGTGCCTGTAATACAGGATTCATTGCCATAACCGGAAAACTCATACCCGATATGGAGAAAGAAATCACCCCCCATAGGGAGGCGGTGCTCAGTGCCAAGCGGACTGTTGTAAACAATCCGAACAGAAATACTCCGAAAGCCTGTGAAGCCAGTACTAATAACAGACCGGCAAACAGCATGGGCAGTATACCGCTATTACAGGGATAGTGCAGGAAACCGTATAGATAAACATTATAGAAGGTGCCCATGACAAAGAAAACTAAAGTCTGAGGCAGCAATTTGCCGGTCAGAGCTACGGTGATGGAATTGCCTGCCATGCCCATCCATTCTTTTTGGGTGTTGGTTTTCATTTCACTTCCAATGGTATAGACGGTGGTCATAAAGATAAGCAGCATCAGAATACCTGGTATGATAGTGTTACTCAAATATACTGAATAGTTGAGCCATGGGTTGTTTAATACATGGGAGTCGATGACTATGGGCTGCAGGAACGCCATGGCTTGGTCTTCTGTAGCTCCTTTGGCATATAAGGTGGCACGGCCGATGGCTCCACCCGCCAGCTCGGACATGGTGCGCTGGTCTTTATAGAGTAATGAACCTGCTACCAGATAGGAGTAGTTGGTATAAAAGGAAACCTTGGGTTGACGGCTTGCTAATGCCTTCTCGGTAGTTCCTTTTGGAATATAGTAGAAAGCATAGATTTTCCCTTGCTGCATGGCTTTGCGGGCATCTGCGAAACTGGGGTAATGCGCTATGATTTTAGTCTGCTGAAAAGCGTCCAGATTACGGATGATGCTGCGTGTGGTAGCTGTGTTGTCCAAATCGACCACACCTGCCGGCATATCCGTAGGGAGTCCGTTCCACATTAATGTAGTAAAGAAGAGGTAACAGAACAAGGGAGCTATGATCATGCAGAACAGATATAGCGGTCTTGTGGCGATGCGGAACACTTCACGCCGGGCTATGCGGAATATACGGTTATGGACAGTATTGTTCATTGTTTGTTATTTCTCGATGATGGCACTCATTCCCGGACGCAATCCGTCTGTTCTCTCTACAGGAACAGCTTTTACCTCGAAGGTCTTCAGGTCGAATTGCCCCGTAGTCTTGGTTGCTTTCCAGGCGGCATATGTACCCAGATCTTTCATATAAGTAATCTTGAATTTTATTTCTTTGTCAAAGGCAGGAATAAATGCGTTAATCTCATTTCCTACGGTAAAGTCTTTTAGGAAATCTTCGCGTACATTGAATGTTACCCACATGTCATTCAAGCGGGCCACGTTCATAATGGGGGCACCGGTACCTACCAGTTCGCCTGTTTTGGGAAAAATTTCGGTCACTTCTCCATCAGCTGACGCGGTCAGTATCGTTTCGTCTATGTAGGAGGAAACTTCGGCTACAGCACCTTTGGCACGTTCTACTTGGGCTGCGGCTGCTGCTTTGTCTTCACGTTGTGCACCGTTCTTTGCCATTTCGTATTGGGAGCGTGCTGCTTTTTCTGTAGCGGTCATGGCATCAAATTGTGCTTTGGCTTCATCACGTTTTTGCGCGGACATTACGCCTTGTTCAAAGAGCCGGTTGACACGGTTGTATGACTTTTCAGCAATTTCTACTCCGGCTTTGGCTTTCTGCCACATTTCGTAGGCAGCTTGCAGTTGCTCTTGGCGGGTACCTCGTTGTGCTTTTTCATTCAAGGCTTGTGCTGCTTGTTCGGCAGCTTGTGCTTGAGAAAGTTTGGCTTTTACATCGGGGGCTTCAAGGATAGCCAGTGTGTCACCGGCTTTTACTTTGTCTCCTTCCTTTACACGAAATTCCAGAATGCGTCCCGGCACTTTGCTGGATACACGGTATTCGTCGGCTTCTGCTTGCCCCTGAATGATTTCCGGACCTTTACCCAGTGTAAAGAAACCTATCAGTGACACTATGACAATGACTGCTGTCAGTGAAATAAATGCCAGCAAAATATTGCTGTGTTGTGATCTTTCTGCCATATCTTTTCGTTTTTAATCTTTAATTTTTATTTAAGCACTCCCATTGACTTGCGCAAATAGACTTCAGTCAGTTTTACATCAATCTGAGCGTCTATTTTGTCCGACTGGGCAGATAACCAAGCGGTTTGCGCTTCCAATACATTACTGGTGGGAATGACTCCTTCCATGAATCCCAGTTTGGCATAGCGCAGATTCTCGTCTGCTTTTTCCAGATTTTTTTCGGCCATGCTCAGGCGTTTGGCTGCTTCATTTACTTTATAGCTGGCTTGGCTTACCTGCAATTCTACCTTTTCTTTTGCATCTGCCAGTTGGTAGCGGGCAATGTTTGCTTCCGCCTTGGCAGCTTTTACCTTATACATTCCTTCGCCCCAGTTCCATATTGGAATTTGTACCATAGCGCCAACAGCCCACATGCCACGGAATTTGCGTTCAAAGCCGTTTACCAATGAGGGATTGGTTACCATGTAGTTGGCGGTCAGAGCCACTGTAGGAAGAAATCCCGCGCGGGTGATATTGACTTTTTGGTCATAAATTTTATTAGCTAGATCCAAACTTCGTAATTCTTCGCGATTTGCCAAAGCGGTGGCTACATTATCACCTACATGATATTCAGGGAGAGTTAAGCTTTCTACGTCTTCATCTGCTAAACGTATTTCATCATTTAAAGGCAGACCGCATAATTGGCATAGTACCATTTTAGATAGGCTTAATCCGTTGTCTACTTGTGTGAGCTTCATTTCGGCTTCATTCACTTTTACTTTTACACTTAGTCCGTCGGCTTTGGTGGCGACACCTTCGGTTATCATTTTATCTACATCACTGTCCAGTTGGCTGACCAGTTGCAGATAGCTTTGGGCTAGTTTTTTCTTGTTTATCAGTGAGATGACTTGCCAGTAAGCTTGGTCTGTATTCAAAATGATATCCTGCATACCGGTGGCGTGCTGTGATTCGGCCAGTTGTTCAGCGTATTTGGTGATTTTATTGTAGGCAACGATTTTTCCTCCCATGAAGATGGGTTGGGTAAGGGTCACAGCTCCTGCATACATATTGCGTGTGTCGGTGCGCAGCGCATCTACCAAACCTTGTCCTACCTTGTTCAGTGCATTTCCAATACCTGGGATGAGGGGAGCAAGTGGTTGCAGTATTTGTGCGAGTTCGGGATTGGAAGCTGCCAGTTGTTGGAAAGTTTCCTGTATAGAGCCTTGGGCGGTAGTCCCTATCTGACTGATAGCTCCCTTTTGTTCGTCACTTAATAAAGAGATTTCTTTCTGAGTGCGCATATACGTTCCTATAGCTGCAATCTTAGGAAGATAATTGGTAAAAGCCGCTTTCTTTTCATAATGTGCAGCTGTTATCTTTTCAGCTGAAATGCGCAACTCTTTATTGTTGGATAATGCTAAAGCACGACAACTATCTAAGGTGAGTGTGCTTTGGGCTGAAATACTATCTAAAACACCGATAAATAGGATAAAAGCTGCAATCTTTTTCATTATAGTGTTCTTGTTTTGTTGTTTTTTAAGTTGTTTATGCAACAAAAATAAGACAAATCTTCAAGAAAGCCATATTCTGGATGTTATTTTAAAATATTTTTATAATTCTGCAATCTGTATGTTTACTGCTTTTGCTTGGTGGAGAAAAAAACAGCCGGTTTGTTTCCAACCGGCTGTTTTTTTATTAAATATATTGAAGGAGAGAATGTTCCTTGTTATTTCATGCTGAAAGCTTGTTGTCCTATCATGGTTCCATCAGCGAAAATATAAACATGATAAGTTCCGGCAGGCAAATATTCCTCTACGTCCCAATATACGGTTACATTTTGTTCTTCTCCGGTGTATTCTATGTATTTCTTGATGGAATAAACCAAATTACGGTTTTCGTATGGGAATGTGTTTGAAGCGTTTTTGGTTAGTATGTCATTGTCTGGTTTGGCAATACGTATATATAAAGTACGTTCACCTGTTTTGGCGGTAATATTCTTGACAATGGTGAACGAGATGGCTATCTTTTTCACATCTTTTACTTTCTTGGCTGTTTTACCACGTTTATTTCTAGGCTCTACGCTAATTCCTGTGGCATCCAATTGGGCTGCCAAGGTGACCTTTTCATTCAGATTTTTTTTCTCTTGAGATAAATTATTGATTTGGCGGGTTGCCTGCGTATATTTTTGTTTCACTTCTTGATTTTCTTCAGCTAGTGCTTGGTTGAGTTTGTTCAGTGAATCTATTTGGATAACATAGGTGCGTAGTACGGCACGTACTGTTTTCAGTTCTTTCTTCAAACGCATGATCTCAGCTGCGTTACTGGTCTTTACTTGTCGTAATTCTTCTAGCAGCCGCTGTGTTTTCAGCTTCTCACTCTCCAGCTTTTCGCGCAAGGAATCATTGTTTATCTGTATCTGAAGTTCATCATATTGGGTGGCGAAAGTGGTATATTCGTTTTCCATTTCCAGTTTTTCCACAGCGAAGAGTTCGCTCATTTCCTTATTCTCTTTTGCTTGATGAAAAGCATAAAAAGAAACTCCGCCGATAATCACAACCAGCAGAATAATGACAATAATCAGTTTTTTGCTCTTATCCATAGTGTTACATTGAATTTTGGACAAAAGTACAATAATTTATGTAGACTGCTCGAAAAATATTATGGAAATTTTTCTTTAATTCGGAATATCATTGTAACTTTGCGGTGCTTTTAAGAAGGCGATTTTATTATCAACTTTAAACAAAATATAGAGATTATGTCAAAAGTAACCGTAGTAGGCGCAGGTAACGTAGGTGCTACATGTGCAAATGTTCTTGCTTTTAACGAAGTAGCAGACGAAGTAGTAATGCTGGACGTTAAAGAAGGCGTATCAGAAGGTAAGGCAATGGATATGATGCAGACAGCTCAGTTGTTGGGCTTCGACACAAACATTGTAGGTTGCACTAACGATTATGAAAAAACAGCTAACTCTGACGTTGTGGTTATCACTTCAGGTATTCCCCGTAAGCCGGGTATGACCCGTGAAGAACTGATTGGTGTTAATGCAGGCATCGTTAAGTCAGTTGCTCAGAATATCTTAAAGTATTCTCCTAATGCTATCATCGTAGTTATCTCTAACCCGATGGATACCATGACTTATCTGTCATTGAAGTCTCTGGGCTTGCCGAAGAACCGTATCATCGGTATGGGTGGTGCTTTGGACAGCTCTCGTTTCAAATATTTCTTGTCTCAGGCTTTGGGCTGCAACGCCAACGAAGTGGAAGGCATGGTTATCGGTGG
>ENA-OPUE01002102-OPUE01002102.1-human-gut-metagenome-genome-assembly--contig:-NODE-2102-length-10334-cov-2.260434_pt1 | contig 10334 bp, 10 predicted proteins | sample MGYA00241466_ERZ501924 | MGnify/ENA primary metagenome ERZ501924 (study PRJEB25962, sample SAMEA2042223) | human gut metagenome | biome: human gut; feature: human-associated habitat; material: faeces...
CAAATCTAACGATTACCTCCTGCTTTTGATTCGTGCGTAAGTTTCAGCTTCTGTCTCCAGAATCTGGTCAAGTGTCGGGTTCTCAATATTCTTATGTGCTCTCATACAATCCTCTATAATCTCTATAATCTCCAGATATTTAATCTCACGTTTCAAGAACATACTGACTGCCAGCTCGTTTGCCGCATTAAATACAGTCGGCATGCTGCCTCCTGCCGCAATGGCATCATAGGCAAGCTGCAGTCCGCGGAACGTCTTAATATCCGGCTCCTCAAAGGAAATGCTCTTTAACGCAAAGAAATCCACCCTCCTGCCATCCATCGGCCTGCGATCCGGATAAAAAAGCGCATACTGGATCGGAAGCTTCATATCCGGCATTCCAAGCTGTGCCATAATTCCGCCATCCACATATTCTACCATGGAATGAATGATGCTTTGCGGATGAACCACAACCTGAATCTGCTCCGGCTCCACATCAAACAGCCATTTAGCTTCCATAACCTCTAATCCTTTGTTGACAAGAGTAGCAGAATCCACAGTGATCTTCCGTCCCATAGACCAGTTCGGATGCTTCAATGCATCCTCTACCGTAATATCCTGCAGTTCCTCCGTCCTTTTCCCACGGAACGGTCCTCCGGATGCGGTCAGCAGAATCTTACTTACCCGCTCACGGTTTTCGCCATGCATCGACTGAAAAATCGCACTGTGCTCACTGTCTACCGGAAGAATGGATACTCCCTTTTCTTTGGCAAGTGGCATGATGATATGTCCTGCGGTCACCAGTGTTTCTTTATTTGCAAGTGCAATGGTCTTTCCGGCTTTAATCGCTGCAATCGTCGGACGGATTCCGATCATGCCGACAATCGCTGTTACTAAAACCTCCATCTGCGGAAGAATTGCAAGCTCCAGCATCCCTTCCATTCCTGCTGATACCCTCGTATCGGTATCTGCAATGCGGTTCTTTAAGTCTGTAGCAGCTTCCTCAGATCCCATCACGGCAAGCATGGGATGAAATTCCCGTACCTGCTGCTCCATTAAACTCACGTTGCTTCCCGCCGCCAGTGCAATGACCTGCAGGTCAGGATTACTCCGTACAATCTCAAGTGTCTGGGTTCCAATGGAACCGGTAGACCCGAGAATACCAATTTTCTTCATTTAGTACCTCCTGTTCTATGCTCTGATTAAAAGCAGAGTAAGGAAATAAATCATCGGTGCGGTGAAGATCACACTGTCAAACCGGTCCATAACGCCTCCATGTCCGGGGATCAGCTTTCCATAATCCTTGATCTCCTGATTACGCTTAATTGCAGAGGCTGCCAGATCACCTACCTGGGAGATCACTGCACCAGCCGCACTGATTACTACAAATATCCATGTAATACTCTGTTCCACAACCACACTTTCCACCACGAAATATCCATATAGTGCACCAACAATGGCCGAACCAAGGATTCCTCCGATCGCTCCCTCAATGGATTTCTTCGGACTTAATATGGGTGCCAGCTTATGCTTACCAATACAGATTCCGGTAAGGTACGCACAGGTATCACAGATCCATGAGCTGATGAAAATCATCCACACCGTATAGACGCCATAGGGAAGCTCTCTTACAAGATAAATAAAGGACAGCATCACCGGCGCATAGGCTACACAGAAAAAAGCACTCATAATCTGATCGGAATGGTATTTCGGGAACGAAAATACATAAATAAACATAAACCCAATGAGAATCAATACCACCGCCAGAAACAGGTAAATCCGGTCCGGGACAAATACCATCACCAGATAATAGGCAAGTATTCCTATGTAACCATTGATTTCGAGTGCCGAAAGCTTCTTTCCTTCCCCACTCAGCTTACAGGCCTTCATCAATTCCCGGTAAGCAACAAGGGCTAAGAATAATAATGTTGCCGCAAGAAGATATCCTCCTCCCAGTATGGTTACCAGGGCAAGAATTACCAATACAACGGAGCTGATCACTCTGGTTCGAAACATGCCTACTCCTCCTTTACGAGTCCGAATCTGCGGTCTCTGTGATTGTATGCTTCCACAGCCCTGATAAGCTCTTCCTTTGAAAAATCAGGCCATGGCACTTCCGTAAAATAAAATTCCGTATAGGCAAGCTGCCACAACAGGAAATTGGAAATCCGCTGCTCATTACAGGTACGGATCAGCAGATCCGGCTCCGGAAGTCCGTGTGTATCCAGCATTTCTCCAAAAAGCTCCTGGTTAATATCATCGATCTTAAGCTCTCCTGCCTGCACCTTCTCACAGGTCTTCTTTACGGCACGCACAATTTCATCCCTGCCGCCATAATTAAGTGCAATCTGAAAATGAAGTCCGTCATTGTCCTTTGTTGCCTCTTCCAGCTCTGCAATCCGGTTACGGATATCATTATCGAGTCCGGTTTTATCTCCGATTACCCGGACACACATCCGGTTCTTTTTCGCTGTTGTCAGACAGGTCTTCATATAATTACGCAGAAGCTTCATCAGTGCTTCCACCTCATCCTTTGGACGATTCCAGTTTTCGGTACTGAAGGCATATACCGTCAGATACTGAATCCCCATTTTGTAAGCTTCCTCACAGATGGTTTCCACATTCCTGGCCCCCTGCACATGCCCATAATTACGCGGCATTCCCTTGTTCTTCGCCCAGCGTCCGTTTCCGTCCAGTATGATCGCAACATGCTGCGGCATCTTCAAATCCTGTAAATCTGGCATAGTCTCACTCCTTGCTCAATCTGATGCACTAAAATCGTGCTTCATTTCTTCTCCGCGAGCTGCGCATCCCTACGGAGCTGTTTGCTTTACAGGAAATTCCGCCGGAATTTCCTGTAAAGTCAAAAAAGAGGGCGACACGATGAATCGCCTGCCCCCTTTATTTAAAACGATGATACTAAACGGTTAAAATTTCCTTTGACTTTTCTTCCGTCATTGCATCCACTTCCTTGATGTACTTATCGGTGATCTTCTGAAGATTCTCTTCCAGTTCCTTGATCTCGTCCTCGGAAATTTCTGCCTTTGCAAGCTTCTTGAATGCATCGTTACCGTCACGGCGGATGTTGCGGACTGCAACCTTACATTCTTCCGCTTTCTTCTTTACCTCCTTAACAAGATCCTTACGACGTTCCTCGGTAAGCTCCGGGAATACCAGACGGATTACGACACCGTCATTGGAAGGTGTAATTCCGATATCGGAAGAAAGGATTGCTTTCTCGATATCCTTAATCAGAGACTTCTCCCACGGTGCAATCTGAATCATTCTTGCTTCCGGAACCGTGATATTACCAACCTGCTGGATCGGTGTCGGCGTTCCATAATAGTCCACACGAAGCTTATCCAATACATGGGGATTGGCACGTCCTGCACGGATTCCCTGATAGTCTGCTGCCAAATGCTCCAGTGTCTTCTTCATCTTATCATCATATACCTGAATTCTCTCGTCCATAATAGCCTCCCTTATACCAGAACCTTCGTTCCATTAAATTTACCACTCATGGTATTTACAATACTGTTTTCTTCATTTAAACCGAATACCCACATCGGCATCCTGTTATCCCTTGCCAGGATGGATGCGGTCATATCGACAACCTGCAGATTCTTTTCGATGACTTCATCAATGGTGACCTCATCATACTTCTTCGCATCCGGATTCTGCTTCGGATCACTGTCATAAACTCCGTCGATGGATTTTGCAAGCAAGATCACTTCGGCATCCACTTCGATCGCACGGAGAACGACTCCGGTATCGGTTGAGAAGTACGGATGACCGGTTCCACCTGCAAAGAATACAACCATGCCATGTTCAAAATACTTGTTCGCTCTGTCCTTAGAGAACAACTTCGTGAACGATCCACACTCAAACGGCGTTAAGATGGCGGTCTTCATTCCAACGCTGCGGAAGATTTCCGATACATAAATACAGTTCATGACCGTTGCCAGCATACCAATCTGATCGGCCTTGGTACGGTCAATGTTCTCGCTGGTTCTTCCACGCCAGAAGTTACCGCCTCCTGTAACAATTCCAACCTGGATTCCCTGATCTACAAGCTGCTTTACCTGTAAAGCAACCTCTCTCACGGTAGCTTCATCAAAGCCGGTCTTCTTGTCTCCGGCAAGCGCTTCTCCGCTTAATTTCAATAAAATACGCTGCATACCATGTCCTCGATTTCTATATTTTTTTATATTTGTATTTGTAACTATTCAGAACCCCATTCGAAAAACCGCTGCGTTACATCTTTTTAAGCTCTTCAAAGAAGGAGGTAGGATTAACCTCTGCATAGCACTGGGAGCACATACCTTCAATAACTGCGCCGTTATTGATCTGTACGGATTTGGATTTGATGTTACCCATAACGATTGCGGATGCGTCTAAGATCACCGGTCCCTTAACATCAATATCACCCTTGATTGCCCCGGCAATCACTGCACTTGTTGCATAAATATCCCCGATGATTACGGAACTCTGTCCTACCTTGATGGCTCCGTTACTGCGGATTTCACCGGTAATCTTCGCTCCCTCTGCAAACACTTCGGTTGCACGGGAATTACCCTGAATCGTTCCTGTAATGTTAAGCTTTCCTAACGCTTCCACATCTCCTACAATACTTCCGCGGATATCAAGAGCTCCTTCGGTTGCGATATTACCATTGATAATCATGCTCTCCATAATCACGGAAACTTCATCGTTTGCTACTTTATTGGTAGTACGCTGTTCGAAAACAGGTTTCTCAGGAACAACAGGCGCTACATAAACCTCTTCTTCCTCCTCGTCTGTCTCCGGCTCTGCATCATCCACATGATCCAGCATTGCACTTAAATCTGCATGGAAATTATTGACGGTCTGAGGTCCCTTTGCTGTCTCATCCTCCTGCACTTCTGCACCGGACCCTGCTTCCGCTTCCGTCTCTTTGACATCAGCTCCGTCCTCCGGAATCAGTTCGTTTACTGCCTGTGATAAATCTTCCTTTAAATCTGAGAAAAAACCCATTTTCAAATCCTCCATTCACTTTTGTTATTGCTTTTCAGGCGCCGCAATATGCTGTACGGGCACCGTTTCGTCCGTAATTGGTAAAAGCTCGGCATCTCCTTGTTCCTGAATTGCTTCGATAATCTGGGGAAGTGCCTCTATCGTCGTTCCCTTATTGGAAGCATCGTGCATCAGAATCACACTCTCCTTCTGCTTCTCAATGCCTGAAAGACAGTTATTCACAATCGTTTCTGCCGGAAGCGTTCTTGACACGGCATCCCCCGATGCAACGTTCCAGTCAAAATAGGTAATTCCGATATCGGTCAGATATTCGATTAATTCCTGCATATCCACCTTGCTCACCGTATTCGAGCTGCCTCCCGGAAAGCGGTAAATACGTGGCCATACTCCCGTTGTTTCGTACAGGTATTCCTGCAGGGAATTCAGATCTCTTGCAAAAGCTTCCTTCGATTCATAAATTTCATCATACCTGTGACTATAGGAATGCATTGCCAGGGTGTGCCCTTCCTCTACGATCCGCTGATACGCTTTCACAGACCGTTCATCCGTCTTGCCTACAACAAAAAACGTGGCTTTTACGTCATAGTCCTTTAAAATGTCCAGTATCTGATCCGTATTACTGCTCGGACCGTCATCAAAGGTAAGATATACCTTCTTACCGCTGCTCTTTACCGGATTTATCTTCGCCGGTTCCTCCGCTTTTGTCTCTGTATCTCTTACAGACTCTTCGACCTTTGTGGTCTCATAAACGCCGGAAGCCTCTTCCTGCATTTCTTCCGTAGGGAGCTGCTCCGTCAATACAGCAACCTGTTTTTTTAACTGGAATACATGTACTGAAAGTAAAATGCAGCCAATGACCGGAATCAGAATTGCAAGGGCAATTGTCCATAAAATCATTTTTTTCAATCGTTTCACACGCTGCGAACGATTGATTTCCTTCTTCATATTGTCATGACCTTTCCATCTGAATATAAGATCATTATAGTTTGATTTGATAGTTCTGTTTGATTGTATCACATGTCCTTACTCTTTGGCAACATCTTTGGACCGCAGCATCTTCACATGGTACAGGCCTTCATCCGCCTGTGTCAGTGCATGCTGCAGCGTCAGTCCGCTTTCCTCATCGACCTTACTGGTCCCTGCCGATACGGTTACATTGTATGGCTTGTCACTACTCTGGTTATGCAGATAAAACTGATGATAAATTTCCTGTAAAACAGCTTCTCCCTCATCCTCTTTGTCATAGTCAAGGGCACAGGCAAACTCATCTCCACCAATCCGTCCGGCAACTCCTCTTCCTTCTACTGTTTTTCCTAAGATATCTGCGATCAGCTTTAAGGAGTAATCCCCCTCCTCATGACCATAACGGTCATTGATAATCTTCAGATTATTCATATCCACATAGATGACATAGACTGTGCCATCCTTCCGGTCAATCATCTTCTGTGCCGCATCCATGAAGCCTCTCCGGTTCAGGATTCCGGTCATGGCATCTATCCTTGACAGGTTATCTAGCGCAATATTATTTTCCTTTAAGACAGCAAGGCTTTCCTCCAGCTTCTGCTGTACCTTCTCATTGGTTTTCAGCAGATCAATCATCTTTGCTGCCGAGCTTAACTGATTTACCAGAAACTCTCCATTTTCAAATACCTTTTCCGTCAGGTCCATGAGCACCACGCCATACAGATTCTCATTACTGTAAAGCGGGAGCATCACCTCAAAGAAACGGCGGTCCGGATCCACCACATTGTTCCGGAACAGCATATTCCTGCTGACCTTCTGGCGGAGCTTCGGAATCGAAATGGCCACTCCATCCTTCAAATAAGCTTTCAGGTAAAGATAATCCGGAATCACAAAGCTTTCTCTTGCCAGATGGGAAATAATCTCCGGAAAGATATATACCATCGCATTTTTGACCCCAAGCCATTGCAGGCGGCCAATCATCATTGCATAGCTTAAATCATTTCCCTTTTCAAAAAGAAGGGTCTCGCGTACAAAGAGCTTCGTCTGGTGATCTTCCCTGATCTTATACTCCATATCCTCACCCCAGCGGTTATCCATCGCCTGAAGCATCTTACAATAAATATTTGCAAAAAGCTGTTTTAATTCGCATCTCTTCTCAATATTAGAAACACTGCTTTCGACGTCATGGAAAATCTTCTGGAAGTTCGGAATCAGCACACCCATATCCGCATAAGTGATTGCTCCGGATGCGATGTATTCATCTACGGCCATTTCAATACGGAACGCCTGATTACTTAACAGCTCCTCACCTTCGGCAGCCTCTTCAAGCAGATCCACCAGACGGATAAAGCTGTCCTTCAGACGATAAATAACATCTGCCTGCTCCCCGTCACGGTAACGATAATAGATGTCACCAAAATAAGCATCTGCCAGTTCACTGGCTTTTCCTGCTTCCTCTGTCACAATTTTCTGCTTCACCTTCGCAATCGAGCCTCTCCGCACAAAATGTGTCGGGAGCTCCATATCACAGACACTGCGTCCTTCAATCTTGTTAAGCAGCATCTTCAATGCTACATTTCCAAGCTCCATGGGATCTGCCTTCACCGAAGACAGCGGTGGCGTTGCACGTGCCGCAAGTCTGGTATCATCAAAGCCAAGCACTGAAATATCACGTCCCGGCACAAGACCTCTCCGTTTCATTTCTTCATATAATCCCAATGCTGTATCATCATTCACACAGAGAATGGCATCCAGATCCGGATTGTCATCAAGGAGCCGCCCTGCCTCCTGATAGCACCCGCGCTCATAACTTCCGCCCACATACTGCTTTTTTTCAAAGGGAAGTCCATATTCTGCCAGGACCTGTTCGTAAACCTCTTTCCTCTCTCTGGCATCTGAATTGCATAGCGGTCCTCCCAGCATTCCGATTTTTTTACAATTTACCTGTTCGATCAGGTAACGCATACCTTCACGGATTCCGATCCGGTTATCGAAATTCACGGTCGTGTAGCCTTCCTGGCGGGAAGCAATGAGGACACTCGGAATTCCCTCATACTGGCTTAACATCTCCCTCATAATCTCTTCATTGGCAAAACAGCCAATGCTTCCTTCTGCCACAATAATTCCCTGAATCTGTGGGATCTTCGCATATTGAAAGAGAGTATTAAACTGATATTCATAGGTTAATTCCTTATTACCGCTCAGATCACGGTTCAGATATTTCCCCGGAAGCACCACTACATCCACATCAAAGGTTCTTGCCATCTGTGCCACACCACGGCAGATCTCGATCGTGAAATAATCCATGATACCCCCGACTAAAACCCCAATTGTAATTCTCTCATTCCCCTTATCCATAATTATGCCTCCAAAAGAAAGTAGCCGCTCCAAGAGCCTTCTTATAATTATATAAAATTTCAGCCCAAAAGGGAACTGCCTATTAACAAAATCCACACCATGCAGAAGCAAATCATACCGGGATTGAGGAAAGCTGTCGAAAACCGTTTTCCTTTCGGTACGGAAAGCTCTCTGGATGGAAGCAGAAACAGCCTCTTTCCCTTTATAATCCACAGAATGATTCCTGTAATGACAAAGGCTGCTATTGCAAGGAGCCAGATACACAGTCCAATGGCACCCCCAAGATACATTACACCACTTAAGGGATCCTTAAGCAGCCCATACAGATCCGGAGAGCTGACCAAAGTAAGCACCTCCGTTCCCTGAAGATACCCATCCGTTCCTTCTGAAAGCAGCTTCAGCAGCAGTGTACCAATGGTTCCCATACTATTTACCATTGCATGCAAAATCATGGTATACCTGATTTTTCCGGTACGTACATAAATAAAAGCAAAGAACGCCCCCAGTGCTGCCGCATAGACAAACTGATTCAAATTTCCGTGGAACAGTCCGAACATCACTCCGGACATGGCAATGGCAATGCCCTCTCCACAATAAATGGCACGGTCTATCAGTGCTTTCCGGAAGATCAGCTCCTCGAATACAGGAGCGCCGACACAGACAAACAGGATCAGCCATACCGAAGGAAGCGCAAGCATGGTTTCCTGCAAATCGGTTATATTGACCCCCTCATGAAACGCATTGATAATTGACGTAAGAAGAAGCCCGATGATATTTGCAATCATCGCCATGGCATAGGACATGAAAAATGCAGTAAAAATGCTTCCTGCCTTCATCTTTTTCTCCGGAATGGGTTTCCCCTTTTTCACTAAATGAATCAGACACAGCATCAGAGGATATCCCAGTACAAAACGTAAAAACAGATTGCAAAAAATCAAAACGCTGCTGTCATAACCTCCAGCCGGATTTCCAAATTGAAAAAGCCTTACCAAAGACAGCTCCAGTGCAAGCAAAAGAACGGTTCCTGCAAGATAAACAAACCCGATTCGTGACAACTGTTTCCTTGCCAGTTTCGTGATATACTTTGACTCTTGTTCTCCCATTGGTACTGTTATCTGATTCATTGTATTACTCTCCATCTTTTGTTTCATTCTCTGATGTATGCATAGCTTTGTCTCTCCCTATTAGATAATAATTCCCTCCAGATGATCGCACTCATGCTGAATAATCTGCGCCGTCCATCCGCTGTATTTCTGTCTCTGCCGTTTAAAATTGATATCTTCATATTCTACTTCTATTTCCTGATAGCGCACACATTTTCTTACACCATCCAGAGACAGGCATCCTTCTTCTGTCTCATACTTTCCGTTTCTCTTTACAATCTTCGGATTGAACATTGCCACATTCATGAATCCCATATTGACGGCTATGATACATTTCTTCACGCCAATCATATTCGCTGCCATGCCGACACAGCCTTCCTCGTGCGCTTTCAATGTATCTAACACATCCACTGCAACCTGCTTATCCGCCTCTGTCGCCGGCTCGGATCTCTGGTTTAGGGAAAATATATCTTTCATAATCGGTCTTATCATGCTTTGTTACTCTCTTTCGTATGTGTCTTCATATAATTATAGAATTCCTGATGCAGCCGCTGGAATTCTTCCGGTGCATGCATCGCATGCCGGTAAAGAAATCTGTTGCCAAATTCACTCTGATATACTCTGCTTAGAACCCCTGCCAGCATTCCTGTCGGCATATCTTTGATCATATAAAGCTTTGCCGGGCACAACATTCCCTTTTGGGCGATCCACTTCAGGTTCTTTTTCATCCGATAAGCTGTCAGCGTCATCAATTTTTCATTTGCACAGATTTTTTCCGGATGCCTGCTCTGGTAATAAGCATCTGCCAGCGGAATGATCACGCCAAGATGTGAGATCTGCCAGTGATGCATTTCCGGAACGATCTGATATGGAATGTGGCTTTTTCTAAATATGTATGCCAGTGCTTCTTCCCTGCTG
>ENA-OPUE01002120-OPUE01002120.1-human-gut-metagenome-genome-assembly--contig:-NODE-2120-length-10292-cov-2.305070_pt1 | contig 10292 bp, 8 predicted proteins | sample MGYA00241466_ERZ501924 | MGnify/ENA primary metagenome ERZ501924 (study PRJEB25962, sample SAMEA2042223) | human gut metagenome | biome: human gut; feature: human-associated habitat; material: faeces...
TTTACTGTTGACAAATACTATTCCCCATGATAGTATATACGAGGTTCGCTTCTGACGAACAGAAAACGCTGCTGTGGCTCAGTCGGTAGAGCGTCGCATTGGTAGTGCGGAGGTCACGGGTCCGATTCCCGTCAGCAGCTTAGAAAAGGGTGGAAGCTTTTGGAATGCCAAGGGTTTCTGCTTTTTTGTTTTTGTCATTCAATTGAAAAGTGCTGCAATTAATTTGGGGAGATGAACCATATCGGTTCCATCTCCCTGAACTTATTTTTCATATGATCAATTACCGGATAAAATTAGTCTTAATCTTATCTTCTGCTGTAGGAACAGCTACACCGTTTTTCTTTCCTGCTTCAATACACTTTAACAGCCACGCCATATTATTTCCGAGTGTTCGCATTGTCTGCATTCCCTCTTCATCCTGCCGTACTTCCTCCGGTGTCGTTCCGTGCACCTGGTTCCAGTACTGGGAAGATACTACCGGCATACTGCTAATCGTAAAATATTTATTGAGCTGGTCAAAAGCCGCCGATGCGCCGCCTCTTCTACAGCTTACAACAGAAGCTCCCGGTTTTCCTGCAAAAACACTTCCCTTTCCGTAAAATGCCCGGTCCAGAAAAGAAGTGATTGCACCTGACGCTGCCGCGTAATGCACCGGTGAACCGAATACAAAACCGTCTGCTTCTTTTGCTTTTTCCACAAATTCATTGACCGTATCATCCATAAAACATTTTCCGGTCTTTAAGCACGCACCGCAGCCCATGCAGCCGGCTAACGGTTTATTTCCCACATGAAAAATCTCGGTCTCAATTCCATTTTCTTCCAGTGCTCCTGCAACCTCTGTCAATGCCGTGTAGGTGCAGCCGTTCTTCTTTGGACTTCCATTTACCAGTATTACTTTCATTTTTGTGCCCTCTTTCTATTTTCTATATGTATTATAGTTCAAAACCAGCGTTCTAAGACTGTCCCCCGCAAAAATGTCCTCAAACCAGATGTCTTCCATCAAAAGGTCGACATTCTCCCCAGAATGTTCCACTTCCTTTGCATAGAGTGCCGCCGTTTCAATCCGGTCTTTTAAGGAAAAGGTTCCCCCGCTGCAATTTGCGCGCCACACATCCAAATCGATAATTGCAAGGACGGAAAGCACCGCAAACTGCACTTTTCCGAACAGATTGTCATCGTAGACCGCGCGCATAAAATAGCGGAACAGAAAATACACCATCAACTTTTCATAAGTGTATTCCCATGAACGGTTCATTTCCCAGAACTCCCGGTGCAGCCTGTCATAAACCTCAGCGGAAGAAAAGGTCTGTTTCATCTGTGCCAGCAAGTCTCCCCACGTTTCTCCAAACGGCTCTAATTCCTCAAACAGGCGCATCCGCTCTGAAAAATGTTCGTAAGGCGTTCCGATATCTGCTTTCTCTTCTTCCTCCGGTGCCCCGCCAAATAATTGTTTCTGTGCCTCTTTACAATAAGTAAGAACCTCTGCCATCCTGGTAAAAATGCTTTTTTCTCTGTTTTCCAGAATTTTTATCGTTTCATTTTTGATATCTTCAAGTTTACCGCCAAGCTCCATTTCCCGCTCGGTATCCTCTTCCTCCTGCCATGCATCCGCAATCTCATATTCCTCAAATGTCACGTTCTCTTCTTCCGAGAACAATAGCCGCCCCACTTCCTCACAGGAAAGGCATAAACATTTTTCCCGCACATTTCCATACTCCATCGTAAATCGCGGATATTCGGTGCAGACCTCGCTCAATGCCTCCTCGCCGAGTGTGATACAGATTTCACACAGCTTTTTTTCATTTAAAAACGGACACCAGCCGTCTTCACGCAGCTTAAAGCCCACCACTCCCTCTTCATCTGTTTCAAGTGCATCCCGCAGACGTTTTCCAAATGTCCCTTCGATTCCGGAATAATACGCTCTTGTGTCCTCATCAATATCAATGCCCCAGCCAATACAGCAGCTATCCTTGCATTTATCCGCAATACAGCGGAATTCTTTATAATAAGAAGGTACTCTTAAAATCATATTTTATCTGAATCCTCATTTAAAAAGGACCCTGCTTGCGCAGGGTTCTTTACTACATTACTCGTTTTCTTTAAAATAATTGCCCAGCATATATCCTACACACCAGACTCCGCCTGCCAGCGACAGATAGAGGAATCCCTGAATCACTGCGATAAGCAGCTTCCAGAGTGAAAGATTCCCTGCTAAGTGTGCAAGAATCAATCCTTTTACAGGTCTGGTTAAAATCATCCATCCTCCGATGTAAAGCCAGCCAAGAATTCCAAGTGCATAAAACACTACTGCAACAACCGCTCTCCAGTTTACTTTCATCTCGATTCTCCCTTTGTGGCAAAAAGCTACTGGTTTATTATAGCATTTTTTTCACTCCATGGCAATCACGACATCCCCGCAGGCACGGCTCTTTGGCACATCAATGATGCGCTGGTTTGCAGACCCCCGGAACAAAAGCGAAATATCCTTCTGCTCTAAAATAAACGGTCCATCCACCAGAATATCGATAAGCCCTAAGTACTCCTCTGTCACCTCGCAGTAAGCTCTCCCGCCCGGCAGAAAATCTTCGTAAAGATATCCGCTGTACGCCCAGACAGTCTTGCCCGGAAGTTCCTTCCTCATTCTTTGCAGCAGAGGAAGCAGCGCTCTCTGATTTTCCGGCTCCGTCGGGTCTCCGCCAAGCAGCGTCAGCCCTGCAATATAATCCGGTGCAAGCTGTTCTAATAACAGGTTTTCCGTTTCCACGGTATAGGGCTTTCCATAGTTAAAATCCCATGTTTCCGCATTAAAGCACTCTTTGCAGTGATGTCTGCATCCGGAAACAAACAGGGAAACCCGCACCCCGGTTCCATTTTCAATTGAACATGATTTTATTTCTGCATAGTTCATAGTGTTCCTTTTTACAAGTGCAATACTCGTTCTTTAATTTCCTGAGTTCTTCCCTGATTCCAGAACTGGGTTCCGATATATCCGCAGGTACGTCTTGCAACGCTCATCTTATTCTGGTCTCTGTTGCCACAGTTCGGGCACTCCCAGACTAATTTTCCATCGTCATCCGTCACAATCTTAATCTCGCCGGAATATCCGCACTCCTGACAGTAATCACTCTTGGTGTTTAACTCCGCATACATGATATTTTCGTAAATATACTGCATGACAGAAATAACAGCATCAATATTATTCTGCATATTCGGCACTTCGACATAACTGATAGCGCCTCCCGGAGACAACTCCTGGAACTGTGACTCGAATTTGAGCTTATCAAACGCATTCATCTGCTCGGTCACATGTACATGATAGCTGTTTGTGATATAGTTCTTATCGGTGACACCCGGTATCACGCCAAACCGCTTCTGTAAGCATTTTGCAAACTTGTAGGTGGTGGATTCAAGCGGTGTTCCGTACAGACTGAAGTCGATATTGCTCTCCTCACGCCACTTCTGGCAGGCATCGTTTAAGTAACGCATTACCTTTAACGCAAACTCTGTTCCGTCCGGGTCTGTATGGGAAACCCCTTTCATATAACGGGTACATTCACAGAGACCTGCATATCCCAGTGAAATGGTCGAATATCCGCCATACAGAAGTTTATCAATGGTCTCTCCTTTTTTCAGTCGTGCAAGCGCACCATTCTGCCAGAGAATCGGTGCCACATCGGAAGGAGTTCCTTTTAAACGGTTGTGTCTTGCCATCAGTGCGCGGTGGCACATTTCAAGACGCTCGTCCATCAGCTGCCAGAACTTCTCCTCGTCTCCGCCGGAAGAGCAGGCAACATCTACAAGGTTCAAGGTTACAACGCCCTGGTTGAACCGTCCGTAGAACTTGAATTTATCATTTTCATCCTTGTATACCGTTAAGAAGGAACGGCAGCCCATGCAGGTATAGCAGTTGCCCTGCTTTAATTTCTTCATAATCTTTTCGGAAATATAATCCGGCACCATACGTTTTGCCGTACACTGCGCTGCAAGCTTTGTCAGATACCAGTATCTGCTTCCCTCGTGGATATTATCCTCCTCAAGTACATAAATCAGCTTCGGGAATGCCGGTGTGATATAAACACCCTTTTCATTTTTAACACCAAGGATTCTCTGATGCAACATCTCCTCGATTACCGCTGCAAGGTCGTCTCTGAGCTGTCCTTCCGGTACTTCGTCAAGGTACATAAACACTGTGATAAACGGAGCCTGTCCATTTGTCGTCATCAGTGTGATGACCTGATACTGAATCATCTGCACACCACGCTTGATTTCCTCTTTCACGCGAAGCTCTGCCATTGCATTGACCTTCTCGTCTTCCGGCTCAATGCCGACTGCAATCATTTCCTCCCGCACCTGTCTGCGCAGTTTCTGACGGCTGACCTCCACAAACGGAGCCAGATGAGATAAGGAAATGCTCTGTCCGCCGTACTGGGAGCTTGCAATCTGTGCAATTGCCTGTGTTGCAATGTTGCAGGCAGTTGAAAAGCTCTTCGGCCGGTCAATCATGGTCTCGCTGATTACAGTTCCGTTCTGTAACATATCCTCGAGATTGACCAGACAGCAGTTGTGCATATGCTGTGCAAAATAATCCGCATCATGAAAATGAAGGATTCCTTTTTCATGCGCCTCTACAATATCTTCCGGTAAAAGGAAACGTCTGGTGATATCCTTGCTCACCTCTCCCGCCATATAGTCTCTCTGCACGCTGTTGACGGTCGGATTCTTATTGGAGTTCTCCTGCTTTACCTCTTCGTTATTGCACTCTAAAAGGCTTAAAATCTGCTCATCCGTAGAGTTGGACTTACGCACAAGCGCTCTTTTGTAACGGTAGGTGATGTAGTTACGCGCAACGTTAAACGCACGCTGATTCATAATCTGGTTCTCCACCATATCCTGAATTTCCTCTACACTTGGAGAACGTTTCATATTCTCGCACGCTTTTTCCACATTGCGAAGAATTTCCTGAATCCGTGCCTCATCGAGTTTTTCATAGTCGATGACACTGTCGTTCGCCTTCCGGATGGCTGCTTCAATCTTCTTTAAATCAAAAACATCCTCCGCACCGCTTCTCTTGATAATCTTCATTTTCCAAACCTTCCTCTCAACACTTTACCGACAATATTTTTGTGTCTTCCCCCGGGACGCATCCCAAGACACCGCATATTGCCATTATACAATATCTTGTGTTTTTGTCAATGTGATTTAACAACATTGTGTGTTTGTAAATAAGACTGCAAAGAGGGAAATTTACTGACTATTCAAGATTTAACAGTATCTTATCTAACGATGCGGTCAGTGCCTGTACCTCTTTTTCATCCATTCCTCTTGTCATCTCTTTCTCTAAATCTGCCACATCCTGACGTGCTCTCTCTACCATATGTTGTGCCCGCTCTGTCAAAACCAGCTTTTTTAACCGGGCATCATGCTCGACCGGCACCCGGACGATAAGCCCTTCCCGCTCCATGACCTGTAACATATTTGATGCCGTTGCACGGGAGACCGAAAAAACTTCCTCTAAATCTCTCTGGTAAATCTCCTCCGCCTCGTGCTCCTTTAGATAATGAAGAGTCCAGTGCTGCATTCCGGTAAGATTTCCCTCATTTTCCTGTTTTTTTGCCTCCATGCGCCTGCGCACCTGGTTGTGAATCAGCCGTATCCGATAGCCGATTGAATCGTTTTGTTCCATTGGTCCTTCTGCTCCATATTTTAAAAAGAATGTGTTGACATTAAAAAAATGTTATCGTATAACATTATTGTTAGCACACTAACATTATTTTTTCAAGAACTTTTTTCTTGGACCTGAATTTATGGAAAAGGAGTGATTCTATGTTAAAAACACTCGGAGCTCAGATTAAGGAATTTAAAAAAGATTCCCTGATTACTCCCATTTTCATGGTGCTTGAAGTCATCATGGAAACAATCATTCCCCTTATGATGGCATCCATCGTAGACGATGGTGTAGAAGCTGGCGATATTCATCACATCTATATGATGGGCGGTCTTATGGTTGTCGCTGCCTGCTTCTCCCTGTTCTGTGGCATCATGGGCGGAAAATACGGTGCAAGAGCCTCCACAGGCTTTGCAAGGAACTTAAGAAAGGCAATGTATGAAAATATCCAGACATTTTCTTTCTCCAACATTGACAAATTCAGTACTGCCGGTCTTGTGACACGTCTGACGACAGATGTCACCAATATGCAGATGGCATACCAGATGCTCTTACGGATGTGTTTCAGGGCACCGTTTAGTATTATCTGCGCAATGATTATGGCCTTCTTTATCAATGCCAGATTGGCCTGCATCTATCTGATTGCGGTTATCGTCTTAGGCGCTATCCTCGCATTCATCACCGTGCGGGCACACCGCTATTTCATGCAGGTATTTCCAAAATACGACGACTTAAATGCTTCCGTGCAGGAAAACGTCTCCGCCATCCGTGTCGTAAAGGCATATGTGCGTGAGGACTATGAAAAGAAGAAATTTACCACTGCAAGCCAGAACATCTACAAAATGTTCGTGAAGGCCGAAAGCGTCATTGCAACAAACAACCCGGTTTTAATGCTTACCGTATATGCCTGCATCATCGCCATCAGCTGGCTTGGTGCAAAGATGATTGTCGCAGATACGCTTACCACCGGTGAACTGATGAGTATGCTTACCTATTGCATGAATATCATGATGAACCTCATGATGCTCTCCATGGTATTTGTCATGATGACCATGAGTATGGCAAGTGCAGAGCGTATCTGTGAGGTGTTAAATGAAAAGAGTGATATTGTAAATCCAGAAGCACCGGATTACGAAGTTCCTGATGGAAGCATTGATTTCAATCACGTGACCTTCCGCTATAATGCGAACTCCGATACTCCAATCCTAGACGATATCAATCTCTCCATCCACTCCGGCGAGACAATCGGTATTATCGGAGGAACCGGAAGTTCCAAGACTTCGCTTGTAAACTTAATCAGCCGTCTTTACGACGTGTCCGACGGTTCTGTCTGTGTCGGCGGAAAAGATGTGCGCTCCTACGACCTTGACACACTCCGCAATGAGGTGTCTGTCGTATTGCAGAATAACGTCCTCTTCTCCGGAACCATCTACGAAAACCTCCGCTGGGGCGATAAAAATGCGACGGATGAAGAATGCAAACATGCCTGCCGTCTTGCCTGTGCAGACGAGTTCATCGAGCGTTTCCCGGATGGCTACAACACTTACATCGAACAGGGCGGAACAAACGTTTCCGGTGGTCAGAAGCAGCGTCTGTGTATTGCGCGCGCCCTGCTTAAGAAACCGAAAATCCTCATCCTTGACGACAGCACCAGTGCGGTTGATACTGCTACGGATGCCAAAATCCGCAAGGCATTTGCTGAGGAGATTCCTCATACTACAAAGCTAATTATTGCACAGCGTATCTCTTCCGTGCAGAATGCAGACCGCATTATCGTTTTAAACAACGGTGTTGTAAATGGTTTTGGCACACACGAAGAGCTGCTTGCCACAAATGAAATCTACCGCGATGTCTACGAATCTCAGACCAGCGGCAGCGGAGATTTTGATGAAGGAGGTGCTGCATAATGCCTGAATCAAACCAGAACGCAAAACCAATCCGTGGGCCACGCGGCAATGCAAGAGGTCCGAAACCGCAGATTGAGAATCCCGGAAAGCTGTTAGCAAGACTTTTCCGCTATATTTTTAAGGACTATGCAATCCACTGCATCATCGTTCTCTTCTGTATCGTCTTCTCTGTCTTTGCAAACCTGCAGGGAACGATGTTCATGAGTACGTTGATTGATGACTATATCGCACCGTTAATTGGGAAAGCTGACCCTGACTTTTCCGGTCTGCTTCATGCCATGATGCGCGTCGGCATCTTCTACGCACTCGGTGCTGCTGCCATATACGCACAGACCCGTATCATGGTCAATATCACACAGGGAACCCTGCGGAACCTGCGAAACGAGATGTTCACCCATATGGAAGAACTCCCGATTAAATATTTTGACACGCACCCGCATGGAGACATTATGTCTACCTACACCAACGATATCGATACCCTGCGCCAGATGATCAGCCAGAGTATCACACAGCTTATCAACAGTGCAATTACTATCGTAGGTGCACTTGGAAGCATGATTTTCTTAAATGTTCCGCTTACCATCGTAACGCTTTTCATGGTTGGTGTGACCTTATTTGCAACCAAAAAGCTCGGCGGCTTAAGCTCCCGCTACTTCATGGCACAGCAGCGTGACATCGCTACGGTAAACGGCTACATCGAGGAAATGATGAACGGTCAGAAGGTCATCAAGGTCTTCACCCACGAGGAAGAAAGCTTAGAGAAATTCAACGAGTTAAACGACCAGCTCTTTGACAGTGCGGACAATGCAAACAAATTTGCCAACATTATGATGCCGGTCAATGCACAGATTGGAAATATCAGCTACGTGCTCTGCGCAATTGTCGGCGGTATCCTCGCATTAAACGGTGTGGGCGGTTTCACCATCGGAAAGCTTGCAAGTTTCCTTACCTTAAATAAGAACTTCAGCCAGCCAATCAACCAGATGAGTATGCAGATGAACAGCATCATCATGGCACTCGCCGGTTCCGAGCGTATCTTTAAGCTGCTCGACGAAAAGCCGGAGGACGACGAAGGTTATGTCACCCTTGTCAATGCCAAACGCAATGAAAACGGCAATCTCACGGAAACCAAAGAACGCACCGGCATGTGGGCATGGAAACACACCCATCAGGCAGACGGCAGCGTCGATTATAAGGAGCTGCTCGGTGACGTCGTATTTGATGACGTAGACTTCGGCTACAACGAAGATAAAATCGTTCTTCACAATGTCAACCTCTATGCGACACCGGGCCAGAAAATTGCATTTGTCGGCAGTACCGGAGCCGGAAAGACCACGATTACCAACTTAATCAACCGTTTCTACGATATCCAGGACGGTAAAATCCGCTACGACGGCATCAATATCAACAAAATCAAAAAAGATGACTTACGCCACTCTCTCGGCATCGTATTGCAGGATACCCACCTGTTCACGGCAACGGTTATGGAAAATATCCGCTACGGAAAACTCGATGCCACAGACGAGGAAGTAATTGCCGCTGCAAAGCTTGCAAATGCGGACACCTTCATCCACCAGCTCCCGGATGGCTATAACACCATGCTGACCGGAGACGGTGCAAACTTAAGTCAGGGACAGCGTCAGCTTCTCGCTATCGCAAGAGCCGCTATCGCAGACCCTCCGGTATTAATCTTAGACGAGGCAACCAGTTCCATCGATACCAGAACGGAGCGCATCGTTCAGGACGGTATGGATAAGTTAATGGCAGGAAGAACCACATTTGTAATTGCCCACAGACTCTCTACCGTCAAAAACAGTGACTGCATCATCGTATTAGAGCAGGGACGCATTATCGAGCGTGGAAATCACGACCAGCTCATTGCAGAACACGGAAAGTATTACCAGTTATACACCGGAAATCTTGCAGAAGAATAAAAAATATATTCAAAAAAGTGTGCAGGACTGCCAACGCAGTTTTGCACACTTTCTTTTTCTTTACTCTCCCATTTTCTGTCTGATAATCTCAAAACAACGGTTTAACATTTCCGTATCCACCGTGCCGTCCTGCCCGAATGCCGTCGCTTCCACCGTAAATGTCCCGTTATAATGCTGTTTCCGCAGGAAAGAAAAAAACTTGTTAAAATTCACATTTCCTGCGCCAATCGGCAGTGTTTTTAATTTTCCCCATTCCATGTAGCCGCCCGCGTAATCATTCACATGATAGTGCCTGATATGATGTTCGTCAAAGAGCCACTGATACTCCTTTTCATAAATCAAATCCATCTGCCCGTGAAATGCCGCCATCTTTGTGTCATAGATAAAATGAATGTCCGGATATTCTGCGGCAAGCTCCTTCCAGTGCTTCATCGGATTTTCCTGATTGCACACCACATTTTCCACCAGAAGGTCTATTTCATAACTTGAAGCTATTTCTGCAAGTGTTTTATATGCCTTAATGTTATTCGAAAAGTGGGAATCGGATGTCAGCCCATCCCACAAATGCACAACCATTTTTTTGGCTCCGATGCGCACCGCAATCCCGCAGTTCTGTTCAAAGTGCTTTACCGCTTCGTCCATGGAACCGTTCTCATTCCGGCTGATTGCCTCTCCGATGTGCTTCTCACAGTGCATCACCGGGAACCGGATTCCAAGGCTACAGAGAAATTCGGTCAGTTTCTCCACCTGTTCGTACCAGGTCTCATACATCATAAACTCAAAGCC
>ENA-OPUE01002124-OPUE01002124.1-human-gut-metagenome-genome-assembly--contig:-NODE-2124-length-10281-cov-2.301975_pt1 | contig 10281 bp, 8 predicted proteins | sample MGYA00241466_ERZ501924 | MGnify/ENA primary metagenome ERZ501924 (study PRJEB25962, sample SAMEA2042223) | human gut metagenome | biome: human gut; feature: human-associated habitat; material: faeces...
CACCCGGGAAACACCGGACGTGGTAAGCAATCTTTTGCTCACAGATGGAAAAAATCCCTGCCACTACCGGTGCCAATGCAGGGTAATCTGGACTGATGGTGCTGAAAAAGGCTATACAGGCATTGTTGGAAAGCTGACAGATATTACGGATGACTATATGGTTATGGAAAACGTCCGGGAGGAAGGTTTGAAAGTCCTGGAAAAAGACCGCAGCGCAGAATTTTCCAGTTTTTATGACCGATTTAAGAAATGCGGCTTCTCCACAGATGGAACGGAAGCGTGGCTTCTGCTTCAGTACCTACAGATCTCCTATGATCTGGTCCGATATGTAGATCCTATAACGAATAAGGTTATCCATATAGAAAAAGACGGAAAAATGTGGGAGAGTGAAACTGCCTGCTCAGACATATGGAATTGCCTGGAAAAATGCAGCAACTGTATTTCCAGACTCAGCATGCAGACCAGGAAGCGCATGACAAAGCTTGAGGTTGCAGGGGAGGATCCGTATCAGGTGGTATCCATGTATGTGGAGATTGACGGGAAGCCCTGCTGTCTGGAGATGGCTACCAGGATAGATGGTGAGTTTATGCCCGATGGGTATTCCAAGGATGAGATCTTGTCATCTGTAAGGATTCATAAGGAGAAGGTTTATATAGACCCGGTAACCGGAGTTTATAATAAACGCTATTATGTGGAGAAGCTGAGTAAAATGGACAATGCAGCAGCTCTTATGTTTGCGGATATTAAGAACTTTAAAAGGATCAATGAGAATTTCGGACATCAGGCTGGAGATGATGTGCTTCGCCAGGTTGCAGGTGTGCTTCGGGATGTTGCGGCTGGTAAAGGCGATGTGCTCAGATATTCCGGCGATGATTTTGTGACAGTATTTTTTAAGGCTACGGAAGAGGAGCTTTCCGAAATCCAGAAGGAAATGTGCAGAAGAGTGGAGGCTCTGAGATTTCCGGAGCTGCCTGGAGTGCAGCTGAAGCTTGTTACTGCCGGTACCAGTATACCAGGCAGGGTAGAGGAAATGCTGGAGCAGGTAAGAATATAAAAAGAAAGTCCCGGCGGGCAAAACCGCTCGGGACTTTTGTTTTTCCTAAGTGTGTTTGATTCTCCAAACAGGCTCTGGAATGCAATATTTACAGAATATCTCTTCTCTTAATGTATCCAGGAAGTGCCGGATCTGAGACAACCTCCTTCACATGAAGGATTTTGACCATCTTGTCTACTACCTGATTCTCTACATGTACGCCCTCACCAATTTCAGCACCGGAAAGAACTACACTGTTTTTGATCACGGCATCCTTGTGAATGATGCAGCCACGACCGAGAATGGAATTCTCAATGGTTCCCTCCACCTGACAGCCGTTGGAAACGACAGAGTTGCGGATCTGGGCGGTTTCATAATAGTGAGTCGGACAGGAATCATTGGTACGGGTATAAATTGGCCATTCCGGATCGAAAAGTGTCTGTGCAGCCTTGATATCGATCAGATCCATATTGGCGTTGTAATAGCTCTGGAAATCTGTGATGGAAGCGAAGAAGCCGCGGTGGGAAACTCCTCTTACATCCAGCTCATTATGCAGCTCATTGATAATGTCTGCAAGAGTAAAGGCTGAAGAAATTGCCTTTGCCTTGCGGATCAGCTCGATAAACAGATCCTTCTTCATAATGTAAGTGTCCATGAAAATATTGCGGTTCTTGGCATTTCCGTGGTTTGGCTCAATGGAGAGCACACCCTTTTGCTTATTCAGATTCAGGATATTACAGTTCAGATAAGCATCCTTCGCATTGTCTACTGCGTGATAAAGCAGGGTAATGTCAGCCTCAGACTGGATATGCTGCTCGATCAGCTTGGAAAAATCAGCAGTATAAACCATGTAATCTGGTGTGATTACCACATATGGATGATGCATTTCTTCGATGCATTCCATATTTTCGTAATAGGAAGCAATATCAGTGTTATAGATATTGTTTCTCTGGTCGCTGTCAGTGAAAAGAACCTGCAGCCGTCCGCTCTTTGAGTTAATGTTATAATGACGTCCGGTGCCGATATGAGAAACCAGAGTTCTTGGTTTCTCTTTCACGTAGACCTGAATGCGGTCAATGCCGCTGTTGCTCAGGTTGGAAATCGGGAAGTCGACCATACGGTATCTGCCCAGGAATGAGAAAGCTCCGATTGGACGGTAGTCCTCAAGTCCCTCTACACGGATGTTTCTGGATGATGAGTTTACAATTCCAAATGCTTTATACATATTATTCGGCCCCCTTTACTCGTCTCGCAATCAGCTCGATGTGCTCACTGTCAGCACTTCCTACAAGAGCACCCTTGCCGATGTTTACGCCATTGGCAACAAGGGCACGTATTACGACAGCACCATCCTCCACAATGGCACCCGGCATAAGTACACTGTCAATTACTTTGGCACCGGGCCTTACCTTTGCGCCGGTAAAGATAACAGAATTGGTAACTTCACCCTCAATGATACAGCCCTGGGTTATGTATGCATTCTGAATCTTGGCTTCTGTACCGATATACTGCGGAAGGGCAGTTACATCCTCTGTATAGATAGTCCATGTACGGTCACTTAAGTCAAGCTCGTTATCAGGGCTGAGAAGATCCATGTTTGCTTCCCAGAGGGAATCAATGGTTCCAACATCCTTCCAGTAGCCCTTGAAGCGGTACGGCCACAGCTTTTCGCCCGCGGCGAGCATGTTCGGGATGATGTTCTTGCCGAAGTCCTTGCTGGAATATGGGTCATTCTCGTCGGCAATCAGATACTCGCGCAGCTTCTTCCAATTGAATATGTATATGCCCATGGAAGCCAGATCGCTCTTCGGGTGCTTGGGCTTCTCCTCAAACTCGCTGACGTAGCCGTCCTCGCCAAGGTTCATGATGCCGAAGCGCGTCGCCTCGTCCATCGAGACCTGGAGCACGGATATCGTACACGCGGCGTTATGCTCAAGATGCTCGCGCAGCATGTCGGCGTAGTCCATCTTGTAGATGTGGTCGCCGGAGAGGATGAGCACGTTTTCGGGGTCGTAGTTCTCGATGAAGCCGATGTTCTGGTAAATTGCGTTGGCGGTGCCGGAGAACCATGAGCCCTTCTCACCTGCGCTCTGATATGGAGGCAGAATGTACACGCCGCCGTCGGACACGTCAAGATCCCACGGCTGACCGTTGCCTATGTAGCTGTTGAGCTGGAGCGGGCGGTACTGGGTCAGTACGCCGACAGTGTCAATACCGGAGTTTGCGCAGTTGGAGAGCGGAAAGTCGATTATGCGGTACTTTCCGCCGAATGGAACGCTGGGCTTTGCCACGTTCTGGGTCAGCGCGTAGAGTCTCGAACCCTGCCCGCCTGCCAGCAGCATTGCAATACAGTTTTTCTTCATGGCGGCCTCCTTTTTGAATTGACGGCAGGGTAAACCTCTGCCGTCAGACTTTCAGTTATATAGGTTCATGGCGCGATCCGCGCCCTTGGTGATGTAGCATTCGACAGCCTCGGCCGCGCGTGCGGCTGCGGCGAGAATGTCCTCCGCGTCCTTGCCCTTGAAGCTGGACAGCACCCAGTCGGCCATGTCGTAATCAGGGTGCGGCGCGGCGCCGACGCCGATACGGATCCTCGGGAACTGATCGGTGCCGAGCAGCGCGATGATATTTTTAAGGCCGTTGTGCCCGCCGGCGGAGCCCTTTGTGCGGATGCGGAGCTTCCCTATCGGCAGGGCGACCTCGTCCGAGACGACGATGACGTGATCCGGCGCGAGCTTATAAAAGCTCACTGCCTGAGCCACCGCCTCGCCGGACAGATTCATAAATGTCTGCGGCTTCATGAGCATGACGGTCTCGCCGCCGATATCGCAGGTGCCGGTGAGCGCTTTGAAGCGGGAGCGGTTTATCGCCGCTCCCTGCGCCTTGGCCATGGCGTCTCCGGCCATGAAGCCTGCGTTATGACGGGTCATTTCGTATTTCGTGCCGGGATTGCCGAGGAACACGACAAGCCAGCTTATACCGCCTGGACGCTTGAAAAGCATGGTTTACCTCTGAAATAAAAGATTAATCGAACAGGTTGGAGATGGAGACTTCCTCGTAAATTCTGCGGATGGCTTCCGCGAATACGGGAGCGGTGGACAGGTAGCTGATCTTTTCGAGCTTGGGCTTGTCCGCGGGGTAGGGGATGGTGTCGAGGAAGAGCATTTCCTTGATGCAGCTGTTCTCGATGCGCTCGAGAGCGGGGCCGGAGAGAACGCCGTGGGTCGCGCAGGCGTAGACTTCCTTCGCACCGCCGATCTCCTTGATGGCCTTCGCCGCGCCGCAGAGAGAGCCAGCGGTATCGACGATATCGTCGAGCAGGATGCAGGTCTTGCCCTCGACGTTGCCGATGATGTTCATGACCTCGGACTGGTTGGCTTTCTCGCGGCGCTTGTCAACGATGGCCATGTTCACGCCGAGCTTCATGGAGAAGGCGCGGGCGCGGGCAGTGCTGCCGACGTCGGGCGAGACGACCATGAGATCCTCGTTGCCCTTGCCGAACATCTTGACATAGTGCTTGGAGAAGAGGTGCGCGCCCATGAGGTTGTCGACGGGAATGTCGAAGAAGCCCTGAATCTGAGCCGCGTGCAGGTCCATCGTGAGGACTCTGTCAGCACCGGCGGCGGTGATAAGGTTTGCAACGAGCTTTGCGGAAATGGGGTCGCGGCTCTTGGCCTTGCGATCCTGACGCGCGTAGCCGAAGTAAGGTATAACGGCGGTGATGCGTCCCGCGGAGGCGCGGCGCATTGCGTCGATCATGATAAGCAGTTCCATGAGGTTATCGTTTACGGGACCGCAGGTGGACTGAACGATAAAAACATCCTTGCCGCGCACCGGCTCAAACACAGAAATCGAGCACTCGCCGTCCGCAAACTGGGATACGGTGGAGCTGCCGAGGGTCTGGTAAAGCTGGGCGCAGATGTTGTGTGCAAGCTCAGGGTTGGAGTTGCCGGTGAACACCTTGATCTCTTTGCCGTGTGAAATCATCGCGTTATTTCTCCTCTGTCTTTTTTACATTTTGTCTTTACGGTGCAGGCCGCATCTTTACATTCGGATACACTATAACATAAACCGCCGCGGAATGGAAGCGCAAGACGCAAGTTTACACACTAAAAATGCTGATAAAAAAACTCATTTACAAGTTGCGGAATTTTGTATATAATATCATAGTTAATTATTTTTAGAAAGTAGCTGAATACTATGCTTGAATTTGAAGAATATAAGTCGAAGCTCAACGCCGCCAAGCCGACTCTCGAAGTCCTGCGCGGCGCGCTGAAGCTTGAGGCAGCGCAGAAGGAGATAGAAGAGCTGGAGGCTGCCAGCGAGCGCCCTGATTTCTGGAACGACGTAGAGAACTCCCAGAAGGTCCAGAAGCGGCTGAAGACCCTCAAGAACAAATGCGAGAATTATCAGAAGCTCTGCTCTGCGTGGGACGATATGTACACCATGTGCGAGATGGCCATCGAGGAGAACGACGACTCCATGCTCGAGGAGCTGGAGAGCGAGTATAAGAACTTCTCCGAAAAGGCAGAGTCTATGCGGCTGGGAACCCTGCTGACCGGCGAATACGACGCGAACAACGCGCTCCTGACGCTGCATCCCGGTGCGGGCGGCACGGAGGCACAGGACTGGGCGTCCATGCTCTACCGCATGTATGTCCGCTGGGCGGAGCGCCACGGCTATAAGTACACCATCATGGATTACCAGGATGGCGACGAGGCGGGCATCAAGTCCGCGACCATCAAGATCGAGGGCGACAACGCCTACGGCTTCCTCAAGAGCGAGCACGGCGTGCACCGCCTTGTTCGCATCTCCCCGTTCGATGCGTCCGGCCGCCGTCAGACCAGCTTTGCCGCAGTCGAAATAATGCCCGAGATAACCGACAATAAGGAGATCGAGCTGCGCGACGAGGATATCAAGATGGACGTGTACCGCTCCTCCGGCGCAGGCGGCCAGAAGGTCAATAAGACCTCGTCCGCAGTCCGCCTGACCCATATACCTACCGGCATCGTCGTCTCCAGCCAGGTCGAGCGCAGCCACTTCCAGAACCTCGAAAACTGCAAGGAAATGCTCCGCTCGAAGCTTGCGGAGATCAAGGAGCGCGAGCACCTTGAGAAGATAAGCGACATCAAGGGCGTGCAGATGAAGATCGATTTCGGCAGCGCCATCCGCTCCTATGTTTTCATGCCGTACCAGCTCGTCAAGGATCAGCGCACCGAGTATGAAAACGGCAACATCCAGAACGTCATGGACGGCGATCTGGACGGGTTCATAAACGCCTACCTCTCTATGAAGGCGGCGGACTGAGCCAGCATCACATTATAGAAAGGTTTTGTTATTTTGTTCTCTCGCGTTTCCCACATCTTTCGGGATATAGACCGCAGAAGCTGGATAATGCTGCTCTCCGGCAGCTTTATCCTCGCCTTCGGGCTTTATAATATCCATTCGCAGTCCGGCGTCACCGAGGGCGGAGTCCTCGGCCTGATCCTGCTGCTCGACCACTGGTTCGGCCTCTCGCCGTCGATATCCTCGCTTGTAATGAACGCGGCCTGCTATGTGCTCGGGCTGCGCGTCCTCGGCTGGAGCTTCATCGTCCGTTCGGGCGTGGCAAGCCTGTCCTTCTCCGCGTTCTACGCGATACTTGAGTGCTTCCCGCGGCTCTGGACCGGCATCGCCGAAATGCCGCTGCTCGCGGCGGTGGTCGGCGCGATATTCGTCGGCGGCGGAGTCGGAATATGCGTGCTCGCGGGCGGCGCCCCCGGCGGGGATGACGCGCTTGCGATGTCCGTGGGGAAGCTGCTGCGCTGCAATGTGCAGTGGGTCTACCTCGCGGCGGACATCGTAGTCCTGCTCGCGTCGCTGAGCTACATCCCCCTGCGCCGCATCGCCTACTCGCTGCTGACCGTTGTGCTCTCCGGCGCGATAATCGGCCAGCTGCAGCGGATGTTTATGAAGGATGCACCGGACGCTCCCGCGCCCGCCGAACCGGAGGCGGAATAAATGATCACGAGCCGGCTGTGATGAACGCGCATCACGGCAGGCTCGTAATATTTTCACTATCCATGCCGGACCTTATCTCCTGCTCGGCCCGGGGTTGTGGTCGCCGAAGATCATGTCGTCGATGTCAGTTTCCATGCTGCGATACCTCCTGTCGTATAGTCGATATCTATATTATATTCGGGGGTGGCCTGACGTATGACAAAAATCTTCCGGCGGCATGATCCTCACATCATCACATCATAAATTAACTGTGAATTCCTGCAAATTGGCTTGAAACTCACAAGCGTTTGAGTTATAATAAAAAAACCTGCGGACAGCAGGCGTAAACGTAACAAAAAAGGATGACATTGCAATGAGCGCATCAACTGAAAAGAAACAGCGTCAGGCAGCCCGCGAAGCAGGCACCGACAAAAAGACTCTCGCTGAACAGGAAGCGGCGAAGAAAAAGGCCAAGAGCAACCGCCGCTGGACACTTGGAACGATAGGCGTTATCCTGCTCATCGCCCTTATTCTTTTCCTTAATTCCAGCTTCCTCTACACTCATACTACCGCCATCTCCGTTGGGGACTCCAGCTACAGCCCCGCAGAGGTGAGCTACGTGTATGCCAACAGATACTATAACTGGATCCAGAGCTACGGCAGCTATGCCAGCATCTTCGGGCTCGACACCTCCACCGGTATCGCGGGTCTGAAGCAGCAGGAGTGCCCCATGTATGACGACGGGCGCACCTGGCGCGACTACTTCATGGAAGAGGCACGCAGCGAGCTCAGCCAGATGACCGTGCTGTGCGCATGGGCGGATGCCAACGGCATCACGCTCACCGACGAGGAGATCGCCGAAGTCGATGACAGCATCGCAACTCTCGACAGCAGCGCCCGCGCCGGCGGCTACGCTTCCGGCGACAAGTACTTCTCCGCAAACTACGGCACCGGTGTCACCAGCGCCATCGTGCGCGAGATGGCGCTGAAGAGCGCGCTTGCCAACAAGGCGTCCAGCGAATACGCGGCCTCCCTCGAATACACCGACGCGGAGCTTGAGGAGCACTACCAGAGCTTCGACGGCGCACAGGACAAGTTCTCCTTCAGCTACTATCTTGTGAATGCCGAGAAGGTCGAGAGCACTGACGCTGACGGCAACACCAGCTCCGCCGTCACCGAGGAAACCACCGCCGCCGCGAAGGATGCGGCCGACGATATTCTCACCGCATACACCGCGCTGAAGCAGTCGAATCCCGATGACGATAACTATACCGCAATGCTCAACAGCGCCGTCGCACAGGTCGCTCCCACCACGGAAGCTACCGAGCGCAGCAACATCACCGGCGGCAACCTCGGCGACTATAAGGAATGGCTCATGGAGAGCGGCCGCAAGGCCGGCGACGCCACGGTCGTTGACAAGGCGGACGGCAGCGGCAGCTACGTCGTCGTGTTCCTTGACCGCAGCGATAACCACTATCCCGTCGCGCAGGTGCGCCACATCCTGATAAAGGCCGTTGCCGATTCTGACGGCAGCTACACCGACAAGGCCAAGGAGATCGCAAAGAACCGCGCCGAGGAGATCCTCGCCGAGTTCAATGCGGGCGACAAGACCGAGGACAGCTTCGCTGAGCTTGCCAAGGATTACTCCGAGGACACCGGCTCCGCAGAGAACGGCGGCCTGTATGACACCGTTTACAAGGGAGCGACTGTCGAGGAGTTCGACAAGTTCTGCTTCGAGGGTCACAAGAAGGGCGACACCGCCATCGTCTACGGTGAGTCCAGCAGCTACGCAGGCTACCACGTCATGTACTACGTCGGCGAAGGCGACCTGTACAGCAACCTGCTTGCGAAGAACGACCTTGTGAACACCACCGTCAGCCAGTGGGTGGAGGATCAGGTCAACGCCCTGACCGTCACGAACGGCTGGTGGCTGCGCATCGCGGGCTGATAAATCCGTATTTATCAACAGGTGAGGGGCAACTCTCACCTGTTTTCATGTTTCTGCAAAGGAGAATTTTATGGACGAACGTACCCTCAGGGCACGGATGCTGTTGGGCGAGAGCGCGATGGACAGGCTGCGGAATAGCCACGTCGCGGTGTTTGGCCTCGGCGGCGTCGGGTCGTGGTGCGCGGAAGCGCTTGCTCGCTCCGGCGTCGGGCGGATGACCCTTCTCGATCAGGACACCGTGAGCGTGAGCAATATAAACCGCCAGCTCTGCGCGCTGGAATCCACCGTCGGCATGCCGAAGGCGGAGGTCGTGGCGCGGCGGCTGCGGGATATAAACCCGCAGATCGAGATAAACTGCATTGCGGGGCGCTATGAGGCGGCCGACCGCGAGCGCTTCATCGCCGATTACGACTACGTGGTCGATGCGATCGACATCGTCAGCTGCAAGCTCGACCTGATAATCACCTGCCTTGAGCGCGGCATCCCGATAATTTCCGCGCTCGGCACCGGCAATAAGCGCGACGCGGGGCTGCTGCGAATCGACGATATCTCCAAGACCTCGAACTGCGCGCTTGCGCGCGTGATGCGCAAGGAGCTGCGCGCCCGCGGCGTGAAGCACCATCAGGTCGTGTTCAGTCCGGAGCTGCCGATGGAGCCGGAGCAGCTTGAGGCGCCGCCTCCGGGGCGCCGCAGCGTCCCCGGCTCGCTGGTCTGGGTTCCGGCGTCGGCCGGACTGCTGCTGTGCCAGCACGTCGTGACCGAACTGATAAAGGACTGAAAATAACCGTCAAGAGCTTCTTGACGGTTATTTTAATAGCCAGTATAATGAAAATATGTAACTGTGTCAAACGAACGCGAGGGACCATGCTATACAGATCTGCGCGAGATAATACGTTGCGTGGACGCCGATGTTCAGGCCGAAATGCTTATCCGGCCCGAAGGAATACGCGCTGAGAATACTGTCGCTGATCGGGAACATCACCCCGCCCACCGCGAACAGCAGCGTCGCTGCACCGACAGAAACCGTGGCCGCGCTTATCGACACCGCACCCATGGCGACGACCATCGCCATATACACGCTGCCGAAAACCATCAGCCGTCCGGCGTCGGCCTTCTTGCTCTTGACGTAGGTCGCCGCGGCGGCAAGCCCGACGATGCCCACCGTCAGTACGACAGGGAAGGACACGCTGTATTTCGTGAGCATGGCGTAGATGTACAGCCAGTGCCCCACCGCGAAGGACAGCGCGCCGCTCACAAAGAAGCGGTCATGCTGCGCGGGGCGGATAAAGCGGATCGCGAGCAGCAGATCGCCCAGCACCCC
>ENA-OPUE01002125-OPUE01002125.1-human-gut-metagenome-genome-assembly--contig:-NODE-2125-length-10275-cov-2.449609_pt1 | contig 10275 bp, 9 predicted proteins | sample MGYA00241466_ERZ501924 | MGnify/ENA primary metagenome ERZ501924 (study PRJEB25962, sample SAMEA2042223) | human gut metagenome | biome: human gut; feature: human-associated habitat; material: faeces...
ATCGCGGCGAAGGAAACGGCGATGGGGACGAGGCACTGAAGCCCCATCCTCCAGTCGAACAGAAACGCCACGACAAAGAAGATCACCGGAGTGGCAAAAGAACCAACGAAATCGGGCAGCTTGTGGGCGATGAGGTCTTCAGTCTGACCCGCGCACCCATCGATCACGCGCCGCATCTCCCCTGACGAGTGCGCACTAAAATACCCTATCGGGATTCGCGCCACGTGGCGAACCATCGCTTTGCGCATATTTGCCGCAATACGGAAGGCCGCAAGATGCGAAGCCATGAGCGCGCCAAAATACACGATGATACCTAACACGGCGAAAACCACAGCAAGCACAGCCCACATCGCGGCAGATGATGCTTCTGCCCAGTTCGGGTACACCGAAACCAAGTCGCGAACCACGAACCATACGCAAACAAGCGGCATCACGGTAAGCACGGCGTTTAGGAGCGAAAGACCGCATCCTACATACGCCAAAACCCGCCGCTTACCAGCAAACCCCAACAGCTCGAGAATCGCGTTTTTCTTCTTGGCAGGACCTTCTTTCCCCACGTCCTTTCCTACTCCTGCCGTTAGAGTACCGTCTTCCCTGGTCATTGCCATATTTACCTCCCGGCCGTTAACCTACATGCCAAGCTTGGCAAAGTGCTTCGAGAACACCTTGGTACCGATGAAGCCGCCGACAAGGCCGCCAGCGATGGTGGCAGCGCCGGTAACGACGCCCATTGGGCTTAGAATAGAGTTGACGAGCGTTTGGCCGTACTCGAGGGTCATGCCGGCTTGAACGCACATCTCGGCATAGGCCTCGCCCATCATAAGAATGAGAGAGATCTGCCCCAGCCAGAAGCAGAACGTGAAGGCGGCAAAGGCACAGATAAGCTTGGTCTTGGTGCGCTTCTGCGGATCGCCTGCGATAAGGTCTGCCACGATACCGCCCACAACAATGCCGACAGGACCGCTCCAGAACATACCCATCAGAAGGCCGACAGCACCAACTATAATGCCCATGATGGCAATCGCGCCACGCTTCGGGACGCGATAGGCCAGGTACATGAACACGGTACCAGCGAACAACGCGCCTACCGTGTGAGTAAACCAGCACAGGTTTGCATTCGCGCTAAAGATAATCGAGAACACCATAAACACTAGGAACAAAAGGATGCCGAACACGGCGATAAAGACGAAGTCTTTCGGGCTCAAGCCATCACGTTCCTTGGCGGCAGAACCGATTGTTGCTTTGCTTGTCATTGTGAAACCTTTCTTTTGTTACTGTATTTCCGCAAACCCGAAATTGAGCTTCAACTTCGGAAGTGTTGCCTTGTTTAAGGGGAAGCGCTCGGCGATGCGCCCGTCTTCAACCAGGGCTATCTCATCGCATGCCGAGCAGAGGAATTCATAGTCGTGCGAGACAACGCAGACAGCGATTCCCGCATCGCGCATGCGCGCGATCTGGGCATCTATTCGACGCATGTTGCGATAATCCAAGCCACTCGTAGGCTCGTCGAGAATCATCGCGCGGGCACTCGAAAGCAAGCCAGTAGCGATGGAAAGCCGTTGGCGTTCCCCACCTGAAAGGGAGAGCGGGTGCCTGTCGGCAAGACCTTCGAGGGCAAGCGCAGCCTTTATTGCTGCAATCCGGTCCTTATTACCTAGGCTGTCTTCCGCGCCATCCGAAGAGCACGCGCTTGCAAGCTCATCGTCGACTGTGCTGCTGAACAACTGGTATCCCGGTTCTTGCATAACCAGGTACACGCGCCCCGCCCGTTTCCTTGCGCGAAGCGGTACGTCGTCGACCTCGATCACCCCCGCCTTTTCCTTGAGAAGGCCGGCCATGCACCGGGCAAACGTCGTTTTCCCAGCCCCGTTGCACCCCACAATACCGACGACACTACCCGGAAGGAGGCAGAAATCGAGACCGTTTAAGACCGCAGGCGCACCGCGGTAGCCGGCAACTACGCCGCTCATACGTACGATGGTTTTTCCGTAAGAAGGTGATCTGGAGGCATTCGATGCGACCGCGTCGCCCAAGGGCGACACCGCCACAACAGAGTCGATTTCAGCAAGAGAGGCGGCACGCAGCCCCATATCGGTTCTCGTTTCAAACGGCAGAGCAAGGAACTCTGCCGCCGCCCAGTCTCCTATAACCGAACCATCGCTTATAACCACATAGCGGTCTGCAATACCATCAAGCCACCACAGGCGATGCTCGGAGATAAGCACAGTCTTCCCCTGACTCTTCAGAAGCGCAACCGTGCGCGCAAGATTCCGCATCGCATGCACATCGAGCGACGCGGTTGGCTCATCAAGCACGAAGATGTCAGGATGCACAGCATAGGCCGATGCCAGGATAACCGACTGCTTCTGCCCGCCGGAGAGCGCCTCGGTACCGCGCCCGAGCAGGCCCTCAATACCGAGCGTTGCCGCTGCCTGCGCCACACGTTCGACCATTTCCTCGCGATCGATTCCGAAGTTCTCGCATCCGAAGGCGATTTCCGAGGTCACGTCGAGATTGACGAACTGGCTACGCGGGTTCTGAAACACCGACCCGACATGCGCGGAAAGCTCGCCCATCGTCCATGAGGAAACGGGTTTTCCCGCAACAAGCACCTCACCTTGAAGGTCCCCTTCGTACATAAGAGGAATAAGCGCATTAACGAGGCGCGTAAGCGTTGTCTTGCCACATCCTGACTGCCCGGTCACAACAACGCATTGACCGCGAGGGATCTTAAGCGAAACGTCACGAAGCGATGGACGGGAAGCGCCTTTGTAGCAAAACGTGCATCCATCGAGCTCGATAGCATAGGGCGAAGCCTTCGCCGCGGCGGCATTTTCCATCATCAGAGCACCCCCGCTCTGAAGCAAACGGAAAGTGCAAGGAGCACCATCGCAACGATGAGACACGCAACATCGATAGCGCGCACCCTTAAGTGGTAATACGAGGTGCGGTGCGCACTCGCCCCCACCACGCCGCGGACGACGACCGCGTCCCCCAGTTCGTCGGCGATCTGGCCCAAACGCGCGATCACGGGCACAAGGAAATGTTCGGCGGTCTTCGCAGGATGGCGCACGACCGACATCGGCGTGAGCGCGATACCGCGCGTCTTCATAGCATCGGCGACAGCGGAGAATTCGCGTCCCATGGTGGGAAGGAAACGAAATGCCACGCACACAGCCACCGACACGTTCACAGGAACATGCATCGCCTGCAGCGCACAAGCGAGCTCGCCAAGACGCGTGGTTGCGATCATATTGAAAGCGAACATAAAGGCGGGCAGAACATGACGATACATAAGAAGCGACGCCGCAAAGGGCGAAAGCAAAGTGTTCCCACTCGCCACGAACAGCTGCGCCGTTACGGCGAACAGCACATAGAAGGCAAGCCAACGCACAATCGCGAAGAAGCGGCGGCAATACGCCATCACGACAACGGTAAGCGCCAAAACGCCCATCTCGCCAAACAGGCTTTGCGTAAGCGCCATCTGCACGTTGATTGCCACCAGCACCGTAAGCGACACGCGCGGGTCAAGATGGCGCGGCGCGGCGTTGGCCGATGCAGAAGGCCTCGCCTGGGCCACCCCGCTTAAAGGCAACGAAGTATCCGTCAAAACAGACATGCGATATTCGTCCTTCTTCCCGTTGGTTGATTAGTTGATTAGTTAGTTAGCCATCGGTAACTTCTTCGCGTTATAATAGGACTCGATGTAACAGCGCAAAGACGGAACAGAAAGATGGAAAACTACGCCGAAAAGAAAACAAGTTCTACCGAAAAATCAAATGAAAGCAATGCCACAGAACAAGAAAACCCGCTTTACAAAATGTTCGTCACGCAGCTTTCTCAGTTGCACACCGTATGCGCGGAGGAAGCGCTCGCGCGCGGATTCGGACAAGCCAACCTGGTGCGAAGCATCGGCGAGACATGGTTTGTCGACCCTCGATACGGCAGGGGCTCTTATTGGTTCTACCTCATGGACCGTGACACCATCGTCGTGTCGATGGACATCACATACAAATGTGCCGTGGGGGCGGCCATAGAGACTGTCCCCTATCTGGGGTTCGGCCTCTATGAACATGCGATGCCCATGTATTGCTCACCTGAGTGTGCCGGATCAAACTGCAAGCTCATAGGGCACAACTGGGATGGCGGCCCCCACATAAGCTCGTTCGAGCCAGGCAAGAGGCTGTCATCGGCATCGATAACCATAGCCCCTGAAGCGATACACCGCTATGCAGATGCTTTGCGTTGCGATGTGGAGAAGCTACATCACGCAATCGTAGGGCTCACCATGTCAGACGGCGTGCCCGGCTTACCCTCGGCGCTTCGAGGGCTCAACATCACCTGCCCCGCCGCATCGGTAGCCGATGCATATTATCACGCCAAAGTGATTGAATGCTTCGCGCTACTGGCAACCAGCATTCACGGGAAGAGCACGGCGGCAGACGCCGTGCGCATAAGCGACAAGGACTGCGTCAGCTGCATCTGCTCCTACATCGACGGCAACTTGTCATCCGATCTCAGCACGAAAACGCTGTGCGATATCGCCCATGTAAGCGAAGGAAAGATGATATCGGCATTTCGCAATGTACAGGGTGAAACGCCGCAAAGCTACATCCGCGCACAGCGCCTGGAATACGGTCGGCGCCTTCTTCTAGATGAAAGCCGCGAAATCGGTAAAATCGCCAAAAGCGCAGGCTACCGCAACCAAGGAGCATTCACCGACGCATTCAAGCGTGCCTACGGCGCGACGCCACGCGCCTACCGTAAAAGATTGCGCGCGGAATAGAAAAGGCATCGCAAAGCGTCACGCCGCCCTGAAAACAAGGGGGGGGCGACCAAGCTACTCAGAACTGTTCGCCTAACCCGTTGACAATGGAGAGATGCAACCTGCGATTTTCGAACCGCTTGCAAGCTCCTGCGACTACTCACTTGCAGTTGTGCCATCTGATTCCTGATCGGTGCGCCATTCATTGCCGTATTTATCATTTCCAAGTGGACGATCAATGTGAGCGATGAAATGCCGTGCCTACGAATAAACCCGACCAAGCCAGCTTTTCCGCTGGCATATGCCCCAAGCAAGAAACGAGCCTTTGACATTCGTATCGAAGATGCTGTCCCAGTTATCGGCGCATTGCTTGAACTTTTTAACATACACGTAATTCACGGCTTCGCGCAGAGCCGATTCATGCGCCCAAAACCCTGCCAGCATTACTCCCCTACCCTCTCCATATACCCCTTGCACCGCAGGCGTATAATCCAGAGCCATGATCACTCTCCTGCTTATAGAAAAAATCGCTTCGCTATTCCTAATCATGGCGGTCGGATTCGCGTTAGTGCGCCTTCATCTCCTGAAAACGGGAGACAGCAAAACGCTCTCCGTCCTGTCTGTATACGCCATCTGCCCGTGCGCGTTCATTTCTGCAACGCAGGTTGATTTGACTCCAGATGTACTGCAAGGTTTTTTATTCGCAGTTGTCTGCGCTATCGTGCTCCAGGTTGGGCAAGTCATCCTGACGAAAATCCTGGCAAAGCCGCTTCACCTCTCCCCTATTGAGCGGGCAGCAAGCATCTACTCGAATTGCGGTAACCTGATCATCCCACTTGTCGGCTTCATCTTGGGCGACGAGTGGGTGGTCTACTCGCTTGCCTACATGAGCGTGCAAACGATCCTGATTTGGACACATGGCAAGTCCCTTATCAGCGAGAATAATCACATTGATGTCCGCGCCGTTCTGTTCAATATCAACTTGCTTGCTGTCGCCGCTGGCATCGTGCTCATGGTGCTCGGCATCAAGCTTGTTGAGCCCTTCGGCACCTTCACCTACGACGTAGGACAGATGATCGGCCCTGCTGCCATGCTGGTAACGGGCATGATCATCGGAGGCATGGACTTGCGGCAAATCGTAGCCAATAAGCGCGTTTGGCTCGTCGCCTTTATCAGGCTAGTGCTGATCCCCGCCATCGTTATGCTTGTACTCAAGTTCAGCGGCGTAGATGCGTTGGTGGCAAACGGCCAGTCGATCCTGCTCATTACGCTTCTTGCCACCATCACTCCATCCGCCTCAACAACGGTGCAAATGGCGCAAATTTACGAAAAGGACGCACCGTACGCCAGCGCTATTAATGTAATTACCACGATCGGCTGTATCCTAACGATGCCGATTTGGGTAGCGCTGTTCATGGCTTAGCGCTAAGCCAGTTACGGAAACAATCTGCCTAACGCGAACTGCACCCTTTCGCCTCCATGAAGGTGGTCCTTTATCGCAAAACAGGCGACATCCCCCATAAAAACCTTCCCTGCAGAAATCACACCTTGCGTAATGCGAAAATAAACCGCAAAAGAGCTTGATCGTCACGCAACATAACGTCGTAACGTATGTGACGAAAGGAGGTGGATTCCATGTCGAAAATCAACAGCGAAACCGAGAAAGCTTACTCGACAGGCGAACACGCCACGCTCTGTGGCGTCAGCGTAAGAACCGTGAATATTACGATGGAAAAGGCCTCCTACCACCATCAGGGCTCACCGAAGGCGGCAGAAGCATCTATGCCGAAGCCGATGCTGCTTGGCAGCAACAAGTTGCCAGGGAAGCTCCATATAGTAGGTTGTGCCCTCCTGAACGCCCGTGCCATCGCCATCAGCGTTGTTCGGCGTCACGGCAGCCATCCGAAAATGAACCGTCACGTTGTCGCCCTTTGAGAGGCCAGCACCTTCCCCACCTTGCTCAACAGACTTATAACGCTGGTCAATCGCGCGGTGGGGATCGTTCGTATCTACAACCTTTCCGTCCTTGTCGAGCAACGTGGTATACATCTGCGAATGAGGGGTTCCAGAAGCATCCGCCTCAATGATATCAACGAGGGGAGCCGCGGCATTTGCTGCGAGTGCAGGCGCATCAGCCCCCTCAACGTCAGAATCGCCAGAAGAAAAGCCAACATCGCCATTGGCGAACATGGGCGTTCCAGCTTCACCATAAGTGGAAGAATCCTCTTGAACCGATTCCTCAGAAGCATTTATGGAAGCGTCAGAAGAATCGCCCCCTGTCAATTGCGCACTGCTGGAAGTGGAGGAATCGAGATTTGAACCCGTCATGTCAGCAGGCTCAGCAAAGCCTTGAGCGGGAATAAACGAGACTATGAGCGTTGCGGAAAACAAAATGCTTATCGCTCGACGAAGTAAGGTTGTATTCACAGGTTCCCCAAATGGAATCGGCGGTATAGCCATTCTTGACTTTCAGCTTATAGCTCTATTCATGCATATGAATAATTCATGTACTCTTTTATGGGTTCACTATATTAACTCTATTGTCCACATCGCTATGAGCGAGTTCACGGGTCATTGCAGGCGTCACGAAGGCTAGCAGAAGCAGCTTAAGAGCAAAATCGCTACAGCAGCAATAAAAACGGTCTCGTTTAACGCCATTCGCCACGCATTACCCTGCGGTGCTGCCTATTGGCAGAAGTCGGCTTTGTTTCAACTCCAAGATCATGCTTTAGCTAGGAAATAACCCCCCAATTGGAGGCTACCCTAATTGCACTTCAAAGCGAAGAGGCCGAGCCTGGACTACCTCCAAGCTCGGCCCCTTTCATCAAACAGCCCTATTCTGTATTACCGTGCAGCAAACAGAGATAAACAAGCGTAATGCACTAGTTCATCTTCCTGCGACGCAGCGCAAATGCAGCAACACCAGCAGCCGTAACAGCAATCACAGCAATTGCACCACCGACAAGAGCGAGGTTGTCGCCCGTCTTCACGGTAGCCATCTTCGCTTCGCTTGACGCGTTGTCGCCGTTGTTATTAACGGTGTTGACGTTTACATTCGCATTGGCAGAAGAGCTATCGCCGTTGCCTCCGTTGTTGCCGTTGTTTCCGTTGTCGCCAGTACCAGGCTCAACGGTAGCGGGGGCCGCCTTCCAGCCTGCATACAAAGTGAACTCAGGCTGTGTGCCGTCTACATCAGCATCAAAGTCATAGGCATTGGTGCAGCCCTTGTCAGTGAACCATCCAGAGAAGGTATAGCCTTCCTTAGTAGGATCTGCTGGCTTTGCCACTTTGTCACCAACAGGAACAAGCTGAGAGTCAACTGCTGTACCCTCGTTGGAATCGAAAGTAACGGTAACCTTCAAAACCTCAGGAGCCTGAGCGCCCGATTCCTTAGCATAGTCGTTTGCAGCCTGAGCATCAGTGAAGTAAACAACCGTTGTTCCGTCGGCATTAGTCACAGAATAGGTCGCATCACCCTTCACGGCGTCCTCGTTACCGACAGCATATTTGCCGTCGTTGAACAAAACTGCCTTGCCGCTCTTGAGGTGCTTTGCGACTGCCGGATCCGTGAACGTACCACCGGAAACGGAAAGCGGGCCCTTATGCTCGGACTCGTTTACCAAATCCCCGTTGAAGATGCCGTTGTTTATCACCGTGGACGTTGCCGTGTTGTTGGCATCGTAGTAGTTCGTCAGCACGGGCTGGGCGGCGGAATTGGTGGTGAACGTGCCGCCGTTTACTTCCAGGCTTCCGGTGTCAGCGGGGTCGTTGCCGTACGAAGAATTGAACAGAACAGCAGAGGTGGCTTTGCTGGAGGTCTTGAACGTGCCGTTATTGATGGTGGCCTTGCTCCAGTTCATGATTACGTACTGGGACGTGTTGTCGAAGTTGCCATTGTTGATGGTGAGGTTGCCGTAATCGTCATTCTTGATGGTGTTGATGCCGCCGCTGAACGTGCCGCCATCGATGGTCATTTTAGCGGGACTTTCAGCGGTGTTCTTGCCGCCGTTGCGGATCATGCTGGAGAAGTGACCAGCGTTTTCCACCGATACACCAGAGTCGAAGCTCATGGAGCCATAGTTTTCAATGGTGTAGTAGCTGTTGCCGCCACTGTTGTTGCCGTCCTTGCCGGCTTCCTTGCTGCGCATGAACGTGCCGCCCTCAAGCGCGGCCGTTGCGCCTACTGCGTTGGAGAGCGCAGCCTTTGCATGGGTGATGTTGTCAACCACGCCGCCGCCAATGGAGTCCGTCACCGTGAGCGCTCCATTGTTGGTGATGGTGTGACTTGCCTTGTTGGTGAGCTTCTTGCCGTTTAGATCGAGCGTGATGGCCTTGCCTTCAGGGATGGTGACGTCCTCTGTTGCATCACCCAGGAGGGTAACGGTGCCCTTAGCATCGATGGCCGCGATTGCCGCTGCGATGCTTGCGTACTTCATGCCGTCAACCTCGGCCACTGCCTGCGTGGATTCGTTGGAATGCAGCGCAATTGCGTCTTTCGCGTCTGCCTCAGTTTCGCCGGTTGCCTTAACTGTTGCAGTTTCTTCGTTGTCGGTTGCGGATTCGTCGTTTGCCGCTGTCGTTTCCTCTTGCTGGGTTGCCTCTTGCGAAGCGTTCGCATCTTCATCAGCATATGCCGTGAAAGGAACGCTCAGCGAAGCAGCCATCGCAAGTGCTACCGCAGTGGAAAGCGTTTTATTCTTTGCTGACGCTTTTGCCATGTGATCCCACTTTGCCTTTCTACTTGTCCTTTGAACTGGTATGGATAAATCCATCGTAATGTATCCCCTGGGTACGTTAAAAAAATAATGAATTATATGGGATTTTAGGTACGTTTACGTTGAATTCTGGCGGGTAAATGTCGCGCTCTGCTGTCACTGGTTTGGGGTTTCGTCTTTGTTCGGTGTTGTGCGGGCGGGCGTAGGTGCGGTGTGCGCCCTGGCGCATGCAGCGAGGGCTCGTTTGCGGGGGTGATGATTCGCAGCGATTGCGTAAGCAAGTGCGGCTATTTTTTGGTCAGAGACGTTCGATTTGTGCGTCGGCATGGTCCTTCCGAAGAATCAGCGCAGAGGGACCATGCATATTCCCTTCGGGCTTAATCGATGTCGTCAATCAGAAACAGTTCCGCTGCTCTGCCCCTAATGCCCTTGATGTCGAATTGTTTTGCTCTGGATTCCGCCAATCGCTGCTTGCCGCAGCGCATCGGCACCGCAGGCACCCAACCGCGCCCGTTTGCGTTACAGAGCGCGTGCCTTTTCGATGGTGGTACGCAGTGCATCGATGACGGTGCCACGGAATGCGCCTTTTTCCAGAACCTCAAGGCCGCGGATGGTGGATCCGGAAGGCGAGCACACCTCGTCCTTCAGCTGGCCAGGATGCTTGCCGGATTCGAGCACGAGTTTTGCAGCACCCAGTACGCCCTGCGCGGCAAGCTGGTAAGCCTGCGGGCGCTTCAGGCCTTCGGCCACACCTGCGTCTGCCAAGGCCTCGATGAACATATATACATAGGCGGG
>ENA-OPUE01002128-OPUE01002128.1-human-gut-metagenome-genome-assembly--contig:-NODE-2128-length-10257-cov-3.046658_pt1 | contig 10257 bp, 8 predicted proteins | sample MGYA00241466_ERZ501924 | MGnify/ENA primary metagenome ERZ501924 (study PRJEB25962, sample SAMEA2042223) | human gut metagenome | biome: human gut; feature: human-associated habitat; material: faeces...
AAGACTTATCAATAAATCGATTCCTAATATTTTTATCTTCTATATATTTCATTATTTATTTCCTGTCTTATCCTTGTCAAAGTTAATGCGCTCCTCCTCAATTACAAGCGGACGCTTCATCATACGCTTATTGATACTGAGCACATACTCGCCCAGAAATCCGATAAAGAACAGCTGAACCGAACCAAGGATGCACACGGCTAACAGGATCGGTGTCATACCGGCCACAAAGCGATCCCAGTAAAGAAGCTTTAAAATCAGATATACAAAGGCGACCACAAGGCTGATCGCGGACATGATAAAGCCCACGATTGTTGCCAGACGAAGACCCGCCTTCGTGTATGAAGTAAAGCTGAGCATCGCTGCATCGTAAAGAGTGAACCAGTTGTTGTGCGTCTTGCCGGCGCGGCGCTTCTGCTGCTCATACGGCACGTCCACACGCTTATAGCCAAGCTCTGCGACGATTCCGCGCAGGAACGGTGTCGGATCGTCCAGATTGCGCAGTACATCCACAAAGCCCTTGTCGTAAAGACCAAAGCCGGTGAAATGCTCAATCTGCTCCACATCAGACATCTTCTTGATCATCTTGTAATAACAGGTGCGAAGGAAACGCATGATCTTATTTTCCTTGCTGGTCGTCTTGATCGCACAGACGATTTTGGCACCCTTCTCCCACTCCTCAACAAGACGCGGGATCATTTCCACCGGATCCTGGAAATCACAACACAGGCAGATCGTGCAGTCACCGCTCGTCTGGCAGATTCCGTAATACGGAGAGTTGAACTGTCCGAAATTCTTTGCATTAAAGATTGCTCTGATCTTTGAATTGTCGGCACAGATCTCCCGCAGATACTCTCTGGTACGGTCTGTGGAATCGTTATCAATAAACAAAATCTCATAATCATAGGACGGCAGATTCGTTGTGATCTCACGGATCACCGCCTCACTGATCGCTTTTACATTTTCTTCCTCGTTATAACAAGGTATCATTACACTAATTGTTTTCATGCTGCCTCCATTCCGACTTCATCCACGCGATCGTCTCGGTCATGCCGGTACGAAAATCTGTCTGTGGTACAAATCCGGTATCCTTTGTGAGCTCAGAGATATCGGCACACAGATACATAACCTGTCTCGCGCCATACGGGATCTCACCGAAGCCAAGCCCTGCCTCCGGGTCGATCAGATCTCTGATCTGCTCAATATATTCTTTGAGTGGGCGTGCTGTTCCGCTGCCGATGCAGTACACCTTTCCATGCTGTCCCTTCTCGCCAAGTGCGATCATAGCTCTCGCTGCATCCCTGCTGTACAGATAATCCCACTGCTGTTCTCCTTTGGTCAGGGCAGGTATCTGCCCGTCAAGAAGCTTTCGGATCGTGGTCGTGACCATGGTCTTATCGCTGTCGCATGGTCCGTAAATGCTTAAGATACGCGTCCACACATGGCGCAGCCCAAGCTTTTCGCATTCGATACGGCTCATCTGACCGGCACAAAGCTTCGCCATGCCGTAACCGTTCTCCGGAAATGCCGGTGTCTGCGGTGTCAGATTTCCCTCTACTCTGCCATACTCTGCCTGGGAGCCGGAGCCGACAAACGCCTCGCAGCCCATTCTCGCCGCCAGTCCTGCCGCCTCGATCGTATAACGGATATTATCCGTTTGCAGCCTCATATCATTGCGGGCATCGCCAATCGTTGCCGCCCACCCGAAATGATAGAACACATCGCAGGGCGGAATGTCGGACACGTCCAGATCGCCAAGTCCCGAAAGATCACACTCCACAAGATGGACATGCGCATCCTCCGGAATCCGTGCCGCTCTCGCCGAATGCGGACGGACAATGGCATAGACTTCAATATCCTTTGCAATACATTCCCGGATCAATGCGGTGCCGATGGCTCCGGTCGGTCCGGTCACTACAATCCTTTTCATCTTCTTTCTGCCTTTCTGTTGTTTATCGTCCTACTCTACCGGCGGGATCAGAAGGTTGGCAAGCACTTCCTCCCTTGGAAGGAACGGTGCCAGATCCTCCAGCGGCGGACTCACAAGACTGCCGTCCTCCAGACGCTTTGTTGCGCTCTTCGGCTCGAAGTTCTGTGTCGGTGAAACGAAGATCTCACAGAATACAGGTCCCTCCTCTGCCAGCGTCTTATCAACTGCTTTCTTCATTTCTTCGTTGCTGTGTGCCTGATAATATGTGTATCCAAATGCCTGAGACAGCTTCTCAAACTCCGGGAATGACAGATCGCCGCTCTCCGGCCCGATTCCGACCTTGCAATGATTGCTGAACAGATTGTTCTGCGTCTGACGAATGGAATGATAGCCCTGATTGTTGATCAAAAACAGCTTGATCGGAAGCTTGTTTGTCAGTACCGTCTGCAGCTCCTGCAGATTCATCATGATACTTCCATCGCCCTCAATACAGATCGTGTCCTTGCGGTCATTTGCCACACAGGCACCGATAGCTGCCGGCAGACCGTAGCCCATGCTGGCGATCGCACTGTTAATGATGAAACGTGCATCCTTCTGGATCACATAGTTATGGCTTCCCACCACGCAGGCACTTCCGTTTGAAACAACGGTCAGATTGCCCTCCGGCAGGCTTTCACTCAGATAATTGATAAATGCATATACATTGGCGTAGCTGCCATCCTCTTCCCAATGCTTCGGCAGCGTAACCGGATAATCTTTCTTCCAGTTCTGACAGCGGCTTACCCAGTCCTGTCCGGTAAATACAGGCGTCTCGCCGGATAAGGTCTGATCCATTTTCTCAAAGAAATCCTTTGCGTCCGCACAAACCGGCATGTCCACATGGATCGTGGTCTTCTTAAGCTCTGCCGGATCCACATCAACGTCGATCACATACGCCTCTCTCGCCCATGTCTTCCAATTGTAGCCGACCTGACGAATGGACAGACGGTTTCCGACAGCAAGCACAAGATCTGCATTCTGCACGGCAAAGTTGCCGGCACGGTCACCCATGATGCCACCACGGCCTACATAAAGCGGATGTGCCGTCTCGATCGCATCGATAGAATCCCAGCAGGTTGCCACCGGAATGCCAAGCTTCTCCACAACACTTCGGAATGCCTCATAGCCCTCGGAAAGCCGGATGCCATTGCCCGCATAAAGTACCGGACGTTTCGCCTGACGTACCTTTTCGATGACCTGATCGATCACACTCTGTGCTACCGAAACCGGCATCTTTGCGGAATCCTCCGCCGGATCGTAGCCTCTCAGATCGTCCGTCTCAATATAACAGCCCTGATAATTCACCGGAATGTCGATCCATACCGGACCTCTTCTGCCGGTCATTGCCAGATGATATGCCTTCTCCAACGCATAACGGATCTGCATCGGATCCTCGATCATCACGGCATATTTGCACATGCTGTCGACAGATTTTGTAATATCAAACTCCTGATCGCCCACGGCACGAAGCGGCAATCCATCCGTGAACCGGCTCATATAACGTGCTGTCGTGTCATAACGGACCTGTCCGGAGATCACGAACATCGGCACGGAATCAAGCCATCCGCCAACCACGCCGGTAATTGCATTGGTTCCGCCCGGTCCGGTGGTCACACAGAGTGCCGCCATCCTGTTATGAATGCGGGAATACGCCTCTGCCGCAATGGCACAGCCCTGCTCATGATGATTGTAAAGACAGTGCATGCCTTCCTTGTGTCCAAGTGCATCATTCAGATGCATGGCACCGCCGCCTGTCACCATAAAACAGTCTGTAATTCCATGATCTACCAAAAAATCTGCTACATAATCTGCTAATCGTTGTTTCATGCTGCCTCCATCTGACGCTCACGCTCCTGCTTCTGCGGGATGCCGGTCAAAATATATTCCTTCGGCTCTTCCTGCCATATGCTCCTTCGCCGGACAGTCCGGCTGCCGGTGCATACGATCGCTTCGCCGTATTTTACTGTTCTACTGCTTCCTTGATCTTACGAATCATATAGTCGATCATCTCATCGGTCATTCCCGGATAAACACCGATCCAGAATGTGTCCGTCATGATCTGATCTGTCACCGGCAGATCGCCGATCACACGATAGCCCTCGCCGGACTTCTTCAGCTCGCTAAAGCAAGGCTGCTTTAGCATATTACCGCCAAACAGCATACGTGTCTGCACGCCTTCCTTCTCCAGATACTGTACCACGGTATTCTTCTCAACGCCCTCACGGCAGGTCAGCAGGAAGCCGAACCAGCTGGGGTCTGAATTCTCACATGGCTCCGGAAGGATCAGCTTGTCCTCCACGCACTTAAGTCCTTCCTTCAGACGGCTGAAGTTATGCTTTCTGCGCTCCACAAAGGAAGGGAACTTCTCGAGCTGCGCACAGCCGACAGCCGCCTGCATATCGGTTGCCTTGAGATTATATCCAAAATGAGAATATACATACTTATGATCATATCCGAACGGAAGCTCTCCGTGCTGTCCGTCAAAGCGGTGACCGCACATATTGTCACGGCCAGATGCACAGATGCAGTCACGCCCCCAGTCACGCATGGAGCGGATGATCTTGTTTAATAACGGATCGTCGGTATAAACAGCACCGCCCTCTCCCATCGTCATATGATGAGGAGGATAAAAACTAGATGTTCCAATGTCACCAATCGTTCCTGTCTTTTTCCATTGATCATTCCATTGGTATTCCGAACCCAATGCATCGCAATTGTCTTCGATCAACCACAGATTATGCTTATCGCAAAAAGCTTTTACCTGTTGAAGATCAAATGGATTTCCAAGCGTATGTGCCAACATGACTGCTTTGGTTTTAGAACAATATGCTTCCTCTAACTGCGACACATCAACATTATACTGTGGTATTGTAATATCTACAAATACCGGAACCGCACCATATTGTATAATCGGTGCAACCGTAGTAGGAAAACCCGCTGCAACTGTTATCACTTCATCTTCTGGAAGAATCTGTCTTTCTTTCAGCAGTGGAGACGTCAACGCCATAAATGCTAACAAATTTGCGGATGAACCGGAATTTACCAGCGAACAAAATGTAATTCCTAAATACTTTGCTAATTGTGTTTCAAACTCTATCGTATACTTACCGGATGTCAGCCAAAATTCCAATGACGCATCCACAAGGTTTTGCATTTCGTTTCTATCATAAATTCTGCCTGCATAATGAATCGGATCACCTGCCTGATATTCCTTTTTCTTATGAAATTGATTGCAGTACTCACCGACAAGTTCCAATATCTGTTGTCGTGCTTCTTTCTCTGTCATCGTCTCAAACATTGAACATTTCCCCAATCTGTTGATTTGTAATCGGAATCATATCCTCTCCATTAGAATACGCCTGATACCATTCTACCGTTTTCTTTACAGCCTCTTCCACCGACCATCTCGGTCTCCATCCAAACACATTCCGAATCTTCCTGCAATCCAACTTAAGACAGCCAGATTCGTATGGCCCTCCATCATACTGATTCAACCATTCCGCGCCCTTCCAGTATTTGCAGAATAAATCTGCAAGTTCTCCGGTAGTAATACAGCTATCCAATTCCGGGCCAACATTATAACTCCCCTGCTTTTCCGGATTCTCATATTGTTGCATGGCAATCAGAAGATATGCATACAATGGCTCTAATACATGTTGATATGGTCGGATGGAATGTGGATTACGAATCACAATTGTCTTGCCCTGCGAAACAGCCCGTACACAATCCGGAATAATGCGATCTGTGGCATAATCACCACCACCAATCACATTACCTGCACGCACGGTAGATACTGCAACTCCCTGCGCTCTCAAAAACGAATGAACATAACTATGCGTTACAAGTTCTGAGCAGGATTTACTATTGGAATATGGATCTAATCCATCCAATGGCATATCCTCTGTAAAAGGAACTTCCTGTTCATCGTTCAGATATACCTTATCCGTCGTTACATTCACAAATGATTTCACCGTTCTGCTTTTTCGTATACACTCGCACACATTGACAGTTCCTAACACATTCGTCTCATATGTATATCTCGGATTGCGGTAACTTTCCATCACCAACGGCTGTGCCGCCAAATGAAACACAATCTCCGGTTGTACGGTATCAAAGACTTCCTGTAACCTATTATAATCCCTGATATCTGCCAACACACCACGCACCTGATTGGATTGCTGTAATATTGTATGTAACGCCGGCTCTGTCTGTGGTGCTAACGCATATCCAAATACATCAGCCCCCATCCTGTATAATATATGCGATAAATATGCTCCTTTAAATCCGGTATATCCGGTCACCAATATTTTTTTGCCTTTATAGAAATCATTCATATCCATATACGCATTGCCTTTCTCACGGATTGATCAGATATACTTCCATTTTCCTTGAAAAAATCATTTGCTCTGATAATTCTTTCATTTCTGTCTCTGGTTCCAGATTTTCCAAAAATTTTATAATTTTTTTATATTGTTGTTTTTTTGCAATCATTTCAGGACTATTCTCTATATCGCCAGATAAATTAGAATTACTCATCGTTTCTACATTTGAATAAATAAATGATGTATCAATAATAACCGTTATTTTATGATTTTTACATTTTTCCCTGTATAATTCGGCTATATTTGAGTAATCATCATATTGTATCTGTGCAAATTCATCTGCATTCATTAACGTCGGTGTCATTGCTGTAAGCATCCATGGCAAATTACGTATATATATACAATCTGTTCCGGTAATTGCATCTTCAATATCCACATCACCTATCCTTCGGAACAAATAATCCCCGTATTGTGTAGAATTAAAAATATTTATACCAACAAGTGACAATAAACCCACTCCCAAAATAACACGTTTAATCCTTACTTTCTTGCAAAATATATTAACTACCCAAAGCAGAAATCCCAAACTACATAAAACAACAAGTGGATACAAATTAAAAATATATCTATCTTCAATCGAACCCATCCCATATACTTTTGTTGTTTCTCCTACTACAATCATCTGACAAACAACTGTAATAAATATAATTACATACATCCATTGAATTCTTCTTGCAATATAGCGTAACATTTTAACTGGATGTCTCTTAAACATCCTTAATGTTCCTATTACTTTACGCATTCCTTTTGTCTCACGTAAAAAGAACATAAGTGGAAGAGAAATAATAAATACAAATAAAAGACAAGCTATAATAATTGGCGTCCAACCAGATTTAATAATATCTATGTGAATACTAAATAACTTTGTAGATATAAAATTAGCAAGTATTCGAAAACGTATCTCAAAATTATAATTAATATATTGGTGCACATCCGCAATATTACCACTTGTTTTCTGAAGCATTGATGGAAAAACAACCACAGAAAGTCCAAACACAGCAAGCATACTAAATCCAAATGCAAACATTACCTTAATCTGTTTCTTGCACAACAAATACAAACAGATTAGTGCAGTCATAATTCCCATAAACGCAACCAAATGATAATGTGTCAGGAAACTTAATAACGATACAATCCAAATTGCTGCCAGATTACGATTCATGATCTTCTTTTCTTTGTCATAACGCTGCAAATACCGAATCACATTATAGAGCAGAATCATTGTCATTGCCGTACCCATAGCATACATCCGCAAATAAATATATGTATCTCTAGCACCCATGCTGAATCCATATAATGCACAACAACATAGCGCAAAGTTCTCATTCTTCAATAAAGTTGCACTTTTAAACAAGAAGATCATCGCAATCACAAAAGATACAATATTAATTGAAAATGAATACCATCTTGAAAACTTATCTGGAAAGAATGAGCAAATAGTATGTAGAACCATACTATGTAACGGAGGGCTCAGATCCAGAATCTGATTATGGTAAATGGAATCATATCGGAATCTCTCTCCTTTATTCACCTCTATATAATCCTTCAGAACCTGTGTATCCGTCCATTCATTCATATGTGTCAGATTACCATCTTCGTCAATATGAATATCCTTTTGATAAAAGCTATTAGCATATCCATAAGACCATATCTCATCCGAATGATATCCCTGCTTAAAAAACGCAAAATAGATAATGATCTGTGTCAATGACAATGTTATAACAACTGCTAATACAACATATTTCCAATGTAACTTTTTCTTTTCTGTTTGTACTTTCTCCATGCTTCTTTTTCCTTTTCCTTATTTTTGAATTCATCCGTCCGGCAACCGTTTTCTGCCTACACCTATCCTAATATTATACCATTGCAACCTGTAAAATACTATCCCCAAATCACTTCTCCAACGCAAACATAAGCAAAGACAACACCACCATTCCAGCCGTTTCCGTTCTTAAGATCCGGTGTCCTAATGACAATATCTTTGCATCTATCCCGCTCAATTTCTCAATCTCGGTTGGTTCAAATCCACCCTCCGGTCCAATAAAGATTCCGATCGAACCTCCATCCGCAACTTGTTCTATCACCTTCTTGGAATATTCCATCCCTTCTGCACTCTCATACGGAACGATCACATGATCCAAGGTACCCGCATATTGAACTGCATCTTCCATAGACATTACCTCTTTCACTTCCGGTATTCTGCCACGTTTGGACTGCTTGGCTGCACTCAATGACACACCATTCAATCGTTCTATTTTCTTCGCAGCTTTTTTGTCGTCTAATTTTACGACACAGCGTTTCATCATAACCGGAACTACTTCCGCTACACCAAGCTCAACCGCTTTCTGTACGATCTGTTCCATCTTATCTCCCTTGGGATATCCCTGAAACAATATGATCTTAGCCGGCAGTTCCCGGTTGTTACCAAAGATATCCACGATCTTCAATAACACTTCCTGCATATCTGTATCATATTCTATAATCTCACACAGGTATTCCTTTTCTCCCTGATCCGTAACCAGCACTTCTTCTCCCGGCTTCATCCGCAATACATTATGAATATGATTATAGTCCTCATCTCCGATCCGGATCGTTTCCTGCTGCAACTGCTCCGGATTTACAAAAAAACGATACATTCTAACTACCTCTCTACTTCGCTACAATAGATACCCACTCGCCCATATGTGTAACATCTATGATCTCAAATCCATTTTGAAGCAATGCATCTTTTACCGCCTGCTCCTTCATGTCAATGATTCCGGAAGTAATAAATACCCCATTTTCTTTCATAAACGGACGAATCTCAGCAGATAACGGAATAATAACATCTGCCAATATATTCGCAACAACAATATCATACTTTCCAATGCTTGCTACGCTCTGCGCAAACTCCTTGTCCTCAATGACATTTCCCTGAACGATCGTATACTTCTCCTCCGGTATATCATTTAACGCAAGATTCTCTTTGCTTGCTTTTACCGCTAATTCATCAATATCAATACCGTATACTTTTCTCGCTCCTAATTTCAATGCAATAATGGATAAGATGCCACTTCCACAGCCTGCATCCATTACATCCGTTGAACCATCTGTTCGAATATATTTCTTAAGATTGGATATGCACAGTTTGGTTGTCTCATGCGAACCGGTTCCAAATGCGGTTCCCGGATCAATGTGAATAACAATGTCATCCACCTTCGCATCTGCAATCTCTGTCCAGGTAGGCTGTATTACAATATTATCTTCTAACCGAAACGGATGAAAGAATTCCTTCCAGTTATTGATCCAATCCTTGTCCTCTGTCTCACCGAGAGAAATCTTTCCCGTTCCAACAGACATATATGCCGACATTTCCTCTAACTGCTCACTAATATATCTGCACAGATCCTTTACATCTATCTTATCATCTATATAGCAGGAAATCTCTGCCACCCCATCGTCCGGTGGAAGCTCCGGCAAGATGTCAATAAACATCGCTTTCTTATCTGCCTCCGAAAGAGGAATCTTATCCTCTACCTCAATTCCTTCCACACCATATTCATCTAACACATAACTTAACATATCCGTTGCCTGTGTCGTAGTCTCTATTGTTACCTTTGTCCATTTCATATTTGTTCTCTCCTATCACAATCTTACTTTAAACACTATATCACATAAAAAGAAAAACTGCCACATGACATTCATCATGTGGCAGTTTTATTGTTCTTAACGATCATTCTTCTTAACGTTTTCTTCCAAGTCCTTTTTTCTTATGTCCGCCGAAGCTAAAATCGCCTGCGGAATCTGTTGATCTTCTAGCTGTTGATCCGGTTGCTTCATCAAAGTTGTTAAGGATTGTCTTCTGCTCCTCCGTCAACTTATCCGGCACCTGAACAACCAATGTGACATAATGATCACCACGGACGT
>ENA-OPUE01002129-OPUE01002129.1-human-gut-metagenome-genome-assembly--contig:-NODE-2129-length-10256-cov-5.714440_pt1 | contig 10256 bp, 10 predicted proteins | sample MGYA00241466_ERZ501924 | MGnify/ENA primary metagenome ERZ501924 (study PRJEB25962, sample SAMEA2042223) | human gut metagenome | biome: human gut; feature: human-associated habitat; material: faeces...
AAAAGTTCCACCAGCAGAAAACAAAAGTTCCACCAGCAGAAAACAAAAGTTCCACCAGCAGAAAACAAAAGTTCCACTAGCAGAAAATAAAAGTTCCACCAGCACGATACAAAAGTTTCTTCAAGACGAAACAGCTGAATCGTCTGTATCATGCCGGTGATTTGTCCTTTCGATGCCGGGAAATTGTCCGGCCGGAGAAGCGCAGTTCACAAATCAATTGACGAAGAATCCCGAAAAGAGTATCTCATGGATAGGTTTCTCTGAAAAAGCAATATCTTTGCAGATGTGATTTTTTATATCTTGACTCAATGAATGTGAAACATATCCTCGGCCTTTCCTTTTGCACGTTGTTGCTGATCATTCTTTTTCAGCAGGCAGGTGTGTGGTTTGCCTACCATACTCAGATGCAGAAGACGGAGGCTGTTCTGGCCTCAAGTTTTAAAGAAACCTTTATACTGGTGACGGATGCACAGGTAAATCGTCTGCCTTATGCGGAAGGAACACTGACGCACATGGTGTATGCTCCCGACAGCCTGCGCCTGAATGATGAAGACCGTCAGTTTTATTATGCAGAGCAGACTTCAGTAGTCTTACAGGATGGTTACGGACTGCCGGAGACCTCACTTGATTCGATCCGTCTGACGTTAGGCCGTATATTGGAGAATGAAAGAGTGGAGGGGAGTATCTATATCCGTAAACTGGATGTAGCGACGGGGCAGACCTTGCAGACTTCTCCTGCCGGAATCGCATTACCCGATCAGGAAGGAATCGGTGTGCTGACTTCGCCCCGTGCCTTTCTGCATCAGGGGAAAGGAATTGCCGTAGAAGCTATTGTGGATCAACAATATTTTGATCATCCGTCGAATCTGTTGTTTCCCGGACTGACTTTTCTTATTGCCGTTCTGCTGACAGGAACCATTGCCCTGCGTATGCGCTTGCTGCAAAACTTGCGGCATGATGTCGAACGTCAGTGTGAAGATTTTTATCGCCTGGCCGAACAGATGGCTAAACCTGTCCGGAAGATGGAGACCTATTTGCATGCATCCTGCTGGGCAGAAGCCCGTGAACAGGGGCAGCAGGTGCTGGCAGATACGGAAGCTACGCTGACCCGTGCCAAACAGGAGCATGCACGTCTGCGTTCACACCGTTTTGTGTGGTTGCATCGGCTGTCGTGGAGTATGATACCGCTGGCATTCATTCTGCCTGCACTCTGGGGTAAATACATTTACAGTGAGCAGTGGCAAATCATGAACCATGAGGTGCAGGTATGCTTTGAAGAGGCTTTTGTGGAAGAAAATGACTTGCGCCATACCCGCTCGCTGGATGTGAACTATCTGCGGGGAACCCGTAAGTCGTTTATAACTGGGATGACAGATTATTTTCGTTATCAGACCGATTCCCTGACTTCCGTCCTGTATCGGAAAACGACCGATGAAAACGACAGTGTTATATATGTTCCTGCTACTCCAACTTCCATCAATGGAATTTATGTATCCCGCAAGTCGATGGACCTGAGTGAGGGGATTCGTCTTTACCGGGCCTATGGTACACAGCAGTTAATCAATGAACGGCCTGTTGCTGTTCCTCCTGATATGTCGCGCATGGATTCGCTGTTTCATTCCTTTTTGTCTGAGGCTGGCCTGAATGTACGGAGCGGTGTCCGCATGCTGCGTCCTGCCGCGGATCAGGTGATCAGTCAGACTGGTGATGCCAGTATTCAGCGGGGCAGTTTCGTTACAACTCCCTTGCGCCTTACGGAAGACGGTTCTGAATGTGTACAGGGAGTGGTTCCCGGTTCGGTAATGACTGTCATTCATTCGGTGTGGTATCTGTTTCTGCCTCTGGGAATGGTCTTTGTATTCTGTTTGCTGTGTATTGCCCTTCTGTGGCGTGCCTGGAGACAGCAACGCAGGCTGGAGCAGTTCCGGAAGGATTTCACTTATTCGATGATTCACGATATGAAGTCACCTTTGCAGACGATTCTGATGGGGACTCAAATGCTGGAAAGTGGCAGACTGGCTGACAAACCTGAGAAAATGGAAAAGATAGGTCAGGCGATGAACGACGAATGTGTCCGCTTGCTCACCCTTTCGGGGCGTGTGGTCATGTTGACTGAAATAGAGCGTGGCGAGCTGCAGCTTCATCCGGTCCGTATGGCCATAATGCCGTTGTTTAATGATCTGGTGACGAAGTTTCGGCTGAAGGCTTCCAAGCCTGTGGAGTTCGATGTCGTATGTTCTGAAGATCTCCGGGTTACGGCCGATCCCTTCTGCCTGCAGGAGGTCCTGTCCAATCTGGTGGACAATGCCTTGAAGTATTCCGGAAAGGAAGTGCGCATCCGGCTTTCGGCAGAAGTTGCTGCCGGTGGTGTCCTGCAAATAAAGGTAGGAGATAACGGTATCGGTATTCCTCAGAATCAGCAGATGAAGATATTCAACCGGTTTGAACGTGTCGCCTCCGGAAGCCATACTACCGGAGCTTCGGGCTTTGGTCTGGGGTTGAACTTTGTCTGGCAGGTCGTACAGTTGCAGGGCGGCACCATCTCTGTGAAAAGTACGGAAGGCAGTGGCAGTGAGTTCACGATCTCCTTACCGCTTTGATATGACGGCAGGCAGGAACCGAAAGAAAACGGGCAGGTGCCTGTAAAAAGAAGCAGAGACCATCTCTGATTAGAGACAGTCTCTGCTGAAGTTCTGTTATGTCTGTCACGGGAGTGTTCCGTGGATCTTATTTGGCAAATAAGCCGTCAACAGGAATTACATTTTCCTTGCTGTCTCTTACTTCCATTTTGAGCATACCGCCGTTGCTGTCAAAGTATCTTACCTCTATTGGATGATATCCTTTGGCTAAGGCTTTCTGGCCGATGACTTCGCGGGGACCGTGAGGACCGTCGTTGTCTATAACCGGATCACCGTCGATGACCAGCGTACTGCCGTCGTCGGAAGTCAGGGCAAACGTATAGATACCATCTTCCGGAACGTTGATGAACCCCTTGATGACAAGACCGATATTTCCTTTTGCTTCTGCAGGTATGGAAACTTCAGTCACATTGTAGCTGCCTTTCCTGGAGGCTTTGTCTATATCTGCACATTTGTTGCCCTTAAAGTCATACCATACGGCTTCAAGTCCTTTTCCGGCCGGAGTTTCGGATGAGGCCGGTGAGAACTCGCCTTTTATGAACTTGGTAGTAAAGGTATCACATGGTTTGCCGTTGGCACGGAAGGTACGGAAAGTAAACTCAGTTGTTTCTGTAACTTTCAGATTACCGTCGTATTTGGGCGAGTTCAGTGTGGGAACACTTCCGTCGGTTGTGTAATGGATTTCCGCACTGGGATCCATGCATGAAATCTTCACCTCACCTTCACCTATGAATACATTGGTCTTATAGAAACCTTCCAGATCCGGAATGCGGTAATTTACATTCATCACGTTCAGGCGTTCAAACTGATCGGAAAGTCTGTTCTTGAATCCATCCCAGTCTTTCTGCTTGGGATCACTCCATCCTAATTCAGCGATGGCCAGCATACGCGGAGCAGCCATGTACTGCATACGTTCTCTTGAAGGAATCCATTCGCACCAGATATTTCCCTGTACGCCGAATACCTGATTGATCAGTTCGGGCTGCTGTTCAAATTCAGCCGAAGGATCGTAGTTATAGATGTTGGGCAGTGATTTTATATCCTGTTCATAGTCGAGATAGAACTGAGAGTTAGGAGTAAAGATGATATGGTTGCCCTGAGATGTCGTTTTCATCGGAGCATCCTTGGCCCATGTACGCCACCACATTACGGTTGCAGTCTTTGAGAGTCCTCCTTCAAGAATTTCATCCCATCCGATCATGTCCTTGCCCTGGGAATTGAAAAAGGCTTCCATTTCGTGGATGAACCATGACTGCAATTCTTCTTCTGACTTCAGGTTCTTTTCGCGGATGCGTTTCTGGCAGTCCGGACATTTCTTCCAGTTTGTTTTTTCAACTTCGTCCCCCCCAATGTGAATGTATTTGTAGGGGAACAGGGGGATGATTTCGCTGTATACGTTTTTACAGAACTCAAGAGCAGATTCCTTGCCCGGACATACCGGAGAAGAGAATGTGGTTCCCCAGCCTGTGGCCTTGAAGCATGATACACCGTCGTAGTTGCTTACTGCGGCAAGCATGTGGCCTGGCATATCAATTTCCGGAATGACGTCGATTCCTCTGACCTGTGCATACGATACGATTTCCTTGATGTCATCCTGGGTGTAGAATCCGCCATAGAGTGTATCGCCCTCAACGACTCTGATTTTTTCTTCCGGGATGAGGTAGTCTGTGTTGTCATTCTTTTTGGCCAGTTCCAGACAGGTCTTGTCATGTGAGTTGTATTTTCTCCATGCTCCTTTTTCGGTGAGAAGAGGATATTTCTTAATTTCCACACGCCATCCCTGGTCGTCTGTCAGATGCCAGTGGAATTTGTTCATCTTATACAGTGCCATCAGATCCAGCAGTTCCTTCACTTCGTCTTTATCGTAGAAATGGCGGGATACATCGAGCATCAGTCCTCTCCAGCCAAATCTCGGGCTGTCCTTTATTTCAACGGCGGGGATGGCCCATTCCATATTGCTGACAACTTCTTTGCTTTCAATGCCTGATGGCAACAGCTGACGGAGAGTTTCTATACCATAAATTACACCGGCATAGGAACTTCCGGATATAGATACGGAATTCTTTGTAGAGACAAAACTGTAGCTTCCTTCTTTTCCGGAATCTGCCAGAGAGAGATTGATGTCTCCTTTTCCTTCGGTTACAGAGAACTGGTAGCCGGTAGATTTACTTAGAATGCTTACGAGATAATCGGCAGCAGGGATCAGGCTTTTGTCTGTTACCCCTATTGTACATTTCTCGGGCAGGACGAATGCTGAACTGGTTTCGACAATACTGTTGGGAAGCGGAATGATGGATATTTCCTTGACTTGCGTCGATGTGCTGTTACATGCACTGAGGAATACAGCACCGGCAAACCCAAGTACCGTAATCCAGCCTTTGTAGCTTTTTTTCATGGTAGTAAATTATTTAAAATGATTGTTTATTTCTGACAAAGGTAAATATTATATGTTGATTAGCCAAAGTCTTCCTGATTCTTTCCGAAAGTAATAGCAAGAATAGTTCCTGAGAGTGCTTGTACATTGGGGATTTGTGTTGCTGGTCTGCCTTGTCAGAATGAAATTATGCGCTCATTGAACATCGGGGAATTGCGAATAGAAAAGATGTGGCCTGTCTGGATGAAAACAAACTCCAGTCCTGAACCTGTTATGTGCTGGCTGTACAGGCAGGACTGGAGAATGAATTCTGTTTAGATGATTCAGATTGTTTTCCTATGACTGGTTAGATTCGTTGATTTCTTTTTGCAACAGATTTCTGATGATTTCAGTTACCTGGGCAATGGGGATGATACCGGTGTCGAATGTGATATGGTAGTTTCGGGAATCTCCCCATTGCAGGCCGGTATAATGGAAGTAGTGATCACTTCGCGATTTATCCGTTGAGGCAATGATATCCGGAGCTTTTGCTGCCGGTATACCATACTCGACAACGGCTCTGCTGATCTTATGAGGCATGTCGGCATACAAAAAGATGCTGATAGGATTGGGACGGTTCTTCAGAATATAGTTGGCACATCTTCCGACGATGACACAAGGCTTCTCGGAGGCAATGCGGCGGATAATCCGGCTTTGGGTAACAAACAAGGCATCATCATAAGAAAGGCTTTTGTCCAAAGGGGCTTCATAGTCCTGGAGAATCATCTGGTAAAGCAGGGAACTGGGCAGTTTCTGCTCATTTTGTGAGATAAATTCTTCGCTGAAATGACTTTCCTGTGCGGCCAGGGTGATCAGTTCCTTGTCATAGAAAGCAATGCCCAGTTGTCTGGCCAGTTGTTTTCCTGCCTGATGGCCGCCACTTCCATACTCGCGGGATATGGTGATAACCCAGGGAAAGTGTTCTGTTCCGTTTGCCGAGGGAACTTCGTGCGTGGTTTCACTTGAGAGCCATTGGCGGATGAAGGCAAGCCGGGGCATGATCAGACGGACAAAAGGACCCGTGATGAGTGCTGCGATGATAGTGCCTTCCCGTACTCCCTCAATACGTCCTGACAAACTCCATGAACAAAGGAGGGCTACACACACCAGGGTTACGTCGAAGCAGATCTTGATGGTTCCGAAATCTTTTTTTAGGCGTAAAGTCGCAAACTGGATCGTGTACTCTGCGCTGATCATGGTTACATTGGCAATTACTTCCAGACAGATTCCTAATGCCAGAATCAGGCAGCCGATAACCAGTGAGATAATCTTGACATAATAGGCGTCAGGATTATAGCTCGCAGTGGCCCACATGGTCAGGTCAGTAAAAAAGGAGAGTACAAATGCTACGGGAAATTGCATGAGCAATTCCATTTTTCCGTTCCATGATTCCTTTCTTGCCGAGTAATAAAAGTTGCAGGATGATCAGTACAATTGTAAAAAGGAAAAAATAACTTCCCATAGAAATAGGAGTATTCAGACTGGCCACATAAGGCACACTGGTGATAGGAGAGGTGCCCAGATCAGACCGGGTGATGACACTGATTCCGCATGCAATGATGAACAGGGAAATCCCGAAGGTAAGGTAGCGGCGGAATAGTTCTGCCTTACCCATTATTCGACTTTCTTCCATTAAATGTTTTGTTTAAAATTTGATGGCGCAAAGATGTTTCATTAATTTTGTTCTTAATTTACGGATTAAGAAATAAATCATGCAATTTACGCCAGACAACTCTATACAGGAAGAACGTCTTTTATTGGTTGAAAAGATGTCTGCCGATGAGATCCTGACCAAAGTCACGGGACGTGAAGAGGTGGATTTGTATCTTCATATGCATAACCGTCATCAGATTATTTATATTCTGTCGGGAACACTGCATATCGAAGTGGAAGGGGTAAATCATTTTGTGACAGACCATCATTTGGTTTGGATCCCGGCTGGTATTTTGCACCGGCTTTCCAGTAATAATCGCCAGATATCTCTGCTGACAAGTTATTTTTATGCTGAGAAGGTCAGGAATGACCGGTTCGCAGTCTACCAGACAGATGAAATGTTGGCCCGTAATCTTAAGTTCATCAGTCAGCAGGGATCAGTCATTCGGAGAGAAAAACCGGAAATCTTTACTTTTTCCATGAGTTTTTTGTGCATGTTGCCTCTTGTCTGCCGGAAGGCATCTTTTCCTACCCAACCTTTTATCATAGCCCACGACAACCGTCTGTTGCCGGTTCTGGAATATATCAAGGCTAATCTGGGCAAGGATCTTTCCATTGAGAATGTGGCGTCTCATTTTGGATTCTCTGTGAGAAACCTTACTCGTTTGTTTACCAACTCCGGTATCCGTTTTGTGCATTATCTGAATTATCAGCGGGTGGTCAGAGCCATTGAGATTCTGACAGACAATGTGATGAACATCGAACAGACGGCTTATGAAGTGGGGTTTAACTCCCCCAACAGCTTCGGTCGTGTGTTCCGACAGATTACCGGAGAATCACCTTCAAAGTATATCCGGCATTGATATTGGTTGAAACTCTGTCAAAACAGAGCTTTATTGGGATTTAAGAAATCCCCGTTTGAACTTTTAAGCAGAAAGCGTTATCTTTGCGCGCATGAAAAAGTATCTGAACATAAGCAAGAAAGTACGTGTCGGGCTGGCTGTTCTTGTTGGAATAATCGGCCTGTTTCTGATTTTTCGCCCGAAGCCCCGGATGAATAATTCATTGGATGAAGTTGAGGTAACGGACTCGGTAGAAGTAAAAGAGATTGTCTGCAAGTATGGTATACCGGTAGACCATTACGATATCAGTTATGGAATTGTTCAGCCGAACCAGAACCTTTCTTATATATTAGGAGATCATGGCTTGTCTTCGGCGGATATTCATGAACTGAACGAAAAGGCAAAGGGAGTATTTGATGTGAGGAAGATACGCAGCGGTCAGGCTTACGCTGTTTTTACCGTGCCCGACAGCACCCGCAGGGTCCGCTTTTTCGTTTATGAGGAAACTCCAAAGACTTATGTTGTTTTTGACCTTCGGGGAGAACGCCGGGTGTATCGGGGAGAGAATCCGGTAGAATGGAAACAAAAGGAGATTAAGGGTAAGGTGGAATCGTCCTTGTGGATGGCTATGCAGAAACTGGATACTTCTCCGCAACTGGCGTTGGTCCTCTCGAATATTTACGGATGGTCCATTGATTTCTTCAGTTTGCAGAAGGAGGATGAGTTTCGTGTGATTTATGAGCAGGAATGTGTGGAAGGGAAAGAGTTGGATAACTTCCATATATTGGCTGCCTCTTTCCGATACTCGGACAGTATTTATTACGCCATACCTTTTGTGCAGGACGGTGAAGAATTATATTATGGGGCAACGGGAAACAGCCTGGAAGGAGCATTCTTGAAGGCTCCTCTGGATTTTTACCGGATTACATCCCGTTTTTCAAACAGTCGCTTCCATCCGGTACTGCGACGTTACCGCGCTCATCATGGGGTGGATTATGCAGCTCCTACCGGAACGCCAGTCTATGCAATTGGTAACGGAAAGGTAATAGCAAAGGGATTTCAGGCAAACGGAGGCGGAAACTTTCTGAAGATCCGTCACAACAGCGTCTATGTGACTACTTATATGCACTTGTCCCGTTTTGCAAAGGGAATAAAGGTCGGTTCGGAAGTGAAGCAGAAAGAGGTGATCGGATACGTGGGATCTACAGGGCTTTCAACCGGACCACATCTGGATTTCCGGGTATTTGAAAACGGAAAGCCCATCAATCCGCTGCTGATCAAGTCGCAACCTAAGAAACCGATCAGCCCGGATAATATGTCTCAGTTTGTTGTTTTACGTGATTCATTGATTAACCGGCTTTCAGCCATAAACTAAGAAGAAATGAAAAAGATGTTATGTCCGCAGTGCAAGATTGCGGCAATGTATGTGAAGAATGCTGCCGGTGAACGTCTGCTGGTGTATGTCACTGACCAGGGAGAGGTTGTTCCTAAAGATCCTTCACAATCTCTTGAAGGGTTTGATGTGAGTGAAGTTTTCTGTCTGGGATGCTCCTGGCATGGTTCTCCCAAGCGTCTAGTGCGTTATTAATGTGCGGAAAAGGGAATCTTTACAGGTAAAATTTGGGGTATTTATTGCACATTTCCCGTTTCTGTGTGTACTTTCTTTGCAAGAAAGAGCGGAATACAGGATAAATGATGTATCTTTGCCTTATTATTTCTGTATTATATAATTAAGAGCAACATGGATAAAGTAATCATTAATTCGTACGAAGAATTTGAAAAATTGGTAGGCCAGCAGATTGGCGTTTCTGACTGGCTGGAAATCCCCCAGGAGCGTATCAATCAGTTTGCTGATGCTACATTGGATCATCAGTGGATTCATGTGGATGCAGAACGCGCCAAGGTGGAAAGTCCCTATAAGAGTACGATTGTTCACGGATATCTGACTCTCTCCTTGCTTCCTCATCTGTGGAACGAGATTATTGAGGTAAATAATCTGAAGATGATGGTTAACTATGGCATGGACAAGATGAAATTTGGACAGGCTGTATTGTCTGGACAAAGTGTACGTCTGGTAGCTTATCTGCATTCTCTGGTGAATCTGCGTGGAGTTGCCAAGGCTGAAATCAAGTTCTCCATTGAAATCAAGGACGAGAGAAAGAAAGCACTGGAAGGTATTGCTACATTCCTTTATTATTTTAATTGATGAAGCAGACCTTTTCCGGTTTGCTGGAGGCTCGCGAAGGAGAAGGGGATACCCGGCCTCGTTCGCGGGCTTTCTTTTTTATTGTACTGCTGATGTTGGAAGGCCAGAATGAAAAAAGACAAAGAACAGATTGAACAGCGAAACAGACAACTGCGTGAATGGGCATGTAACTATCATTCCGCTTCATTTATAGAAAGTGATCCGGTACAGTTTCCGCACCGGTATGTATTGAAGCAGGATATTGAGATCAGTGGCTTGCTGACGGCAATATTGAGCTTTGGAAACCGGCGGCAGATACTGAAGAAAGCTGATCAGCTGGATGAAATGATGGGGCATGCTCCCCTGCGTTATGTATTGTCGGAATGCTGGAAGGAAGATTTCAGGGAAGGAGACAGGCGCAGTTTTTACCGCATGTTGTCGTATGCGGAATTCCGGATATATTTTGAAATATTGCTGTCCGATAAAAATTTTGCGAAGCTATAAAATTAGGGCTGACTTCATTT
>ENA-OPUE01002132-OPUE01002132.1-human-gut-metagenome-genome-assembly--contig:-NODE-2132-length-10250-cov-2.582442_pt1 | contig 10250 bp, 10 predicted proteins | sample MGYA00241466_ERZ501924 | MGnify/ENA primary metagenome ERZ501924 (study PRJEB25962, sample SAMEA2042223) | human gut metagenome | biome: human gut; feature: human-associated habitat; material: faeces...
AGCATAGAACAATGCAAAAAGAGCTTCCCTGTGCGGCTTATACAAAACATAGTGAGACTGTTTGCGCCTTTGATGTAAGAAAACAGCCAGAAGCAAAAGCTCCGATCATACCCGCACTTGCGGCAGATGCACATACAAGTGTTGATTCTCCTAATTTACTTGCAACTCCAATTCCAATTCCAGCTCCCGTCAATACTTTAGCAATTGATGCAACCATAACGATCATATTTCCTATATCTCCTCCTATGATCGTTCCGGCTTGTTCTAAAATCGTTCCAATGATCAATGTTGCAAATAATCCTATTGCCATTCCTGACAATCCATCTATAAAAATCCGTTTTAAAATTTTCATGCTCCATCTCCCTTTTAACGTAATGTTTTTTTTAGTATAACATACCTATTTTGCTTTACAAGAAACAAAAATACTTCTATACTAAGTCAAAAGAAGTAACTATTTATCAATTTATTAAGGCAGGAGTTTATTTATGTTTCGTATGTGGGGCAAGATTTTTCATGAAAATCATATGTTAAAAGACACTGTAATCTGTATAGATAGTGATCTGAATCGAACTAGAAAAGTATATCAGGCATTGGAAGAGATCTGTTATGAATTTGATCTTTCTAAACCACTCTGGCTTGATCACAATAAAAACGACTTTATCCATCATTCAAAAACCAGATTTAATTCTGACAGTTTTGTAGAAGATATTGATTTTGATTTTCTTGAAATTCAGGTAATTGAAGAAGACTAAATAATTTTATATTTTCTTTTGAAATCGTTTACAAAACCACAAGACAAATGGAGATTATTTATATGAAGGGAAACGGTCACCCCACAAACAATCAGAATATTTCTGAATATGTTGCACTTTTATATCAGAAATATTCGCATAAATTATACTGTAATGCTTTTCATTACACGTCAAATCCAAGTATTGCTGAAGATGGTGTTCAGCAGATATTTGAAAGAATTCTTTTACATCCTGACACAGCATTACATGTACCTGAACACGAGATTATCTATTATCTCTTTGCTATACAGCGTAATGTGATGTATACATTAACTACGGATGAGTATAAAAATTCTCACTATCCTTTAGATTATGATGATGGTAACGATATTTCTCGTAATCTCATTGATCCTGAGGATCTGTTTATCCGTTATATTTATCTTGATTCTCTCAAGATCATTTTCTCAACACTAACACCCGATTTTCGTGATACTATAATTTTTCATTATTTCTATGGATTTAAATATAGTGAGATTGCATGTATGTTTCATATTTCTGAAAGAGCAGTTAAGAAAAGAATTGCTGTAGCCAAGAAACGCGTAAGAACCATGTTTCAGAAAGAGGATTTCCTATGAACAATACAAATAAGAATATTTTTTTATTTTCTGGTTCCCTTTTTTCTTCAAAAATCGGTTTACTATATATAAGGGAGTGAACATTGTATTTTAAACGCATAATAATAACAGCAGGATTACCGATTACAAGATAACAACAGGCAGTCAAAAAAACAGGACACCCTGTATTCGTCCGTATATAGAATATAATTTTCATTGATGACAGGTCTCATCTCTGAATCATATCTCAGATATAATGGATTCTCTCTTATAAATTCCACAAATGTATGGATTCTCATCATCTCCATACAAAATACAACAGGTCAGAGATTAATACTCTGACCTGTTATTCATTTTCTATTTTGTTGTACTTCCAAAGCCGCCATTTCTGACTTCTGTTGCATCATCATCGATCGTAACTCCGTACTGCATAAAGATTCCCTGTACCATGCCAGTTCCCTGTGCCACTGAAACTGTCTTACCTTCATTGGTGTCATTTGTTAATTTTACAAAAATGTGACCTTCATTGTCGGAATAAAAATAATCGCTGTCAATAATACCGACTGTATTATTCATCTGAAGACGGAATTTAAATCCTAATCCACTTCTTGGAAAAATATTTAATACCCAATCAGATTCAATAAAAACTCGGATTCCTGTTGGAATCTTGATTGTTTCTCCTGGTTTTAATTCAAAATCAACCGGACTAAAAAAGTCGTATCCTGCTGATCCTCTAGTCGCTCTCTTTGGCAATTTGATCTGGTCATAGATTTCTTTGATTTCTTCTTCTGAAGCTCCTGGAAAACTATCATCCCAGCTTTCTTTGAACTGTTCAAAACTTACTTTATGAAATTGTGCTATCTTATTCATCTGTATCTCCTAATTATAAATGATATTCTGCGTATCTGTTAATATTTATAACGTTCCTTATTTTATCAAACTAACGAATTTCTTTCAATAGTCCGGCAGTTTTTTCAATCCTTCAAATCGGTATCCATCTTTTTTTAGGTTTATGATCACTGTCTCCAACGCTTCTGCGTTTGATCGCGATATATTATGTATGAGTGGAATCGCACCTTTATGCGTATATTTTTGAAAATGTTCTATCACATAGTCTTTTCCAGGCTGTTGATCCACCTTAAAATCCACGTAAGCCATACTCCAGAAAATTGTCCGATATCCCATCTTTTTGGTTAATGCTAGTGTTCTCTCATTATACTCTCCCATTGGAGGCCGGATAAAAGGATCCATATCATATCCTGTTGCTTCTTTACAATACTGTGCACAATCTATGATCTCCTGTTTATTATCGCGATCTGACAATGTTGGCATGCTCTTATGATGTACCGTGTGATTTCCTACGATATGCCCCTCTTTTTTCATACGCTTTACGAGCTTTGCTTCCTCTCTGATAAATGGTTTTGTTACAAAAAAAGCTGCTACAACTTTTTGTCTTTTCAAAACATCCAGAATTTTTGGAGTAAATCCATTTTCATATCCGCAATCAAACGTCAGATAAATCTTTTTTTCTGTGCATTTTGGATCTACATAATATGCATCATATTTTGACAGATCTATTTTCTGTGAAACCTCTGGCTGCTGATGTTCTTCATTTCTTTTAAACCACCAACTTTCAATCCCTTGCGAAACATTTCCCACCGTCTTGTATATCTGTATTGTTGAATCTTGGTGCGTATCCTGCTTTTTCTTTTTCTGCTCTTCGATTTGTCCCTTGCATCCACTAAATAATATTCCTGTTATACAAACTAAGATCATCTGAAAAATCCTTCGATATTTCATAAAAGCACCCACACAACCCCTTTTTCTTATATGTATTATCCAATTTCTCACTTTATAAGTCTTTTATAAAATCTTTTAATATCTGCAGATCTTCATCTGTCAGCTGACATTCTCTGGAACTTGCAATCTCTCCCCAATGCTCTTCGATATTCGCTACCTGTTTCTTTTCTTTTTTTATCTCTTCTTTTTTCTTATTTTCTAAATTTTCTTTATAATTTTGTTTTTTTGTATAATTCAACATTCGATTTGGTAATATATTTTCCAAATAGTTGATCAGATTAATTTTTATTTTCCTCTTCATCTGATCCATTTTTGTTAAATAATCCATCATAAAGATGGAAATTCCACATACAACTCCAATGATCAAATTTCTTCCCCAGAAATTAATATCTGCATTCATTGCTATTCCACGAATAGCGCCCAGACATCCAAGACCTACACAGATAATTGCACAAAACCCTGGAATCTGTTCCAGGAAAAACGAATTTATCCCCAATATCTTGTCCGCTTCAAAATATTTATCCACAATACAGCTGATATTATTCACTTTTGTTTGCAGATTATAATAGTTTTCTATTTTCTTTTTTAATGTGCCGATCCAATACCGTTTTGGTCTCTCCATTTCTTCTGAAGATACTAACAATCTATGATAATTTGCCCAAACTATGACCTTAGTAAGAACTGCAATCACCATTGCTGTTATAAATCCTTTCATAAAAAAAGTTTCCCTTAACATTTCCATAGATACCACTCCTTTTCATCATATATATGTTACTTATGATTATAAAAGGATATCTATCGAAACTTAAGAGAAACCGTCCTACAAAGTTAGACTACATTCTGTCTAATATTCCAAGAACCAGACGAACAATGTGTTTTATTGCCGCTTTTTCAAATTCTTCGTAACTTCCTGCTGCTTCCTGATCTGCTTTATCAGAGATCGCACGAAGAATGATAAATGGAATCTGATTTAAATGTGCTGCCTGTGCCATTGCTGCACCTTCCATCTCTGCACAGTATCCATCAAATTCATTGATCAGATAATGTTTCTTCTTATTATCTGAAATAAACTGATCACCACTGACTACTCTTCCAACATAGCTGTGGATATCTGGATTCACTTCGTCACATGTCTTCTTGGCAAGTTCGATCAGATCTTTATCTGCCTCAAAATAAGAAGTATCCATTCTAGGGATTTCCCCAACTTTATATCCAAAAACAGTTGCATCTACATCATGCTGAACTGCATCTTTGGAGATTACAATGTCCCCGATCTCAATGTCTTTATATAGTCCACCTGCAACACCTGTATTGATCACAGCTTTTACATCAAAACGATCTGCAAGAATTTGTGTGCATAATGCCATATTTACCTTACCAATCCCACTCTGCACGATCACAACTTCTTTATCTTTTAATTTTCCACAATAAAAATCCATACCTGCACAGGTTACTTTTTCTTTTTCTTCCATGGCTTCGATCAGCTGGCTGACTTCTTCTTCCATGGCTCCAATGATACCAATCATATGTTATCTCCTTTTCTTTTATGTTGATTTCAGTTTACGAGAAATCGTAATTTATGTCAAATAAGAATCTCTTGAAATACACACTCTCTTGCACTATAATTTGTTGTGTGTCTAGGCATTTTACCAGATACTTAATTTTTGAAATATATTTACAGGAGGATAATAGAATTATGGTATATAAAACAAAAGGAACTTGTTCCAGTGAAATTGAATTTGAGGTAGAAAACGGAATCTTAACAGATATCCATTTTGTTGGTGGATGTCAGGGAAATACAACTGGTGTCGCTGCATTAGCAAAGGGACTGCCTATTGATGAAGTTATCGACAAATTATCTGGAATTCAGTGTGGTTTCCGTGGAACTTCTTGTCCAGACCAGCTTTCTAAAGCACTGATCGCGTACAAAGAAAATAATTAATCGGGGTGAAAAGATCATGAAACGAATCGTATTAACCGGTGGAGGAACTGCCGGACATGTTACACCAAATATGGCACTTGTACCGAAACTGATCGATGAAGGATATAATATTTATTATATTGGTTCTTACGAAGGTATGGAAAAGAAACTGATCGAAGATATCGGTGTTACTTACTATGGAATTTCTTCTGGAAAGCTTCGCCGCTATTTTGATATCAAAAACTTCTCTGATCCATTCAGAGTTATCAAAGGATTTTTTGAAGCAAAGAAGATCTTAAAGAAACTTCGTCCAGATGTTGTATTTTCCAAAGGTGGCTTTGTCACTGTGCCTGTTGTGATTGCTGCCAAACAGCTCCATATTCCCGTGATCATTCATGAATCTGATATGACTCCAGGATTAGCAAACAAGTTAAGTATTCCTAGTGCAAGTAAAGTATGCTGCAACTTCCCTGAGACAGTAAAACTTCTCCCTGAAGGAAAAGCTGTACTAACAGGTTCTCCGATCCGTGAAGAATTATTTACAGGAAAATGTGAAGAAGGACTTCGTCTGTGTGGATTTACAGAAGAAAAACCTGTACTTCTTGTTATTGGTGGAAGTCTTGGATCTGTTGCGATCAACAATGCGATCCGTAACAATATTGATGCATTACTTGAGAAATATCAGATCATTCATCTGTGTGGACGTAATAACTTAGATGAAAGCCTTGAGGGCAGAGAAGGTTACAAACAGTTTGAATATGTCAAAGATGAGTTAAAACATTATTTTGCATGTGCAAATGTTGTTGTGTCCCGTGCTGGAGCGAATGCCATCTGTGAGCTTCTTGCACTTAGAAAGCCAAATATCCTGATTCCTCTTGGATTAGAAGCCAGCCGTGGAGACCAGATCCTAAATGCTGAATCTTTTGAGAATCAGGGATACAGCTATGTGCTTCAGGAGAAGGATGTTACAAGCGAAACGTTATTGAATGCTGTTAACAGCGTTTATGAAGATCGTGATAAATATATTGAAGCTATGAATCATAGTAAGCTTGCAAATCCGATTGAGACGATCGTGAATCTGGCAAATCAGTTAGCTTCTCGAAAAAAGAAACGATAATTTTATCAATTGCTCATAAAAAACGAGAGAAATTAAAAATTTCTCTCGTTTTTTATTTTTACATGTATTATATCCAAAAAAATTAAAAAATTAGCATATTTTTTAATTTTTTATGTTATACTTCTATTATTATTAAAATTCACTTTATATTTTTTAAGGAGGACAACTATGGATTATCACAGTTTAAAAAAATATCGATATACAAACCGAAATCAATTTGAATCTATCTATTCTTCCCGATATAAAAATGAACTGGCATTACATTATGATTTTGAAATTCATGGTTTTCCATGCTTTTCACTCCCAACTACCGAAATTTTAAATTTAACATCAAGAATCTATAAACTTACCCAGACTTTAATCTATTTAAAATCAAAACTCCCTCAGATTGCTCTGGAGCAATATACTCAAACTTGTCTTGTAGATGAAGTAAAACTTACAAATGAAATTGAAGGCGTAAATAGTACTCGACGTGAGATCCAAGATATATTAAATACACAATCGATCACAAAAAAAAATATGCGTCTTTATGGATTAGTTCAAAAATATAATTTACTAAAAAATTCTGAAAAAATTTCAATTCATAATTGTTCTGACATTCGAAATATTTACAATGAATTAGTGAGTGAAGAAATTAAAAATAATGATCCTTTGAATCTTCCAGATGGAATTTTTTTTCGAAGAAAATCTGTTTCCGTTTACAGTCCACATATGAAAGAAATTCACCGTGGAATATCTGGAGAAACCGAAATTATTGCCTGTATGGAAAAAGCTTTATTTATATTGCATAATAAATCCATTCCTCCTTTGATTCGAATCTCCGTCTTTCATTATCTATTTGGATATATCCATCCATTTTATGATGGAAACGGAAGAACAAATCGTTTTATCAGCAGTTATCTTTTATCCAAGGAATTAGAGCCTCTGATCAGCTATCATTTAGCAAAAACAATAAAACAAAATATTTCCAAATATTATAAAAGTTTTGATTATACAAATGATACTGATAATCGTGGTGACCTGACTGGTTTTATTACAAATTTTCTAGAAATTATTCTTGCATCCATTGAAGCATTAATCGATTCTCTAGAAGACAAAATAGAACGTTTGCATTATTTCGAGCGAATATTATTGTCTAATTTTAAAGATAAAACGGATTATGGAATTCTTCATTTACTATTACAGAATTCTTTATTTGGTCTGGAACCATTGTCTGCCAGAGAAATGGCTGAAATGCTTGATAAATCTTATGTTACGATTAATAATCGTTTGAAGAAAGATTCCATCAAAACACTATTACGATCTGATATACCTCATAAATATGATTTGGATTTAGATATTTTAAAAACTTTATGATTAGATAACAACAAAACATGAGACTGCTACCTTCTATGGCAATCTCGTGTTTTTATTTTTCAGAAAAAACTATACGCTACTATTTATTTTTTCATTATTTCACTTTGCAAGATCTTACTGCACTGTATGCACCGTAAACTTTAGATTTTCCTACTGTCTTGTATGCACGTACTTTTACAAAATATTTTTTCTTTGCTTTTAACTTCTTGATGACTTTCTTATATGTCTTGTAAGATTTTACTGTGTATGTCTTTGCACCTTTGAAGTTTTTCTTAGTTGCGATCTTGATCTGGTATCCAGATACGTTTTTGTCTTTCTTCCATGTAACTGTTAATTTTTTCTTTCCTGCTTTTACTTTTGCTGTCTGTTTCTTAACTGTTACTTTTTTGACTGGTTTTACAGCTGGCTTTGTTGCTGTTGTTGTAGCTGCAGGCTTTGTTGCTGCTGTAGCATCTGATGGCTTTGTTGCTGTTGTATCTGACTTGTTTGTATATGTAAATTCTAATGTCTTATTATATCCAGTCGCTGTTACAACAATGTTATATGTACCTTCTGCTTTTAATGCATCTGCTGTTGTCACCAATGTTCCATCTGCATTGATCAATTTTACAGCTCCTTTTCCTGATGCTTCATATTCTTTTCCGTTCACAGATACTTTCTGAATATTTTTTACAAAATTTGCAAAATCATCTGCCTGTACATCTTTCGCTGCTACTAATGCAGGTGCTTTAGCATTATTGTTATATGCTGCTACAACATTATCTGTAGTTAAAGTAAAACTTGTGCTAAATGGTACATATTTTGAGCTTTTATCTGTTACATTTAATGTATACTGTCCTGGTTTCACACCTGTTGCATCATATTTTAATGTTCCATTTTCAACGCTGACATTTGTTAACCCTTCTACTGCATATTCTGCATCATACGCTTCTGGTAATGTTGGCACAGTTACTTTTGCACTTCCGGAAGTTACATCTGCATTTTCAACTTTAAATGCACTTGTATCAAACTTATATGGTACATATGTATCATCAATATCATATTTCACTACACCATTTTCTGTATAATATGTTACTGCATCAATTGTTTTTCCCATCATAGATGCATAATGTTCTCCAGAAATTGGGCAACCATGAGACTGTGTTGTAAATCCTGTTCCCCATGCAAATTCTGTCCCTTTCCAGATATTTTCTACATGTCTTAATCCATATTGTGTTCCATCAGTTGTTGTGATCACTGCTGCAAGAACTTTCGTATTCCCACTGATCTGATCACTATCCGCAACCTTATCAAAGTTTAAATTTAATTGATAATCTCCATACTTAGATGATGTCTTAAACTTCTCAATTGCTGCACCTTTTACTGTTTTTTCAGTTGCTGTAGTCTTGCCAAAAGAATAAGATCCATTTTCATTTACAGTTAATTCTTTATAGTACGCTGGTGCTGTTGTACCTAATTCATAATATGAATAATCTGCACTTTCAAATAAAGCATCTTTGCCTTTATATTCTGTTGTTGTTTCTTTTCCTTTCATATTTACTGTAATTGAAACTTTAGAAGCGTCTGTAATTTTTGTTAATTTAGATAGATCTGTTCCTGCTTTGATCTTTACAGGATAAGTGATTCCTGAAATATGCTCTCCAGTATTGTCTGCATGATAAGATCCATTGGCTAATGTACTTTTTGTTTTTGTCTTTGTTGCTGAAGTTGTCGCATCTACTTTTACAGTATTATTTAATTCTGCCTTATAAAAATCAGCATATGGGATATTCATCAACACATAGACATCTTGTCCCTTATTTGTTTCATCTGCTTTAACAACCGCCACGCCATTGTTAAATACTGCTGGCACACTTACAGGTCCTGCCAACATTGCAGCAGCCATAGCTACTGTTAAACCTTTTTTCCACATTCCTTTTCTCATGTGAACCTCCTTTAAATTGTAATAATTAATAGCTTTATACAAAGATATAAGTACTGAAATATCTTTGTATATTTATCTTGATTTTTGCATGTTCTGACCATAATTGAGAATTTTTCACATTGAGTTAGTTTCTACTAACTATTGTTTTTTAAAAAAAGTGCCTTTATAAGGGATTGGACACCTTCTTATTTCGTCAATTGTCTTACAAACTTTGTGCAAAAATACAGACCCCAATAAACAATACAAGTTTCAGGAGAATAATAAGGATTTCATTACCTTTTAATTTCTTACCTGAACTCAGATGAATGTTTTGTTTCGGGCACACATCCATACATTGCATACAGTGGATACATTCCCCACCATTCTTCTGGTCCCTTTTGATCTGATGATCTACAGGGCACTTGATCTCGCATGCACGGCACTTTGGAATGCAGTTGCTTCGGTCTCTGTCGAGTACGGAAAACGGCAATGTCGGTAACCATGCAAAGATAGCTCCCATCGGACATAGATATTGGCAGAAAAATCTTTCTTTAAGGCACATACCCACCAGTATAAGTACAAAGATGATCCATCCGGCTAAATAGCCAAGATCAGGAATCTTACCTGTGTACAACATGGAAAATACTTCCCAAGGACTGGTTCCATGGAATTTTTTTGTAAATCCTAATGCATAAATCAGCATTAAGACTAATAACATGATATATTTAATTTTTTGAAGTTTTCGTCCGGTCTCTTCTGATACCCACGGAAGCTTCTTTTTCACTTTTTTCTGAACCCATTTTGAAAA
>ENA-OPUE01002136-OPUE01002136.1-human-gut-metagenome-genome-assembly--contig:-NODE-2136-length-10233-cov-2.472686_pt1 | contig 10233 bp, 9 predicted proteins | sample MGYA00241466_ERZ501924 | MGnify/ENA primary metagenome ERZ501924 (study PRJEB25962, sample SAMEA2042223) | human gut metagenome | biome: human gut; feature: human-associated habitat; material: faeces...
ATTACCCCGTTTATCCCCGACAGGCTGTCGCCGCAGTGGTACATAAGCGCATTTACAAGCGTTCCGCTGTAGTGACCCGGCGCAGGATGCACCACCATTCCCTTGGGTTTGTTCACTACCAGCAGGTCGCTGTCCTCATAGACTATATCAAGAGGTATATTTTCTGGCAGAATATCCGCAGGCTGAGCCTCCGGCACATCAAGCGTCACTGTATCTCCCGTTTTGAGTTTCTGATTCTTGGCGGCAATTTTCCCGTTTACAAGACAGCAGCCCTGCTCAATAAGAGCGGCGGCTGCTGATCTGGTTATTCCCGTATCCTGCAATGCAAGAAACTTGTCTGTTCTTTCGCCGCCTGTTTTACAGGTAAATTCGTAATGCAACATTACCCTCCATAGCGGTGTTATTTATCTTCGTTAGTTGATTTCTCTATTTCCCCGGCTGCTGTACTTTTCTTTGCCGAGCGTTTGTTCTTCTGCTCTTTTATCTCGTCTGCTACAACAAAAAGCAGTAATCCAAGTGCTCCGAGAACGGCGCATATATCCGCAACATTGAACACGGCGAAGTTGATTATCCTTACATCAATAAAATCAACTACCTCGCCTCTTATCACTCTGTCGATAAGGTTGCCGATACCGCCTGCCACTATAAGCGACATGGACCATATATACGTCGGCTTCTTCACTCTTTTTGAAAGCATCAGATACAGCATAACAACGATAACCACAGCCGTGAACAATATGAGAAACAGCTGTTTTCCCTCAAGGATACTGAAAGCGGCACCCGGATTTCTCTCGTAGGTGATATTCAGTACATTTGTATCTCCGAATGATATTATCGGTATCGACTGGTGAAGCTGCATATTACTGTCAATCAGTATCTTTGTCAGCTGGTCAAGCCCGATAAGTCCTGCGATTGCCGCAAGAGCGATATATAGCATTAATTCCGATTCCTTTCGTTGTCCGGTATTTTTCTGACGTTATTTCAGTTATTATAATTACTTGTTCTTTCCGAACTCAAGCTCGGATGTGGGAACGTTCTTTTCTTCCTTTTCGTTTTTAAGGCTGAACAGGACAGAATCGCCTGTTACCTTTTCTTCCGCCTTCTTTTCGGGAGCGGGAGCAGGCTTTACTTCCGGAGCGGGTTTAGCTTCGGGAGCAGGTTTTGCCTGAGCGGTCTTTGCCGGAGCGGGTGCAGGCTTTGCTTCGGGAGCGGGCTTCTTGGCGAAGGCGCTGTCCTCAGGCTTTCTTGCCTCAACTTCCTTAACGGTATTTATCACGAACTCATTCTCGCAAGCCTTCGGCATAGCCTTAATATTCTCAATATGTGCGCTGTATGCGGCAAGAATCTTGTTTGTATAGTCCTGCACTTCTTTTCTTGTTCTCTGGAGAACTATCTGTTCTCTCTCGGTCTGCTGCATCATAATTGTGTGAATCTCGGCAGCCTTTGCGTTGGCATCGTCAACGGTCTGCTTTGCTTTTGCGTTTGCTTCGGCAAGATTCTTCTCACCGAGCTCCTTCTTCTTTGCCGCAAGAGCGTCTGCGTCCTTGATAGTCTTTTCAGCCTTTTCCTGAGCGTCTTTTCTTATCTTTTCGGCATCTTCCTTAGCCTCGTTCACTACAGCTATACCCTGCTTTTTTGCAATGAGCAGAGCATCTCTCAGAGCGTCCTCATCCTTACGGTACTCTCTTATTTTTTCCGCAAGAACCTCCAGCTTCTTTTCAAGCTCCTCGTTTTCATTCTGCAGCTTCTTGTATTCAATAGATACGTCCTTTAAGAAAGTATCTACCTCGGCGGCATCGTAACCGCCGCGCTTAACCGTTTCAAATTCTTTGGATACTATATCTTTAGCATTCACGGGAAAGTCCTCCTAAATGTACTCTAAATATATTTTTTAACAGTAATATGTATATTACCTTTTCTGCCTGTTTCACCGATACACTGCAATACGAACTTGCCTTTTCCTCTGACGGAAAACACATCGCCCTCGCTTAGCTGCTTTGACACATCGGTACATACCGTGCCGTTAAGCGTCACAAGCTGTGGCGTAATATACTTTTCCACAGCGCCTGTTCTTGACGTGCCGGCGACGCATCTGACAATATTGTCAAGGCGCATTGACGCTACCGAAAACCGCAGCTCCTCATATTTTCTTGCGGGCAAAGTAAAGCCTGCCGCAATGCCCGTCTGCACCTGTACTCCGACCCTGCCTATTTTCGTTATACTGTCAGAAATAAGCGGCGCTACCTTTTCGTAGACAAACACTGCCGCCTTCCCGTCGGTAACGAAAATATCCCCGACAGTGTCACGCTCAATACCGAGCGCCATAAGCGAACCCAGCACATCTCTGTGGGTCACACTGTCCTCTTTTCTGAAGGTGAACGTCACCGCTTTTATCGGGAACTGTTCAGCCGTGTTTTCATCGGACGCAACAGCGTAGGATGCATCGGAAATCGCACTGCCGTCAAAATAATACGACGGGAAAAGCCCAAGACAGCATCTGAGCGGATCAGCATTTCCTGCGCCTGCACAAAGCAATGCCGTAAGCCCTTTCGGGATACCGACAGCTCTTATCTGTGCAAGCTCGCTTTCGGACAAAAAACGGGTAAAATACGGGCGGGATCTGTCAAGGCAGTCCCTCGCCGCATTTTGTATATCTTTGACAAGTTCACGGTCTGCCATATCAGTCCAGATCGTCGAAAATATCCTCGCCCGAAATGCTGCTGATTTCGTCTATGAATTCGCCTGAAATATCAACGTTGTAAGGTGCGAGAACGTATGTTGTATCTGCGATTCTCTTTATCTCGCCGCCCGTTATGTAGCTTACACCGCCTAAGAAGTCGATGATACGGGTAGCTATATCCTTATTTGTGTTGTTGAGCATAAGGATAACCGTTGTCTTGTTCTTGTAAAGCTCTGCTATCTCGGCTGTATCGGACAGCTTCTTGGGTCTGTTTACAACAAGGTGCAGAGTTGTGCTTGCATTATAAGTGTATATCTTATTTGCGTTTGAAGCCTGTGACGAGCTGCGTGAAGGAACCTCCTGCACAGGTTCTTCCTTTGCGGATTCAAGCTCGTTTGAGTAGCTCTCATCGTCATCCGATCCGCCCCATCTTCTGATTGAATTTTTAAGTCCTTCTAATGCGCTCATTGTTTGTTCCTCCGTTTTTTATATTTTCGAATAATTTCTGTAGCCGAAAAGACCGCTGCCTATCCTGACTAACGTTGAGCCGTACTTTACGGCTGTTGCATAATCGCCCGACATACCCATTGACAGCGTATCCATGCCGGACAGGAAAGAATATTTCTGCTTTGAATTTTCAAAAAGCTCCTGCATTGACGCAAAATACTTTTCATCGCAATTCACCGGCGGAATGGTCATAAGCCCTCTTATCCTGACGTTTTCAAGCCCGGATACAGCTTTTGCCGTTTCGATAAGCTCAGACGGCGCAATACCGCCCTTTGACTCCTCGCCGCCTATATTGATCTCAAGGAGTATGTCCTTTACAAGTCCGTGACTTCCTGCTCTGCGGTCTATCTCAGCCGCAAGCTCGACACTGTCGACCGAATGTATCATACTCACCTTATCAATTATATACTTTACTTTGTTTTTTTGCAAGCCCCCGATGAAGTGAATTTCGGATTTTTCCGAATAATTTTCGTATTTTCCGAGAAATTCCTGTACTCTGTTTTCACCCAGCAGGTCTATGCCAAGACTTTCGGCATAATTTATCTTTTCGCATGGTACTGTTTTTGTGACCGCCATAATACGAACCGTATCACTGCGTCCTGCTTTATCCATAGCTTCGGCTATATTCTGTTTTATAGCCGTAAAATTTAGCTTTATATCCTCAAGCGTTGTTTCTTCGGCGGATTTAGAGATTCTTTCCGTCATAAAGATCCTTCCCTTCAACTATAACATCATCGTAAAGCGACAGATAGCCCGATTGTCCCGAAGTATCACGGACAATGACATAATCCTCGCTTGAATATATGCGGTCTACCTGTACGAAGTAAGCCTGAGAGCCTTTTTTCACATAGACTCCGATGTTGTTTTCCTTGTCAAAATGGATAGCGGACGAAGCTATGCGTATGCCGTTATAGCTGTCTACAAGCAGCTTGAACCTGCCGACTCTTGACGAGGCGATAACCGAATTCAGATCATCTGCAGAGAATATCGCAACATAATCGTTGTCGTACTTTTCGACATTTTCGACCTTTGCGGTTATCTCCGTCTGGTCTGCGCCGAGTATCAGCCGTACATTTGTATTTTCCGTAAGTACAGCCGCCTGACCTTCCGTAAAGGTCGCCGCCAGCTTCCACTTATAATCGTCTATCATCTTGCCGATTATGTCGCCGGAAGCTGTTGTAAGCTCAGGTGTCTTTACCGTTTCGGAAATTTCCGCAGGCGTTATACTGTCGATGTTATCGTATGTTATCTTGCTCTCGTACCCGTCGATGCTGCTTACGAAATATCCTGTTTCATCAGCCGTGACCTGAACGGGCGAAGCCGAAATCCTGCCCTCAAGCGTCTTTATCTTTGAGTTGAGTGCCGAAATCACCGATGAATAATCATTCACCTTGCCTTTGACCATATCACGCTTGCTCTGCAGATTGAGCATTTCGTATTTAAGCTGTGAAACGGCGGTATAATCACCGCTGTTTATAGCTGTTATCAGCTTGCTGTGCTTTTCGGTTATCAGCTTGTCGAAAGCCTCTATCTGAGAATTATCGGTACCGACAAGGCTCTGTGCGTCCGTCAGCGTATCAATCCTCGTTTTCAGCTTATTTATATCCGCAGTAAGCGATATATCGGCCGCCGAGCCGTAAGCATTGGCTATAACGCTGTTCTTGCCGACCTTTGAGCCGTCCTCGTGCTCATACTGTATCGTGCCGTTTATCTTACGGCTGACGGTATGCTCGTTTCGTGCAAACACGCCGTAAAACTCGATAGTATCCTGAGAATCGTACTTCAGCGCCACCTCTGTTTTATAAGAGTGCTCGCTTCCCGCAAAAAGCTGGCCTGCAATGGTCAGGAGCAGGAATATGGCAAGAACCGCAGTTACGAGCTTGGTTGTTATCGTCCTGTCCATATATCCTTATTCTTTTACGTCTTCGCTGTCGGTCCTGTCGAATGCGTCAAGGATAGATACAGCTCTGAGAGGTGTTATTGTCGAGATAGCGTGCTTGTATATCAGATTCTGCTTTCCGTCTGTATCAAGGATGACAGTATAATTGTCAAAGCCTCTTACAAGTCCCTTGAACTGAAAGCCGTTTGTGATGTAGATAGTTACAGGTATCTTCTCTTTTCTCGCCTGATTTAAAAATACGTCCTGTAAATTGAGTTCCTTTGCCATTTTGATTACGTCCTTTCTTTTCTCCGCTTTTTTGCGGAACATAAAATAAAATAAAATCATAACTGTTTTTGTGATAAATCACAGCTACAGATAGCTTAACTTATATTGTAACACATATTGATTGAAAATTCCATAGCTTTATGACAGTTTGGGGAGATTTTTTCGACAAGTGAGAATTTCACTTCAAATTATCATACGAATACTGCTTAGTCAAATCAGTTATCCTGTCTTTATCCCAGAAGTTGTTTTCCCATAGCCTATATGTACCTAACTTCTTGCTGAATATCCTAAAAGGAGTAACGGTATTATCATATACATTACATATGTCACACACTTTTATAACTTTCGGCAATAATTCAAGAGCTTTATTATATCGGCTTCTGACTTTGTCCTCCGGGACATCATGACCCCCCGACATAAAACGCTGATGAACACGCATTACATTAATATCAGCCGAAGTTGTAAGTATATAATAGCATTTAATAAAATAGCCTTTCTGTTTTGCTTTTGTAAGCAATTCAAGATTTCGTTCTGTTGAAAGCACAGTTTCGAACGTAAAATCTTTGTTCTTCTCAAGAAGATTATAACGAATATCAGTAGCTTTTACTGCGGCATCCATATCCGAACAGTGCAGTGCTTTTTTTATTTCATCTGCATTTATATATTCGCCTGAAATTTCAGCAAGAGAAGTAACCGATGATTTGCCGGAACCGTTTGGTCCGGCAAACACTATAATCATAGGCTTGCGTTCTTTCATTATATCCATTCTCATTTACCTACGTTGTATTCTCTGTGTCCGTCCGGGTACAACAGATACGGTGCTTTTTTCTCAATGTCGTATTCGCAGGTAGGTTTCCCTTTCGCCCTTGAAATTTCTTTTGCTATTTCGACAGCCTTTACAAAACGTTCATCAACCTCTTTTTCCGGAATGCCCATTTCTTCATCAAAATCAAGATTATTCTTATCAGCTAACATCAAAAACACCTCATCTCTTAGAAATAGTAATTATTTTTACCGCCTCGTCAACAATCTGCGAAAAGTTCTTTTCTCCGTCAGCCTTGATATAATGGATTCTGTTATCACGGCGGAACCATGTAAGCTGACGCTTTGCGTATTTTCTGGTTTCCTGCTTCAGCCGCTCTACGCAGGGTGTAAGCTCACTTTCGCCTTTAAGATACGGCATAAGTTCCTTATAGCCTATCGCCTGCGCCGCCGTAGGATAATCGTCAATATCAATAAACTGCCTTGTCTCCTCGACAAGTCCTTCTGCAAGCATTATGTCAACACGCCTGTTTATGCGTTCGTACAGCGTTTCCCTGTCATAGTCAAGCTGTATCATACACGGCTCATACGGCGAAGGGGCAAGCCTTGAAAGGCGCTGTTGCTCGCTCATTGTCTTTCCCGTAGTCTTGTAGACCTCGAGCGCTCTTATTATCCTGTTGAGATTGTTCTCGTGAAGCTTTTCCGCCGTTTCGGAATCAATTTCACGGAGCATTCCGAGCAGAAAGCCGTTGCCCTTTTCCTGCGCCAGCTTACGCAGTTCGTCACGGTATGCGTAGTCGCACTCGGTTTCCTCAAAGCTCAGATTGTCGATAAGAGAGCTTATATAAAGTCCTGTGCCGCCGGTTATTATCGGGAGCTTTCCTCTTGCCGCTATATCTGCGATAATACCGTGTGCCGCCTTAACATAGTCGGCTACCGAAAAGCTGTCGTGAGGGTCGAGAAAATCCATAAGGTAATGCGGTATGCCCTGCTTTTCCTCCTCTGTGGGCTTTGCGGTGGCTATGTTCATACCTCTGTATATCTGCATTGAATCGGCTGAGATTATCTCGCCCGAAAGCCTTTTTGCAAGCTCGACCGAAAGAGCGGTCTTGCCGGAAGCGGTAGGTCCGCACACCACTACGATAAACTGTTTATCCATAACTCAACTCCTGTTGAAGAAGCGTTCTATCCTGTATTTTGAAAGCGAGGTCATAACCGGCCTGCCGTGCGGGCAGAAGCGTATTGTCCTGTCATTCATCACTCTGTCGGCAAGCACCTGCAATTCGAGAATATCCGTATCATCGTGTGCCTTTATTGCCGACTTGCAAGCCATCGTATGAAGCATATCATCAAAGAGAGCGCCTTTCTGGTCGGTGGCAGTATTCATAAGCCGTTGTGCGACATCGGATACTATTTCCTGCGGCGAGCATTTCACTACGGACGGCATTGCAGTTATCTGCACTGTGCTGTCATCGCAAAAAACAAGCTCTATACCGCTTTGCTCCACATATTCGTAATACTCGTGCAGCGCCTCGTATTCTTCGGGCGACAGCTTAAGCTCGGTTTTGTCGATAAGAAGCTGTGAGGTGGTCACAAACTCCTCTTTCAGCTTTTCAAACCTGATACGCTCGTGGGCGGCGTGCTTGTCGATTACAATAAGTTCTTCTCCGACCTCGCACAGTATATAGGTCTTTAAAAATTCTCCGATAACACGCACATTTATTTTTTCGGGCTTCGGCTCGTCTATCCTTTCAACCGTTACCGGCTTTGCGTTTATAAATCTGAAGCCTTCGTCAGTTTGCGGTGCTGTTACGGGAATATCGTCCGTATCATCGTCAACGGTGACAACAACACTGCTGCTTACCGCCTTATATGACGGGATGTGCGGCTCTTTCGGCAAAGGTATTTCGTCAATAGCTTCACCTGTGTTTTCTTTGGGCTTTGTGCTGTAGTCCGAGCGTGTGCTGTGCAGTGAAACGGGCTTTATTGTGCTGTCGCCGTATATTTTTCCGGCTTTTACCGTTTCGGACGGTTCTTCGGGCTTTATATCAACGACCGGACGTTCCTCAGACAAAAGCGGAAGCGTTACGGGGATATGTGCGAGCGTCTGCTGTTCACGCTTTATTATTTCGGGATTGTGTCTGAAATAATCGTCTGCGTTATCGTATTTCTTCGGTTTTTCAAGCTCTATCTGCCGTTTATCGTCTGCAGCGTTCACCAGTGCGTTCTTTACCGCAAAATACACCGCATCGAACACGGGCTTTTCATAAGCGAAGCGTATCTCGGTCTTTGCGGGGTGTACGTTTACATCGACAGTTTCGGGAGAAAGCGATATGTTCAGTATGCAGGCAGGGAATTTTCCGACCATCATACTGTTACGGTATGCCTCCTCAAGCGCCGCCATACAGGTGGTGCTTTTTATATATCTTGTGTTCACGAAAAACGTCTGCATACTTCTGCTGTTGCGGCAGAAAAGCGGAGATGAAACATAACCGCTTACATCTATGCCGTTAAGCGAAAAGTCAACGGGAATAAGGCTGTCGGCAAACTGTCTGCCGGATACCGCCTTTGCCGCAGATAAGAGCGAGCCGTCGCCCGATGTCATTCTGACGCTTTTGTTATCTCTTATGAATCTGAAGGAAATATCGGGGTGGGAAAGAGCAAGTCTGTCGACCGTCGCCGCTATGAAATTGCCCTCGGATATGTCTTTTTTGAGGAATTTAAGTCGTGCGGGAGTGTTGTAGAAAAGCTCCTTTATCACGATAGTCGTGCCGACGGGACAGCCGCAGGATTCGTGCTCCTTTTCCTCGCCGCCTTCGATAATGTAACGTCCGCCGAGTTCGTCGCCGTCCTGCCGTGACATCATCTCTATCTTTGCGACCGCCGCAACGGACGCTAACGCTTCTCCTCTGAAGCCCATCGTCATAATGCCTGTAAGGTCGTCGCCTGTGCGAATCTTGCTTGTAGCATGACGGAGAAAGGCTGTCGGCATCTGAGCGTAAGCTATGCCGCAACCGTCGTCCGTTATACGCATATAGCTGATACCGCCGTGCTTTATCTCAACGGTGATATGCCGTGCGCCTGCGTCTATTGAATTTTCCACAAGCTCCTTTATTACGGAGGACGGGCGTTCTATGACCTCGCCTGCCGCAATAAGCTCCGCTACGCTTTTATCAAGCAGTCTGATTTCGGGCATTGGTTTTCCTTTTCTTTATAACATTGCTTTTAGTTCTTCGAGCTTTGCGTAAGCCTCTCTCGGCGTCATATCGTCAAGGTCGAGGTTTTTTATCTCGGCTATGACGTTCTGCCTGCCTGTTGCCTCAAAGTCTATCTGGCTTTCGGATTCCTCCTCGGCTCTCAGTTCAAGCTCACGCTGTATTTTCGGCGCTTTTTCAAGTTCGGCAAGAAGCTGTTTTGCTCTGTCGGTGACCTTCTTCGGAAGTCCTGCAAGACGTGCGACCTCTATGCCGTAGCTGTCGTCCGTGCCGCCCTCGACTATCTTGTGCAGGAACTTTATATCCTCGCCGCTTCGCTTTACCTTTACGCTGTAGTTACGCACACCGTCAAGCTCGTTTTCAAGCGAAATAAGCTCGTGATAATGCGTTGCGAAAAGCGTCTTGCAGCCGATAGCCTTTGAGCTTATGTACTCGGCTACCGCTTTTGCTATTGATACACCGTCGTAGGTCGATGTTCCTCTGCCTATCTCGTCAAGGATAACGAGCGAGTTTCTGGTCGCTTCATTAAGGATAGTTGCAACCTCGGTCATCTCGACCATAAAGGTGGACTGACCTGCGGACAGATCATCGCTTGCGCCGACACGGGTGAATATCCTGTCCACTACTCCGAGTCTTGCGTAGCTTGCAGGCACAAAGCAGCCTATCTGCGCCATAAGGACTATCACGGCTACCTGCCGCATAAACGTGGATTTCCCCGACATATTCGGGCCTGTGATTATCATAAGGCGGTTGCTTTTAACATCAAGGTAAACGTCATTCGGGGTGAAAAGTATCTCGTTGACCATCTTCTCGACAACTGGGTGTCTTCCGTCCTTTATCTCTATGACGCTGTCATTTGCCATCATCGGACGGCAGTAGTTGTTTTCTATGGATACAACGGC
>ENA-OPUE01002137-OPUE01002137.1-human-gut-metagenome-genome-assembly--contig:-NODE-2137-length-10228-cov-4.232576_pt1 | contig 10228 bp, 9 predicted proteins | sample MGYA00241466_ERZ501924 | MGnify/ENA primary metagenome ERZ501924 (study PRJEB25962, sample SAMEA2042223) | human gut metagenome | biome: human gut; feature: human-associated habitat; material: faeces...
AATGACTTGAAATAAAATATAATGTCATCCCGTGCTACGACACGGGATCTTTTTTATACACAATTGCTATTCAAGAGATCCCGCATCAAGTTGACATAAAAGTAAATGTATTCTCCTAAACCCATATTTAGGATGACATTTATGTTAGACTATAGGACTATAAGACAATATGTCGACATTTCTATAAGAGTGACAAGCCTTTTTGCAATATTTCAGGGTGCATTGCGTAACCGATTCTAAAAAATTTCTGCTCCATATCAAAGCAACATGCCGGAATTGTCAAAACTCCCGTTTTTTCAAACAAATCAGAACAAAATTCTTCCGATGTCATATCATAATCAAATTTTACGCAGGCAATTGTTCCTGAATTTGGCTCATGCCAAGAAAAATGAGGATTATTTTTAATAAAATCAGCCAAAATTCCTTTGTTTTCCAATATTATCTTCAAGTTTCTTTTTACAATTTTTTCGTGATTTTCCAGCGCAACACTTGCAACATAATCATCTAAAGCGCTTATGCTTATTGTATTATATTCTCTATTTGAGTTAATTTTTTCAATTATATCCGAATTTGCAACAATCCAACCCAAACGAATTCCCGCAAGAGAATACGTTTTAGACATACTCCCTGTTACAATTGCCTTATCATACAAGTCAATTGCAGATTTTGAGTACTGTTCACCTAAATGGTTCAGCCCCCTATACACCTCATCTACAAAAAGGTACGCATCACAAGATTTTGCAATTTCAATCACCTCAATCAAATCCAAGTTCATGCCTGTCGGATTATTAGGGTTTGTCATGCAGATTAATTTTGTATCGTTTCCAATAACCTCTTTCAACCTTTCGATATCCAAAGTCCAATCATCATCCATAAAAAACAATTCCACGTTTGCGCCATAAGTCTTTGGCAACGTATACATCTGTTGATAACAAGGACAGATACAAACAACCTTGTCGCCTTTATTCACAAGTGTTTGAAGCACCAAATAATTTGCACCGATTCCGCCAAGTGTAACCGTTATATTTTCAATGTTTTGATTATCATAAAGGTTACATATCGCTTGTTTAAGTCTTTTTGTTCCGTGAAGCTGTCCGTAATTTAGTGAGATTTTAGACATTTTTTTAAAATCTTCGTCAGTTATTTCGGTTAATTCGTTCAAAGACAAAGCTATAGGGCAAGTTGCCGACAAGTCATACTTTGTTTTATCTTCTCTTGAATTAATCCATTTTTCTAACTTAAAATCTTCAATAAGCACTATTTTTTACCTGCATTTTGTGCAAATTTGTTATACATCAAATCTCTACGCTTTTGGATATCAGGACTATTGACGTAGTCCTCGTATTTCATTTGGAAATTAATATATCCGTAAGGTGAAATTTCAACGATTCTATCTGCAACAGTTTGAATAAATTGGTAATCTTGCGATGTAAACAAAACTGTTCCTGTGTAATCAATTAGCGCATTATTTAAAGAAGTAATAGCTTCTAAATCTAAATGGTTTGTTGGTTCATCAAAAATAAGAACATTACTTTCCGCAATCATCATTTTTGCAAGCATACAACGAACTTTTTCGCCACCAGAAAGAACATTCACACTCTTTTCTGCATCTTCACCGGAGAACAGCATTCTGCCCAAATACCCCCTTAAGTAGCTGATATGTTGTTCTTGAGAAAATTGTCCTAACCATTTGATTAAATCTATATTTGTATCAAACAAGTGGTTATTTTCTTTTGGAAAATATGAACGAGTCGCTGTCACACCCCAATTAATTTCACCGCTGTCCGGCTCTAATTCACCATTTAGCATTTGGAATAAAGTTGTTATAATCAAAGGATTTTTTGCAATAAATGCAATTTTTTCACCTTGAACAACATCAAGCGAGAAGTTTTTAATCAACAATTCATCATTTACGGATTTATTCAAACCTTGAATATGCAAAACATCTTTTCCCGGAACTTTTGAATATTTAAAATTAATGCTCGGATATTTTCTTGTAGAAGGTTTAATATCTTCAAGAGTAAGTTTTTCAAGCATATTTTTACGAGAAGTTGCTTGCTTTGCTTTTGATGCGTTAGCGCTGAATCTTGCAATAAACTTTCTGAATTCTTCTGCTTTTTCTTCAATTTTCTTATTACGTTCTTCTTTTTGTTTCATAATCAAAGCACTTGCTTGAGTCCAGAATGCGTAGTTACCTGTATATAAAGTAATATTTCTAAAATCAATATCCGCAATGTGTGTACAAACTCTATCTAAGAATTTTCTATCGTGTGAAACAACGATTACAAGGTTTGGAAAATCAATTAAAAAGTCTTCAAGCCAAGTAATTGTCTTTAAATCCAAGTGGTTTGTAGGTTCGTCCATTAACAAGATGTCGGGAGTACCAAACAATGCTTGAGCAAGCAATACACGGACTTTTTCACTACCTGATAAGTCCTTCATTAAATTGTAATGTAATTCTGACGGAATACCCAAATCAGCAAGTAATGAACCCGCATCAGCCTCGGCTTGCCAACCGTCTAACTCTGCAAATTCTGTTTCCAATTCTGCAACTCTAAGACCGTCTTCATCGTTAAAATCAGGTTTTGCGTAAAGTGCATCTTTTTCCTTCATAACGTCATAAAGGTGTTTGTTTCCCATGATTACAGTGTCCATAACCGTAAATTCATCAAATTCAAAGTGGTTTTGTTTTAAAACTGAAATTCTTTGACCTTTTTTGATATGAACCTGTCCTGCAGTCGGTTCCAATTCTCCTGACAGAACCTTCAAGAATGTAGATTTTCCGGCACCGTTAGCACCAATCAAACCATAACAATTTCCTGATGAGAATTTTATATTTACGTTTTCAAAAAGCGGTTCTGAACCAAATTTTACCGTTAAGTTTTCTGTTGTAATCATTATATTTAACCTTTTATTTTTGCAAAAAAAGTCGGAATTTCTTCCGACTTTTTTGTATTTTCTAGTGAACTAAAAATCTTAAATAGATGTATACAGTTGCTGCTGATAACGAAATTAACACCGTTACAAAACCATATAGCAAGAATTGCATAAATGTAATCGGATGTTTTCTTGCAGCTGCGGATTCTGAAACAATAACGTTTGCGGCAGCACCGATGATAGTTAAGTTGCCACCTAAACAAGCACCTAATGATAAGCACCACCATAGAGGATGAGCATATTCAGCACCCATTACAGATTGAATATTTGCAATCATAGGAGCCATTGTAACTGTGTATGGAATATTATCAATAATACCTGACAGAATACCTGAACCCCAAAGTATTACCATTGCAGTAGCGCTTTCTGAGCCGTGAGTAACATTTAACAACCATTTTGCCATTAACGCAATACCACCTGAAGCTTCTAAGCCACCAATAATAATGAATAAACCGATGAAGAAGAAAATTGTATTCCATTCAACATCCTTGATAATATGTTTTGGATTTTCGAATAACAACAAGAAACTTGCACCTGCCATTGCTGACAAACTTGCAGGGATGTGTGTCATATCGTGAGTTACAAAACCTAAGATTACAAGTGCCAAAACTGCAACACTTCTAATCATGCCGGCTTTATCTTTAATTGTTTTACTGTTATCTAAGTTTGCAATTTCTGCCATTTTTTCAGGAGTTGCTTTAAGTTGTTTTCTAAAGAACAAGAACATGACAGCAACAACCAATAACAAGATAATACATACGATACCTGTTAATTCATTTAAGAAATCCATAAATGAAAAACCTGCTGCACTACCGATGATGATGTTTGGAGGATCACCTATCAATGTTGCAGTACCACCGATGTTTGATGCCAAAATTTCTGTAATCAAATATGGTGCAGGATTAATTTCTAATTTTTCTGCAATATAGAAAGTTACAGGCATAATCAAAATTACAGTTGTAACGTTATCTAAAAACGCAGAAACAACTGCTGTAAATAAAGCTAATACAACAAGTACAGACACCGGATGACCTTTGGTAAATCTCAATAATTCGTTTGCAATCCAGTTAAATACGCCTGTTTCTGTTGAAATATTAACAATAATCATCATTGCTACAAGCAAGAAAATTACGTTAAAATCAATAAAGTTAACAAAATAATGAGGATCTAATGTTCCGTCTGCCAATGTTTTGTTAACACTTACTAAACCTAAAAACATTGATGCTGCGGCACCAATTAATGCAATTGTAACTTTTGGTATTTTTTCTGTCGCAATAAAAATGTATGCAAGAATTAAAATTACCGCAGATACAATAATAGAGTTGTTTCCAACTAAACTACTTAAAAATTCCACTTCTAAATTCCTTTTCTCTTATGTGTTATATCAAAACAATTTTAACACAAACATATAATATTTAAGAGTTTAAAGAATTTAGCAAATTATCTTGTTCTGCTGTTGCTTTTTCCAACATTGAATAAACCATATATGCACCAAGCGCAATGGCTTTAGGATCTAAACTTGTTTGTTGAGCCGCCTCAATAATTGCAGAATTAACCTCAGGATTTTCCTCTTTCATGTAATGAATCATCTGTTTGCGCCAATTGTTTACATCTTGAAAAATTTCCGCAAAAGTTAATGTTGAATGGTCTTCTGTTATAACCGGTATCATCTTTTCAGCAACCCCCTTATTGAAAATTATACAACAAAAGTTTAAAACTTTACATAAATATTTATTTTTTGTATGATTAAAGAAAAGAGGATATTATGGCAGAAAAAGACGATAAAGTTATTGATTTATTTTCAAAAGTGAACAGAACACTTTCACCTGAAGAATTAGAACAAATTAGATTTTTTGAAGGGTTCCATTACGTAAAAATTAACAAAGACGAAAATAATAAAAAGTTTAAACCGGAACTTTTAAAAAAATACGCTGAAAGCTGTCATTATATAGTTAGAGTAATGCGTGAAGTGAATGGAGAAGTTTGGATGTATAACTATGATGTGCGTAATGACGAACTTTTCAAATTTATGGAGAAATTCAACAACAACACTCTTAATGGTACTATTATTGAAATTGACAAATATTTTCCGGAAGGTCTAGCGTAAATTGCAGTTTTTTGAAGAATACCACGAAGAATTAAACAAATGCTCAAAACCCTACCAATATGTTGGTGGTGAAATTTATTCTGCAAACAAAAATTTTGACAGCGCAAAAGTTCGATTTGCAATGTGCTTTCCAGACAAGTACGAAATCGGAGTTAGTAATTTAGGCGCAAGGATTTTATACAATCAAATTAACAAGCAAGAAAACTTTATGGCAGACAGAGCTTATGCTCCGGAGCCGGATTTTCATCCACATCCGCTTTATGCGGTTGAAAGTAAACGTCCGCTGAAAGACTTCGATATTCTTGGCTTTTCACTTCAATATGAATTGTCTTATCCGACTGTTTTAAAAATGCTTGAAATGGGCGGAGTTTCAGTTAGAAACGAAGACAGAACAGACGAAGAACCTATTATTATTGCAGGAGGACCTTGCACTTTTAACCCTCTTCCGATGTCTGATTTTATTGACGTATTTTCAATCGGAGATGGCGAACAACTTACGGTCGAAATCTGCGAATGTATTGAAAGAACAAAAGGTTTACCAAGAAAAAAACGTATTGAAGAATTATGCAAACTTAAGGGTTGTTGGTCAAAATCAATCGGCGGAACCGTTGAGAAAAGAGTCGAACCCCTAACTTATGATACAGCTTTAACAAAGCACCCGATTGCATTTTCAGCTTCAATTCACGACAGAGCAATTGTAGAAATCAGACGGGGGTGCGGTAGAATGTGCCGTTTCTGCCAACCCGGACACGTAACTTTACCTGTAAGAGAAAGACCTGCAGAAGAGATTATAAAACTTACAAAAGAATTAGTTCATAACACAGGTTATGACGAGTATTCACTACTTTCATTATCTTCTAACGACTACTCAAACATAACAGAAGTAATCAAAGAATTAAGTTGCGAATTTAACAAAAAAAAAATCGGCGTATCGCTTCCGAGTCAACGTATTGACCATTTTAGATTAGAGCTTGCAGAACTTACTCAATCTGTAAGAAAATCGACAATGACATTAGCGCCGGAAGCAGGTAGTCAAAGACTTAGAAACGTAATCAAGAAAAACATTTCAGAAGAGCAAATAATCAGTGCGGTTATGCAACTTTATGAAAACGGCTGGAGCAGAATAAAATTCTACTTTATAGTTGGTTTACCTTCTGAAACATACGAAGATTTAGATGAAATGGCTCGTTTGATGGACACGATTAAATATAAAGTTCGAGGTTTGAAACGAGAAAAAAACCTTAAACACGGGCTTGATTTAACTTGTACTCTATCAATCTTTGTGCCGAAACCGTTTACACCATTCCAATTCTGTCCGCAAATGGATTTAGACGAGGTAATGGAACACATTCACTACTTGAAAGAGAAAACAAAGCACATAAAAGGTTTGAAATTAAACTATCACGAGCGCTTTGTATCTCAAATTGAAGCTGTTTTAACTCGTGGTGATGCAAGCCTTTGTGATTATATTGAAAAACTTTATAAAAAAGGCTGTTACCTTGATGCTTGGGGTGAAAATTTCAGCAAAGAAACTTGGGCAGAAACCGCAAAAGAATGCGGTGTTGATATCAAAAATTTAGCAATGAAAGAGTTTCCGAGAGATGTTGAATTGCCTTGGGATTTCATTAATGTCGGAATTAACAAACAATGGCTTGTAGATGAATATAACAAAGCTTTTGAGCAAACAAATTCTACAGAAATTCAACCGACTTGCGAGCACAAATGTGTTCAATGTGGGGTTTGTCCAAACTTAGGCGTACACAAAGTTTTAGACAAAAAGTTTGTCGCAAAGAATTATGTAAAACCTGAGCAAATTCATTATGATCCGAGAACTGCACCGACAATTACGACTTATAAATACAGATTGAAAGTCACTAAATTAGGCATTTTAAGATATTTTTCACACCTTGATTGGCAAAATACCTTCTTAAAATCAATTTTGCGTTCAGGGCTTAACGTAGCGTTTACACAAGGTTTCAACCCTACGCCAAAGGTTTCTATGGGTATTGCATTACCTCTATTTTTAGAAAGTGATGCAGAACTTGTTGATGTTGATTTGCTAGACAACATTTCTTGCGAAGAATTAAAAGAAACATTAGAAAAAACACTTCCTGATGGTTGCAAAATTGTAAGCATAAGACCTCTTGAAGTTGGAGAAAAAGCCATTGACCACACGGCGCAATGGGCTGAATACCAAGTTTCACTTATCAAAAAAGATGATTGTAATTTAGAAAAGTTTATGTTAAATTGTAATCAAGTTTTATCTTCTGACGAAATTTTATTGACGAAGAAAAACAAAAAAGGTTTACTAAAAACTTCAAATATAAAACCGTCAATTCAATCTTACAGGTTTGAAAATGACAATTTGTACATCGTATTAAAAGCAGGTCAAGGTAGTGAAATACCGGCAGTTAGAGCAGATGACCTTATGAATTTAATATCAGAGGGTACAGTTTTTGACATTAAACGCCTTAGATTTTTCGACGAAAATTTGATGGAGTTATAAAAAGAAAAGGAATTTTAAATGAAAGACAAAAAGAATTTTGCACAAAAAGAACAAAACTCTGCAAAAAAAATTGTTATCGCTGAGCGTGATAATATCGGCGCATTAATGGATGGCGACAAGGTTTTAGATTTATTCATCAACCGTGGTGAAGTTTTGTTAGGTGATGTTTACTTAGCAACCGTACAAAACATTTTACCAAGTATTGATGCAGCATTCGTTGACGTTGGCGTTGACAAAATGGGTTTCTTACACGCACAAGACATTATGGGTAAAGGTGCTTTAAAAGATAAACTTTCACCGAATCAAAAACTTGTGGTTCAAGTAGTAAAAGAACCTACAGGACATAAAGGTCCAAGAGTTACAACAGAAATCAGCCTTCCGGGTAGATTTTTAGTATTAATGCCTTCTGAACCGGGTATTAACGTAAGCCGTAAGATTGAATCTTCAAAAGAACGTGCAAGATTAAAATCTATCGTTAGCTTGCTAAAACCGGTTGGCGTAGGTGTTATCATCAGAACAGAGGCAGAAGGTCAATCAGAAGCTGATATTCAAGAAGATTTAGAAATTCTGTTAGAAAAATGGAACAACATTGTTACGGCGGCTGAATCTCTAACTCCTCCAAGCTTAATCTATCGTGACCAAGACTTGTTATACAGAGTTATCCGTGAAGCTTGCTCAGAAGACGTAAATGAAATTATTGTTGATACTGCATTTGCTTTGAACAGAGTTCAAACTCTTCTTCAAAACTGGCATATGAACAAAAACATAAACGTTACTTTATACAAGGGTAATGAACCTTTATTGATTGCAACCAACGTTCACAAAGAAATTAAAGCAGCATTGAATATGAAGGTTAACATGCCATCAGGCGGTTACTTATTCATTCAACAAACAGAAGCTCTTACAGTTATTGACGTAAACTCAGGTAAATTCGTAAGCTCTGCAACTCAAGACGAAACAATCTTAAAAACAAATATTGAAGCTGTGCATGAAATCGCTCGTCAATTACGTTTACGTAACATCGGCGGTATGATTATCATTGACTTTATTGATATGACTTCTCGTGTAGACAAATTGGCTATTATGGAAGAATTAGAACTTGCAATTGAAGATGACAAGGCAAAACCACAAGTCGGTCAACTTTCAGACTTAGGACTTGTTGAAATGACTCGTCACAGACAAGGTCAAGCAATTTCGGAAGTGTTCGCTAAAAAATGCCCTCACTGCCACGGTGAAGGTTTCATTGTAGAAGACTTCAAATTTGCATCACCTACAGCAGAAGGTGAATACCGTGCAAAAGCTGCAAAAATGAAACTTCCAATCAGCGGTTTCAAGAAAAACAATAACAAAAAACAAAACAACAATCAACAAGAACAAGTAATGGAACAATCAGCACCATTAGAAACAACTGAAAATCCATCATTAGAGGCAGAAATTGAAACTAAAAAACGTGAAAACAAAAAATCAAACAGCAGAAATAACAAACGTAACTTCAATAAAAAACAGTTAAATGAAAATTCAGAAGTAAAAACAGCACAAACGATGATTACTGCTGAAGATGAAATTAAACCTGTAATTGAAGAGCCAACACCTGTTCAAGAAACTCCGGCAGAAGTTGAAGTACAAGCAGAAACACCTGCAGAAGAAAAACCAAAAAGAACAAGAAGACCTAACAGAGGTGTGGCTAAAACAAAACGTCAAACTCGTTCTAAAAAAACAAGTGAGGAAAAAGTTGAAGAAGAATAATATTAAAAATTTAATATTGTCTATAATTTGCATATTTGTTCTTCAAGGACTTGCTATTTCAGCCCCCGCAACAACTCAAATACCCGTATCCTCTTCATATGATGATATGGTAAGTGTTGCAAGAGAACAAGTTTCTGCATCTCCGGCTTCCGGTGATGTTCAGGTTCAAACAAAATTACAAGAAGAACCTCTTGCTCCACGTGGAGATTTGGCATATTCAAACGCAATGCCGGAAGCTCAAGTAGCAAATACAACAGCGATTCAACCTCAAGTTCAAACAAAAACAAAACCAAGAAAAAGCTTTGCCAGTATGGTTTTCAAGTTTATACTTGCTATGATTTGGGTTGTAATTTCTTCAATTGTAATCTTTATAATTTTGATTTCGTACAAAAAATTAATCTTAAAGGGCAAACCCGTAAGACCAACTTACGAAACTACAGAGCAATCTTTAGACACACCTAAAAATTTTAAAGAGGCAATTAAGTTATTTTTAGACAAAACTAAATGGTAAAATTAAATAATTGGATTAAAAATCCGACAACTATTGAAGTTACCAACAAGATACAAACTATACGCAATGAGTCTTTTATAGACTCATTGTTTTTAAATAGAATTAAAATACCAAGTCCTGCGTTTGTAGAAAGTCCTGAAATTAAAGCACCAAAAGACAATGCAGATTTGATATAAAGCATTACAACCAAAACGGAAATCGCACAATTTGGAATTAAACCAACAAATGATGCCATTATAACCTGCAAATATTTGTTTGCTGTAAACAACGCTGTAATTCCGCCAGATGCCATTGTTAGAGAGTAACCCAAAACACAGTTAATTAACAATATAAATAAAAAGATATTAACAAATATTGTTAATAAAGATATGTACATAATAGAAAGTAACCATGATGTAAAACTTCTTATGAATGGAAAATA
>ENA-OPUE01002138-OPUE01002138.1-human-gut-metagenome-genome-assembly--contig:-NODE-2138-length-10216-cov-2.357051_pt1 | contig 10216 bp, 11 predicted proteins | sample MGYA00241466_ERZ501924 | MGnify/ENA primary metagenome ERZ501924 (study PRJEB25962, sample SAMEA2042223) | human gut metagenome | biome: human gut; feature: human-associated habitat; material: faeces...
CAATAGAGGTGCAATGTGGCAAGATGTTCCCGAAAGGAGGGCTGCGAATATGGAGATCGGAAAAAAGCTGAAGGATGCTCGTATGAAATCCGGATTTACGCAAGAAACTGTTGCTGAAAAGATCAATGTGTCCAGACAGACAATTTCAAATTGGGAAAACGAAAAATCGTATCCGGATATTATCAGCGTCATAAAAATGAGCGAGTGTTACGATGTTTCTCTCGATTATTTGTTAAAGGGAGAACAGAAAATGGACTCCTATTATGATTATCTTGAAGAAAGTACAAATGTCGTAAAAAGCAACATTAAAAGAAATAAAATGATTACCATCTTGTCTTATCTGCTGATTTGGGCGATTGCAATGATCGCGTTCTGGTTTTTTAAAGACGATAGTAGTGCGATGGGGTATAGTTTATTATACCTTTGGGTTCTTCTTCCTGTAACAACATTTTTTGTTTCTGTTATTATCGGGATTAATGACTTTTGGGGAATAAAAAAATGGGCCTTTACTGTCTTTTTTGGTATAATGTATATGCTTGCTGAATACGGTACATTCAAAATGGCAAATAATATTGCTTTTAACAAGCTGAATGCACCGGATTGGGGAATGATTGCAGGCGGAACAATAATTTCCGCAACGGGTATGCTAATAGGGTTTTTGTTTCATTTAATTGGAAGTGCTGAAAACAAAAAGAGGAGGCCTGTATGACAAATATTTTCAGTGCAAAGAGCGAAAAAGAAATTATTAATGATGACAATTATGTTTCATTGAGTTCAAGCAACGAGGACGGTGATAAAAAATCATCGTATGTTTATAATCAGTTTTTCAAAAAATTTATTGATTGCTCGAAAGTAGATAAAGTTGTATGTAATGGACATACTTATTCGGTTGCTGATTAAAATTATTACTCTTAAAGCAATAAATATTTGCCCCGGTTCAAAATGAAGATATTTTACAAGACTTTCTGTATTATAGCGGTTATTATGCGTATTACTCTTAGGAAAATAAAATGCCGAAAAGCTTTGAAACATAAGGCTTTTCGGCATTTAAGTTTTTTAAGAATATAGTCGGTTTTTATATATAGATTTTAATAAATAATATAAAAAGTCATCATTCCCCTATAAATGTTTTCCGCAGCTTCTTCATATCCAGTGTCTGGCTTGGCTTAAACGCATCGGAGCTGACATAGGATATGATGGAGCGGATAAACTGATCGACCTCCGGAAGCTTTGTGACATCGCGGTATGTGATCACTTCGTCTGTTGCGGTGATTGATTCATCGCGGGTCGGTTCTGTCAGGTTGACAAGCTCGCTGAGACGGATCGTACAAACCATCAGAGAACCGTTTCCGACCTGTCCCTCAAACAGGATGCCAAGCTTGTGGTTGCGGTCGAAGTTATCGATCATCTGAACGATCGGACGGAAGCTTTTGTCTGTCGTATCATCCAGAATCGCACAGTCACAGTGTGAAACAAGCTGATACCACTGTGGTGTTGCGTAGGAGTGGGATGGAAACTGCTTTAATGCAGCATGTTCATTCTGGATCAGCAGGCCCATTGTGCCGACTGCGACCGGTTTTTTCATCCACTCGCAGATATCGCGGAACATCGGGTAGCACCAGAACTCTGTACAGTAGAAGCCCTTGAGGCTTTCTTTTGTCTCCTCCGGCAGGTAGAGAACACGGCTTCCCTTGGCAAGAAGTGCATCTGCCTGATCGAAATTGTTGGTGATATATGTGGTATGTTCGCCCTCGCCTACGGTTGCAACGGTCGCAGGATCGATCCGGTCGGTAGCGGCAGGATACAGGAACAGTTCGTATTCGTTATGAATATCTGTGCCATCAATGTCCAGAGTCAGTGTTGCCGTTCCTGCTTCAGAAACAGCCGGAACATCGATCGTGACCGCTCCGAGTTCGTTAAGACCAAGGAGCTCGTCCGGCAGGGCAACTGTATTTTCGCTTGACACCGTACCGTCTGCTAATGTGAAGCGGCAGGTTACGGACTTACCGGCAAGGCTTTCCTGACGGTAGTAGCGGATGGCGAGTGAAACATTAAAGGATGTTCCTGCGGTTAAAACATAGCTGTCAAATTCGGCAAGCAGGATCGCATCGGAACAGTACTGTGCCCACTCCTTGGTTGTGACAAGTCCTTTGCTGTCCATAAATGCATCAAGAATACCGACAAGAGCGGTGCCCTGACCGGAGAAATCCTGAATGTCGAGAATCTGATATCCGGCAAGGCTTTTGGTGCGGGCAGCAGCCTCCAGCTCTTCTTTATAACATTGAACGGCAAGCTTACCACTGTTGTAGAAAAAGTCGTCTGCCTGATCTGCCATACCCTTCTCGGTAAGGCGCTCACGGAATACCTCAAAGTTGCGTGCCTTGAGAACACCGGTGTATTTGTCGATCTCATGGAAATCCGGATAAACACAGTACTGACCGATCTCATGGGAGATAACCGGTATCTCCGGCATGAGAACCTCTGTGTTCTCGGCTGCCTTTACCTTCTTGACACCGGTACCGTACTGGATCTCAATCTCTGCTGCGTCATCACTGCTGTCTGTGCTTGTGTGTGTTGGCAGAATTGCTTCATCGTAATTCTTGCGGGTGGACGGCTCGGCACTTTGAACATGACCGAGCGGTGCATCGCACATGCCATAGGAACCACGGAAAAGACGGTTCTTGCTCAGACGGACACCAACAAAGAAATCTTCCTCCGGAAGAATGACCGGTGTATGTTGGAAGTTGTTGGAACCCTGTGTATATAAGTGGCGTGTATCCACAGCCTTGTAAGCGGCGAGAATCTCGGAAATACGCTCCTTGCTTCCCCAGAGCTCGTTACCAAGGGACATCATACAGTAGGAAGCGTGGTTTCCAAAATATTTCATCATGCGGAAGCCTTCCTCGATGAGGTATGACTGTTCTGTGTCGTTGTGCCCCTCCTCACCCGGCGCGGTCATTGTGCCCCAGAACGGAAGCTGTGGCTCCATATAGATGCCGACAGCCGTAAATGCGGCATCCGGCGGACAGCAGGTGTGGAAACGATAGTGGTTGATACCATAGCTCTTTGAGATAGAAAGAACACGGATCCATTCCTCAACGGTAGCAGGAACTGCTCCGGTCAGAGGAAAAATCAGACCGTCATGCTTTCCTCGCAGGAATGTCTTGCGTCCGTTGATCGTAAAATCAAGACCGTCTGCTTTAAAATCACGGAAGCCGAACGTTGTGACAGAAGTTTCTTCGCTGTCTGCAAAGGAGGCAGTCAGCTCATAGATCACCGGTGAATACTCACTCCAGTAAACCGGCTCCTCATTCAGTTCATATGTAATGCTTGTCACAGCCTCTCCTGCCGGAAATGGCACGTCAAAGCTCTGTGCTGCTGTTGCATGATCCTTCAGCCCGTCACGGTCACGAAGTCTGGTTTCAACCCGGATCTGCTTTGTGGCATCGGTGCCGGAGATGTTTACGGTAGTAAGCTCCAGAGTCACGGAAGCCTTTGCAGTATCCGGATACGTCTTAATATGTGAGATAAAACAGGTATCATGAATATGGAGAGAGATCTCTCCGATGATACCGTTCCAGTTGGTCTGAGTGTCAGGCGATGTCAGGTGACCGCCCTTTGTCGGATATGCCAGTGGATCTGCTTCGCCCTCTTCCGGTTTCTGGAGATTGGCAACAAGGATCGTCAGACGAAAATCCGGTTTGGTGACCGCCCCAGTCAGGTCATAGATGTGCGGTGTGTTCAGACTGTCATAGCTGCCGATCGGAACATCATCCACCCATACCTTTGTCACACGCGTGCGCTCCAGATAAAGGAAAATATTTTTGGAAAGATCGGCCTGCTCGAGATGAACCTCTTTGGAATACCAGGCGTAGCCCTCGAACAGATAAGGATCGGTCAGAGTACCGGTTTCGCGCTTGTCGGAAAATGTTCCCTTCTGTGCCATGGAGGTTGTCCCCGGCAGTGTGATCGTATCGCCAAGCGGTGTTGTATAAAATGCGTCATGAATGCCGGTGCAGCCGGCGTCAAGCCGGAAGTCCCAGACACCCTGTAAACTGATATTTTTAGTCATTCTTGTTCTCCTATTAGTGTTAAATTTCGACAGGAAAAATCCCTGCTTATGATTATACATGTTGTATCCGGCTCTTTCAATAAAAAGATGCAGGATTGCCGAAATTGCGCAATAAAGGTGTAATTGTTGGAAACATAATAATACTGCATAAAATCGAAGACATATTTGAGGTTTTGAATGAGCTGTGATATACTGCAAAACAGAGGGTGAATACAGATGAGAAGAGGGATTGCTTCGTGAAGATACAGGAATGGCGCAGACTGGCGTTTTGCAGTGTCGGTCTGTTGGCGGCTGTACTGCTTGTCAGTCTGACCGGAATGCTTCATCCACTGGCAGGTAACAATCTGCCCGGAGAAGAAAACGGAACCGGGACGGCATCAGAACGGCTGCAGGATATTGCGCATGTGGAAGCGCATGGCAGAAATGAAAACAGGTCTGCGGTCACGCAGGAGCCGAGGCGGCAGTATGTGGTAGTCATTGATGCCGGACACGGCGGCGATGATGAAGGAACCGGATCGACGGACTGGAAGTACCTGGAGAAGGATTATGCACTGAAGGTGTCAGACTGTCTGAAGGAAATATTAGACGGAACGGACATTCAGGCGTATTACACAAGAACCGATGACAGGGAAGTATCCAAGGAGGATCGCGTTCGTCTGGCGAAGAAGGTCGGGGCAGATGCACTGATCAGCATTCACTGTAATGCATCGGATCCGGATGAGACAACGGCGAAGGGAGTGGAGACGCTTTATTCTTCCAGAAAGGCAGCAGCGAAGAATGGACTTTCCAGTAAAGAACTGGCGCGCAATATGCTGGAGTGTGTCTGTGAAACGACAGGCAGACAGAAGAGAAAGGTGATCCGCAGAGACCGCCTGTATCTGATGCATCATGCGGACATGCCGGTGACGATCGTTGAGATCGGCTTTATGACCAACCGGTCGGATATGGAGTATATGAAGTCCGAAGAGAACCAGAAGGCAATTGCGCAGGGAATTTATCGGGGAATCTGCACAAGCTTTCATATCTCCGAATAGAAAACAGACGATATGTCCGTGAAATGGAACATAATAAAAGGAAAAGAGGATAATCATGAAAAAAATAATCGTAGCAACCGGCAATGAAGGTAAAATGAAAGAGTTTCGTCAGATCCTGCAGGGGGAGGATATCGTATTTTCTTCTCTGAAGGATGAGAATCTGCAGGATGTAGAGATCGTTGAGGATGGCAGCACATTTGAAGAGAATGCACTGATCAAGGCACGTAAGATCTCGGAACTGACCGGACAGATCGTTCTGGCGGATGACTCCGGACTTGAGGTGGATGCACTGGATAAGGCACCGGGAATCTACTCCGCAAGATATATGGGAGAGGATACTCCGTATACAGTGAAAAATAATCATATCATCGAGCTTTTAAAGGATGTGGAGGGCGACGACCGCAGTGCCAGATTCGTCTGTGTGATCGCCTGTGTATTTCCGGACGGAAGAAGTTTCACCTGCCGCGGCGTGGTAGAAGGTCAGATCGGCTACAGTGAGAAGGGTGAGAACGGCTTTGGTTATGACCCGATCTTTTATGTGCCGGAGCTTGGCTGCACAACGGCAGAGCTTAAGCCGGAGGATAAAAATCAGATCAGCCACAGAGGGCGGGCTCTGACAGAGATGTACCGGAAAATGAAAGAATATGGTATTGTCTGATCAGAAAGCGGAAACAGAGAAAGGAATGTCAGATTAGTATGGAGAATAACGCAGCAGAACAGATCAAGGTGCTTGTGGTAAGCGATTCCCACGGAAGAAATGAGAATCTCAAAAAGGCAGTTGCAAATATGCGGGGAACTCATTGCAGGATGTTTCATCTGGGCGATTTTCAGTGCGATCCGGATGATATCTATGATCTGGCAGGCGTGCCGGTTGATATGGTGCGCGGCAATTGCGACAGCAGTCTTTGTGGTGTGCCGCTCTCAAAGATTGTGGAGATTGGCGGTTATCGGATCCTGCTGACACATGGTCATCAGTATGCAGGCTTTGACAGCATTGGAAGCATGAGTGAACTGGCGCGTGCCAATGACGTTTCCATCGTGATGTGCGGTCATACACATATTCCGCATGTGGAGCAGAGAAACGGTGTCTATGTGGTCAATCCGGGAAGTATTTCCAGACCGAGACAGGAGGGGCATCAGCCATCGTATCTTGTCATGAATATTGAACAGGGACGAGTAGATTTTGTGCCGGTGTATTTGACGTAAAAGCAGATTTCTGATATAATAGTTCTAAAATGAACTGTCTGATGCAAGGGAAAGCATCGTGTCCTGTCAATGTCAGACAATGGGGAGGGCTTCATGGATGACAGAATGGAACAATTATTAAGTGGTCAGTATTTCAAAAAGTATCAGGAAGTTATGTATTCCGAAATTACTGAAAAATTTAATATGACGATTATGGAAGTGCGTGTGCTGCTTTTTTTTGATAATCATGGAAGCCGCAACACGGCGAAGGATCTTGTGAAGATCTTTCATTTTACCAAGTCGAACGTGTCCAAAGCGATTGACAGTCTGCTGCTTCGCGGGTATTTAAAAAAGCAGTATGATGATCAGGACAGACGGTATATTCATTTGACGGTACAGCCGGAAGCAGCCTGTGTGCTGGAGATGGCAAGGCAGTGCCAGAGGGAGATGTTTCAGGAAATATTCCGGGGGATCAGCGAGGAGGAGCTTCTGGTTGTTCAGAACGTAGCGCAGAAGATTCACCAGAATATATCCGATGCATTGCAGTAATTGGGGGATGTGCATCGGAGCACGGGAAACCCGAAGGCATTTTTGAAAGGAAAGGTGATATTGTGCAGGATAATTTTGAAAAGATGATGAGCGATTTTACACACAAGTACAAGGATGTCTGTATTCAGAACAATTCCATTGACAGCAGTCTTTTTGCAGAATATGGGGTGAAGCGCGGGCTTCGTGACAAGAACGGTAAGGGCGTACTTTCCGGTATTACCAATATTTCTCTGATCAAGGCGAGTGACATTGTGGACGGTAAGGTTATTCCGTGTGATGGTCAGTTGTTCTATCGTGGATACAATATTTACGATCTGACGAACGGCATGAGAAAGGATAAACGTTTTGGGTTTGAGGAGATCACATATCTTCTGCTGTTTGGCAACCTTCCGACGAAGAGTGAGCTCGAGGAATTCCGTGGGATCCTTGCAAAGAACAGAAGACTCCCTACGAACTTTGTCCGTGACGTTATCATGAAGGCGCCGAGCCAGGATATCATGAATTCCCTGACGAAAAGTGTACTGACACTTTCTTCCTATGACGATAAGGTATCCGACATCAGTCTGGAGAATGTACTGTCACAGTGTCTGATGCTGATCAGTGTATTCCCGATGCTGTCTGTATATGGATATCATGCATATAATCATTATGAGAGAGACGAGAGCTTCTACATCCATCGTCCGGATGACAATCTGTCCGCAGCAGAGAATATCTTAAGAATGCTGCGTCCGGATAAGAAGTATACGGATCTGGAGGCAAAGGTACTCGATATGGCTCTGGTGCTTCATATGGAGCATGGTGGCGGCAACAACTCCACATTTACGACAAGAGTAGTTACCTCTGCAGGCTCCGACACCTACTCTGTTATTGCAGCCGCTCTTTCTTCCCTGAAGGGACCAAAGCATGGCGGAGCCAATATCAAGGTTGTTGAGATGATGCACGACATTAAGGAGCATGTCCGCGATACCGAGGATGAGGATGAGGTACGTGCATACCTTAAGAAGATCCTTCATAAGGAGGCATTTGACCGTCGTGGTCTGATCTATGGCATGGGTCATGCCGTATATTCCATTTCTGATCCGCGTGCCGTGGCATTCCGTGGCTTTGTGGAGAGCCTTGCACAGGAGAAACATGAGAATAAGGATTATGCACTTTATTCTATGATCGAGAGGATCGCTCCGGAGGTTATCGGCGAGGAGTGTGCGATCTACAAAGGCGTCAGCGCAAACGTCGATTTCTACAGCGGATTTGTATACACAATGCTTGGAATCCCAACAGAGCTGTTTACACCGATCTTTGCGATGGCTCGTATCGTTGGATGGAGCGCACACCGTATGGAAGAGCTTATCAATGTAGATAAGATCATTCGTCCTGCATATCAGAGTATTATGGTGCAGAAACCATATGAGAGTCTTGCGGACCGCAGTACACCAAAGTTAGACCGTAAGGGCAAGGAGCCTCTGAAGATTTCCATGAAGGATGAGAGCTGTTGATAAAGGAGGCTGACAATGTATATTGGTTCACATATTTCTGCATCAAAGGGCTTTGAGGCAATGGGAAAGCAGGCGTTAAAGCTTGGTGCCAACACATTTGCCTTTTTCACAAGGAATCCCCGTGGCGGTAAGGCAAAGGAGATTGATCCGGCAGATGTGGATAAGCTGCTCGCACTGATGGAGGAGCATCATTTTGGTAAACTGGTCGCACATGCACCGTACACGATGAATCTCTGCGCTGCCAAGGAGAATGTCAGAAGCTTTTCGATGGAGATGTTTCAGGACGATCTGAAGAGAATGGATTACCTGCCGGGCAATTATTATAATTTCCATCCGGGTTCTCATGTGGGACAGGGTGCAGAGCAGGGGATCGAAATGATCGCGGAGGCGCTCAACGGAGCACTGTTTGAGGAGCAGACCACGACGGTGCTGCTGGAGACGATGGCAGGGGAAGCGAGGTCGGAAGAAGCTTTGAGGAGCTTCGCCGGATCATCGACCTGGTTGACCTTGATGATAAGCTGGGTGTCTGTCTGGATACCTGTCATATCTGGGATGGCGGCTATGATGTTGTCGATCATCTGGATGATGTATTAAATGAGTTTGATCAGGTGATCGGACTGGACCGCTTAAAGGCAATTCATTTAAATGACAGCATGAACCCGCTCGGTGCACACAAGGACCGTCACGAGAAGATCGGTCAGGGACATCTGGGACTTGAGGCGATCACAAGGATCATCAATCATCCGGCACTTAAGGAGCTTCCGTTTATTCTGGAGACGCCAAACGATGATGAGGGATATACCAATGAGATTGCCATGCTCCGCAAGCTTCGGAAGGAGTAAGGAGCCGGGGAAGAATCTTAATAAATTTGTAATTTATGATACCTGCAGGATGTGGTATTCTATAATAGAATATATCCTGTGGGTATTTTGATTTTGTGGCGCTGATTTCGTGAGACAGTGCAGAAGGAGGAACAAGTATGGGGGAAGGCATGGCAACGATCCTTGTGGCGGACGATGATCCGGATATCGCAGAGCTTGTGGAGATCCATCTTGCCGAGGAAGGCTTTCGTGTTTATAAAGCATATGATGGAAGGGAAGCACTGCAGGTTTTTGCGAGGGAGAAGATCGATCTGGCGATTCTTGATATTATGATGCCGGGCATTGACGGAATCCATGTCTGTGAGAAGATCCGCGAGGTCAGTATGATCCCGGTGATCATGCTGAGCGCGAAGGATTCCGAGGCAGACAAGGTGGCAGGTCTTGGGATCGGAGCGGATGATTATGTGACAAAGCCATTTCAGACGGGAGAGCTTGCCGCCCGTGTAAAGTCCCAGTTACGGCGTTATCAGAAGTTCGGTGTACAGGATCCGGCGGAGCGCACCGATGAGATCCGCCTGGAAAATTTACACATTGACAAAAGCCTTCATGCGGTGGAAGCCTTTGGAAGGCAGGTACATCTGACGCATCTGGAGTTTGAGATACTGTATCTGTTAGCATCCCATCCGGGTCAGATATTCAGTACCGATGAGATTTTTGAAAAGGTATGGAAAGAGAAAAGCTACGACATGAGTAACACGGTGATGGTGCATATCCGGAGACTCCGGGAGAAGCTGGAGGGAAGACAGAGAAAGGCTCAGATCATCAAAACGGTCTGGGGAGTGGGATATAAGATTGACCGGGAGTAGGAGGACTAGGATGAAAAAGAAACGTTTGGGATCAATTGTTCTGATGATCGCAGTGGCAGTTGCTGTGATCGCAGGATGGATACTGGCATCCGGTTATTTTACCGTGAAGAATGCCGGCTATACTATGGAGACCATGGAGGATGTGCTGGAGGGAAAAACCTATCTCCAGTCCAGAGAATATCAGCAGACAGCAGCC
>ENA-OPUE01002140-OPUE01002140.1-human-gut-metagenome-genome-assembly--contig:-NODE-2140-length-10207-cov-2.119582_pt1 | contig 10207 bp, 10 predicted proteins | sample MGYA00241466_ERZ501924 | MGnify/ENA primary metagenome ERZ501924 (study PRJEB25962, sample SAMEA2042223) | human gut metagenome | biome: human gut; feature: human-associated habitat; material: faeces...
TGATTGGTAGGGGTGCTGTTATCTTGATGCAGATTTTGAGAAAAAATATCTCCGGTAGAAGAAACTTTTTCATGTTGGAAGAGCTGAGATTTTTGATTCTGAGAAGAATCGTGACTTCGGAAAAATTTGTTTTTCACAGAGAAACTCCTTTCTCCCTACATGAGATGACTCATGTAGGGGATCTTTTCAAACATAGTTAAGCAATAATTCTTGTTTTCCATTCGTAATTTGCTAGGCATGACGGCACAGAAAAACTATATTTTCCGTCATCGTCTGCTTGTGTCGTTACAATTGCGTTTTCTGAATTAAAATCAGAACAATTGGTTGAGAAAAGACCAACGTGAACATTTGCCAGTGCATTTCCATCCTCATCCACCTTTTTTCCGTGTAAAGTTGTATATTCGAGCGGAATTACAATAGCATCGTCAAGATATAGTGCTTGCTGATGTTCGTGTGGATGTAAAGAAAGTGGAATTTGAATGCTTTGCTCTGCATTGACTGGAGATAAATAGAAGGCACCGGTCAACATTGTTTCTACGATATAACCATCCTGCAATTCTTCTACTTGTTCTGCGTGGGCAATTAAGCTATTCGCAGGAAGAATAGTTCCGTCTTTAGCAATGATCTCATCGGCACAATACAAGCCGACATCAATAAACCTTCCTTTTTTCAGACCAAATGTATCATTGGATTCTGCTTCCACCATGAAGGAAATTTTTGTAGATTGTTCTAAGAGTGTGTAGTTTAAATCAATTGCCTGACTAACTGTGATACTGCGCGATGCATCGTTGGAATCAAACAAATATCCAGAAGGAACTGCGACTGGAACAATAGTATATTGACCGACGGGAAGATGAAGGACAAAGGTGCCATTGCTGCCAGTACGGATTGTCCATTCTTTATCAGAATCAGTTGCGTGAATGGTAAATCCTACATCGGAGATACCTTCTTCTGCAAACTGTGGAACGCCAGCATTGACTGTTTTCAAGCAACAACCAGCTGCATGAAATCCAACGGGATACAGAGTAGGCATATCTGGTTCTGGAACAGAAGTATGGTTCGGCGTTAGCTGTGATGCAGTTGTTGTTGCAGTCGGCTTGACTGTTTGCGGCCGCTTTTGTGCTGCGACTTCTTCCAATTTGGTTGTCATGGCAGCATATAGCTTTGTCTGTTTCGGGAATTCGCTGTTGAACGGCACGATGCGGCCTTCTACGAACATCAGGCCGTGACCCGGCAGTGCATTGTCCATATAGCTCAACTGCTGCGGTGAGATATTCAGCAGATTTGCAAGCTGGGTACTATCATTTCTTGACTGATTCAGCATGACGATGAAATCGGAGTTAGACAACATTCGGCGTGCTGTGTCCGACAGAAGCAGGGTTTCTACGTTCTGCGTAATGCCGGTTGGGATTGCGCCCCATTTTCTTGCACGAGACCATAATTCGAAAAAATATTCTGAGCAGTAATTGTTGGAAAACAATAACTGAATCTCATCAATGTATACCCATGTACGAATACCGCGTTCTCGATTACATGTAATACGGTTCCATACATGATCGAGTACAGTCAGCATACCAACAGTACGCAAATGTTTACCAAGTTTTTTGATGTCGTACACAACGAGACGTTTTGATGTATTGACATTCGTTCTATAGCTAAATACATTCAGGGAACCAGTTATATATGCTTCCAGCTGCAATGCGATGGATCTTGCTCTCTGTTCTGGCTGCTGCACCAGAACATTGTAGAAATCAACGAGTGTCGGCATTGGTGTTGATTCCGTATTTGCCAGATAATCTCGATAGGTCTCGTGCAGTGCGCGGTCAATGATACTGACATCGCTGCCGTCCAGACTGGAACGGCTGGAAGACAATAGTTCAATGAATGAGCAGATAAAATCTAGCTTTGTTGCCAGCGGATCATCACCGTCACCATAGTTTTCTGAAATATCCAATGGATTTAAGTGGGTATCGCTGCCGCCATAGATGCGCAGCACTTCAGAATCATCGTGAAATACCTCTGCCAGCGGCGCATATTCACCCTCTGGGTCGATGATAATAATTTCATCGTTCCAGCGATTCAAAAATACATTGGTAAGTTCTTGTTTAGAAAACATACCTTTGCCGGAACCCGGCGTGCCGAGAATCATACCGTTGCTGGCACGCATTTTCGTTCGGTCAAAAGCAATCAATGCATTGGAGCGGGAGTTGATGCCATAATTGATGCCGCCTGGTTCCAACAGTTCTACTGCCATGAACGGCATGAAAATACTAACAGCAGCGGTTGTCATCGTGCGCTTGTGCTGCACAAAGTTCCGGCCAAGAGGAAGAATACTATTCATGCCGTATTCTTGTTCATAATCCAGTGTGCTAAGCGTGACGCCTTTTTGACGGGCAATCGCACAGATTTGCTCGGCATTTTTCTTCAATTCGTCCTCAGTTTCTGCATAAGTAAAGACCAAAAGTGTCGCACGGAATAAGTGCTGATCCTTATACTGCATGTTGTGTACCAGCTGAAGTGCTTTTTCGTAGTTATACTGAAATTCCTGCGACAGAGAGATCTGTGCAGCGTAACCCTTAGCACTTGCTTTGGATTGTTTGTCAGATGCTTCTTGATCCATGAATGCAATCTGTTTCCGAACATAATCCAACGCCTTATTCTGGTCTTCTGCCTGCACATGCAGAGAGATAGCAAGGTTGATTGGAAGATCAGAAATGTCACAGAGCACTTCGTCTGACAGCGTGTCTGGGAATTTTGACGCATATAAAATCTGTCCGATTTTATCGCCAAAATGGAACATTCTTACTGGCTTGAAATCAAAAGATGGTGGACAAACAAAATCCTTGGTACTTCTGCCACTAATAGGCAGTTCATCATAAGTAAAATCGAACGGTTCATCTGGCTTCAACAGACTGGATATAACTTCCAAGCGCTGCTCACCGGACAACAGATGCAGATTACTGCCCATTGCCTTGAACTGCTGCGCCGTGTCCGTTTCTAAACGAGACAGCTTCTGACGAACAACCTGCGGATCGGATGAATGCAGACCGAATGTGATAAAGCGGTCTCGAACGATATTATTATTACCTTCCAGTCCGCGTTTGGAGATAACAGAGTTAACTTCTTTTCGGTATGTATCATATCCATCACCGTGTAATGGATAAAACATCTGATCCATGAAATTATTGCTATCGCCGGTTCGATTGACGAGCAAAATTTGAAAAAATGTTTCTGGATCTAAATAGTTATACATCTCACAGAACTTAATAAATGTCTGTTCCTGATCATCTCTACGATTCAGACGATAGTTTACATCATCAAAACGATAAGTACGGGAATACATATCATCACCGAGAATACACATACCGTCTTGCATCATGGACTGATAAAAAATAGAATCCTGAGCAGTTAAAAACTGACGTTCTTCTTGTTTTTTCGTGCTTTTTTTATTCTGAGATGTCTGCTCTGGATTTGATTTCTTGAAGAGCGGCATTTTTACGCCTCCTGTTATTCATTGGGCATTTCGTATACGGAATGTCATTGGTATCATCTGGATACATACTGTCTATTTTCAGAGATATTTCATAAATTCTTGGCTTTTTGCTGCGCTTATAATGACGTAAGCGCAGCATGACGTACTTTTCAAATGGATAGCCATGAATCTGAATAAATCCAAGCGCCATAAATGGTGCACACATGGCGACTACAATATAAGAAATGACGGGAATCGGGATGTTTAAGATGTTTTTCATCACGAAAAATGAACCGACACCGACTGTTAGTGCCAGAGCTGTAAAGCCAAGCTGGCGGAGTGACATTCCGAAGAATAATTTTTCTTGATAACTTCGTATTTCATTATTCACTTCGATTTGAAGCATAATTTTCTCCTTACATCGCGTTACAAATGGATTTTGCCCATTTCTGTGTAGACCAGACAGCAACGATCAACAAAATTGCGTAACCGATCATATTACCTGCGATAACTAAGAAATTATCCGATCCTTCGAGGAAAAAGTCTGCGATAAATGGAAAGAATGATAGTACCAGATAGATTAAAGTACCCTGCAAGCAAACTGCTGCAAAAGATTTGAGAAAGTTTTTTCCGATCTGGGACATTTCACCGGAGGGCAATGTTGCAATAGGAATTGGTGCGACACAGAAATACAGATACAACTCCACGAAACGTGCAATGACAATGATTTGTGCCATTTTAACTGCAATTTGTACGATTAGATTGGTGATGAACATGACAATCAATGCCAAGAATTTCGACCAGAAGGACAGACTGTCTATAGCTTCTTCAAGGGCGTCTAAGTCAAAACCAGTCATACTTGACATAGAAAGATACTGCTGCACCTGATTAGTAAAATATACAGTTACATCGTAGATTGCATTTAAGATTGTCGGGCAGTTATCAATTGCCCAAATGCAGATGGACAATTTAATCAGCAGAGAAACGACAAGTTCAACGCCCATTGTAGTACTACCGATGTGCTCTGTTCTGATACTGACTTCATATAAAGCCAACACGCAGAACAACGATAAGATTACATAGGCAATTGGCAGCGCGACATTTGATTGAATTGTCAGAATATATTGATATAACTTGCTGGAAAAGCTATTCATGCCGCCTGTCAGCGCACTACTCGCTGACAGGCCGACAATAGAATCGTTGATGCTTTTCAGCAGTGACATGATAGCGTCTGTCATGGCAGATCATCCGGCGAGATTTCCAAACAATGCTGCCGCGGCGATAATTACGCCGCCGCCTACCATGCGCCAAATACCCTGCTGGATTCCGGGGCCATTATGATCATTTAAGTTTGTGCCTAATGTGACCGCGCCCCACACGCAGGCGAGACCGCCAGCGATTTTTACGAAAGTGGTTAAGGTATTCAGTACAGTGTTAAGAGTATCCATTGTGATTTCTCCTTATGTAATAGATTTTTTTATCTTCAATGTTATTCTTCAAATAACGAATTGAATTCATTTGCTTCTTCGGCTGACAGATCCAATACGTCAGCCTGCAACAGATTGTCATCTGGTGGTTCTGGGATTTCATCAGGATCAATTGCTTTTGATTCATTTAAGATATGTTGATTCAGATGAAATGTATTTTTCTTGTCTGCAAGAGAAGTTTGTGAATAGTTTGGATGCTTGGCTGGATCGTACTTCAAAGAACGGAATGGTTTCTTATGAGCCAATATCAATACACATTCTTCGCTGTGCAGACGGGCAAGCTCATCCGGTGTGATAAGTTCACGGCCAATGATTTGATCTGCTAGAGAATAGGAACCATGAGAACCTTTGCTGACACTGGCATTTTTATTATCGACTGTTGTTTTACCGATCATTTTTGATACATATTCGTTTGTAAAAGTTTCAATACTACCTAGATACAGCAATGAATCACAGCAGCCGATAATGCTTTCCCATGATTCCTTGTACATTTCTTTGAGCTGGGATAAGCTCTGTAGAATAACATCAGCGGAGATGTTTCGAGAGCGAATAGTAGCGTATTTCTTATCAAAATCTGGAATTTTACCAATATTTTTGAATTCGTCCAGTATAAAACGAACTGGGCAGGGCAGTGAGCCATCGTACACGTTATCTGCACGCCAAATTAACGTATCAAACAATTGTTGGAACATCATGGCAGCCAAAAAATTCAGCGAACTGTTTGTATCAGAAAGAATGACGAATAGAGCTACCGGATGCTTGGGGTCATCGCCCAAATGATCGAAATGCAGATCATCAGTTGATGTTAATTCCGCAACGGAATCTACATAGAACTTATCCAATCTGCTGTTCGCTGTTGAGAGGATAGAAGCAGCAGTTCTGCCTTTGGATTGCTTGAACTTTTTGTACTGGATGACAGCGAAACAATCCGGTTTTTCCTTTTCTACGTCTTTGAACAGCACATCAAGCGGTGTTTTATAATCGTCATCACCTTCATGGACATCGGCAAGTAACAGAAGTTTCAATACATTTTTCATGGTTCGATCTTCTGGACTGGTCTCGTAGAGAAGATAAGCGAACAATGCGCAATATAATCCACGTGCTTGGTCAATCCAGAAGGAATCGCCTTTTGATGCATTGGGTGGTTCTGTGTTTTCCATCAGATTATCTACCAGTCGCAAGATGTCCATGTCATCTTTCAGATAACAGAACGGATTGTAATGGTTCGACTTTTTTGTATCGACAAGATTGACAACGCGAATGGTATAACCATTATTTCTAAGCATGGAACCGACTTGATACAGCAGCGTTCCTTTGGGGTCGGTAATGACATAGGAACTATGCATCTGCATTACATTTGGTATCAGATACCGGCGTGTTTTACCAGTGCCCGGACTGCCTACAATCAAAACATTATGATTCGGATCATACGTATCTAAGCCGATTTTGACAAATTTCGGATGGATGCTGATGTATTCTGTTTGCGTTAGAATGATATTTTCTGAAAATGTTTTATCCTTGAAATACTTGCTATCTTTAGCAGTTCCCCACGCAGCAGAACCGTGTTCAATGCCAGGCATATAGTTTCCTTCGCCGGACAGGTGATACAGCACTGCAAGCCAGACGGCGAAACAGGCAACGCCTGCAACAATCGATGCGTTTTGATCTTTACTAATATAGAAGGGATTTTCTTGTATATCAGTGAAGACATTTTGAAGTGCCGTATTGATGTTTAGAATGACATCACCGGGGAGGGAGAGAGCAATAGCAGCAACACGATTCGCTACATAAGCAGCTAATACAGAACAGATGGCCGAGAAGATAATGAACGATGTTGTGTTTTTCTTTTTCATTGTGCTCGTTCGCCTCGTGACTTCTGCCGTTGCTGATTCTGCGCTTGATCTTGATTATGAGCCTTGTTATACGCTTCTGCACGTTGCTTCGCCTGCTGAATTGCTTCATCGAGCTTTTTAGCATGTGGACGATCTTGCTCCTTGTTCATGCTTTTCACAACATGTGTAAGAGCTGCGTACACTCGCTCTACATCTTGTGCTTTGAAGAAGATATGTGTTGATTGATCGGCTTTATCATGGAAGACACTGAAATCAACGGCATAAGATTTGAACTTATTTTTTAACGCTTTAATATCCTCATCGGCAACTTGGATAGAAGCTAGTTCTCGGTTTTGTGCGCTTAGGTCATGCAAGCTCTGTCTACCATGGACGATCTTTCCTTCTTTTCCTTGTAGTCGTTGTACAGTTAAGAATATCTGTGGCATGAGCCGCATTATTTCTCGGACAGATGTAATTGCTGCTTGGTATGTAATGTGGATTAGCTTGTCTTGATAGTCCGTCTAAATCATCTCCTTGGAATCGTCTTGCGATGAAAGTCTTGCTTGAATGATTGGCGCAAAAATATCAGCAAGAAATTCATTGGAAAGTTGTTCTGCTTCTGGAAACAATTCCGGCAACCAATAAATAGGTGTGCTATTTTTTGCCATTTGTTTCACCGCCTTCTATACATGTATATTGTTGTTAACTCTGAGAAGAATTACTGTTGTTTGATTCGGAAAGAGCAATACGTGTAGCTCCTGTACCTTGCGCATAAGCAAGAACACGTAAAAGTTCTTGTTCTGTCATAGATGGAAGAAGTTCTTCTAATTGCTCCTGAACAGTTTGTTCTGGCAACTTAATATTGGGATTGATAAACATATACTCACCTCTCTCGTTATACTCTTTACGAGTAATATAATACTCGTAAAGAGAGAAAGTGTCAATAGATTTTTAGAAAATACTTGCTTTTTTACTCTTCACGGGTATAATTGATTTAGGAGGTAGAAATATGACCACTGGAAATAGAGTAAAGATTATTAGAAAATCTTTTGGACTAAATCAGGAGCAATTTGCAAAAAAGATACAGATAAACCAAAGAACATTGTCTAGTATTGAACGAGATGTTACCAAACTTACAGATCGAAATTTAAAACAGATTTGCACTGAATTTCGTATTAATGAAGCATGGCTACGTACTGGCGAAGGTGAAATGAAATGCCAAGTAACCACAGATGAGAGACTTCGCACATGGGTTGATGAGGTACTTTCTGGTAGACCAGATAATATCAGGTATGCATTTCTTTCTGTGATGTCTAATTTGGATGAAGAGGGATGGAGAAGGATTGCAGCTTTTACGGAACAGGTTTATCTGGAAACACATTCTACAATGCCAGCAGTTGCCGATCGTAAAAAAGATACGCTACAGTTAGCGAATGAAATTGAAGAGAGCGAGAATCAAACGGAAGAGTTATTTCCTTCCGATGGGCGAAATATCGTCTGAAAAATAAGAATAAAAAATAAGCCCCATAGAATGGGACTTATTTATATGCACATGATGCACATGAAGTACATGAGGTACAAGAAGTACACGAAGTTACAAATTCATCGAAGATGCCGCATACACAGGGAAGGAAAGGTAAGAGATTACCAAGAATTAACATGGCGTTTACCCTAGAAAATTATGAATTTTTACGGGTACATTCACGGATGAATGGATTAACAATGACTGAATATGTTAATTCTTTGATTGAGAAAGATAGGCAGGAGGTAGAAAATGGCACTCGAAAATAAACTGGGTATTGATGATTCCGCAGAACTTGCGCGCGAGGAAGAAAGAATAAGTAAGAAGAAAGCTATGTGGCTTTTTGAAAGTGGAACACTTGATACACTGTCAGTAGGAACATTTGCAGCACTACAGGAAATACACAAGTATCTTTTTGAAGATATTTATGATTTCGCTGGGAAAATACGTACTGTAAATTTGGCGAAGGGTAATTTCCGGTTTGCTCCGCTTATGTACCTTGAAGTAGCGCTTGCCAATATCGATAAGATGCCGCAGTCTACGTATGATGAAATTATAGAAAAGTATGTAGAGATGAATATAGCCCATCCGTTTCGAGAAGGTAATGGCCGCAGTACACGTATTTGGCTTGACCTTATGTTGAAGCAGGGCATCGGAAAAGTAGTAGATTGGAGCAAAGTTGACAAAGAAGATTACCTGCTTGCAATGGAACGCAGTCCGATTAAAGATGTTGAGATAAAAGTCTTGTTAAAAGCAGCTCTGACGGATGATATAACCAGTCGAGAAGTTTTTATGAAGGGTATTGACCACAGCTATTATTACGAAGGATATACTACGTTTAAAACGAATGAACTGTATTACGGGATGCAAAGCGAACAGAAATGAGGTGATAAAATGCCATTGACAAGAATTAAAGCAGAGAATTTTACGGTATTTGAAGGCATTGAAATACCGTTTGGAGAAGGACTGAATGTGTTGGTTGGAGAAAACGGCATGGGCAAAACGCACATTATGAAGTTAGCTTATGCGGCGTGCCAAGCATCTAAACATGATGTGTCGTTTTCACAGAAAACTACCATGCTTTTTCGTCCAGATCAATCTGGTATTGGTCGTTTGGTCAATAGAAATAAGAACGGCAATAATACAGCAAAGGTTTTAGTAGAATCAGACACAGCAAAAATTGGAATGTCGTTTACAAACCGAACAAAGAAATGGGATGCAGAAGTCAAGACTGAAGAAAAGTGGGAAAAACAGATGTCCGACCTTACCAGCGTTTTTATTCCAGCGAAAGAAATTTTATCGAATGCATGGAATCTGGATGCAGCAGTAAAGATGGGAAATGTAGAATTTGATGATACCTATCTGGACATTATTGCGGCGGCAAAGATTGATATTTCCAGAGGTGTCGATTCAGCAGCAAGGAAGAAATATTTAACAGTGTTGCAGAAGATCAGTGATGGCAAAGTAACACTGCATGATGACCGGTTTTATTTAAAGCCAGGAACGCAAGCGAGATTGGAGTTTAATTTGGTTGCAGAAGGATTGCGCAAAATTGCTTTACTATGGCAACTAATAAAAAATGGAACATTGGAAAAGGGATCTGTGCTGTTTTGGGATGAACCGGAAGCAAATATCAACCCGAAATATATTCCTGTATTGGCAGAATTGCTGATTATGTTGGAAAGTGAAGGTGTACAAATCTTAGTTTCTACCCATGATTATTTCTTATCTAAGTACATTGAGGTGAAACGAAATAAGAATAGTAAAGTTCAGTATATTTCCTTGTATAAAGATGAAGATGACAGAGTAAAGTGTGAAACAGCAGAGGAATTTGAACTGTTGGAGCATAATACAATTATGGATACTTTCCGCCGGCTTTTTAGAGGGAAAAAAA
>ENA-OPUE01002154-OPUE01002154.1-human-gut-metagenome-genome-assembly--contig:-NODE-2154-length-10136-cov-4.026783_pt1 | contig 10136 bp, 10 predicted proteins | sample MGYA00241466_ERZ501924 | MGnify/ENA primary metagenome ERZ501924 (study PRJEB25962, sample SAMEA2042223) | human gut metagenome | biome: human gut; feature: human-associated habitat; material: faeces...
AGATTTCTCTTGCATGAACTTTTTCAATAATCATAATACAATAATATATTTAACTTTATAAAACTTTATATAAACCGCATGAACACAACACGGGGCGCATAAATACGATTTATTTACGGGTGTAAAAATAGTAATCATAAGAGAAACCACCAAATTCAGAGCATCCTCAAAAATAGGTATTTAGCAGAAAATACCTATATGTAAGTATGATATTGCATAACGATGAATATAGTTTTCTTACGGGATTAAACTTTCAGGCATGATCTGCGTCTAACACATAGATGATGTTTAGAACATCTATCATAACTTAGATATTGTTTGTTTCTAGAAATATTTTGCTTATATGGTTGCTCGGGATGGAGACGCAAGAGCATGAATACTAAACACTTTGGCGAAGACATCACTTTTAGGTATTGCCCGACTCACAACGAAATTGTATCTTTACATCGTAACTAACAGATAAAAGATTATGACAGGAATGACAACAACAATAATCATTGGACTTCTGATTCCGCTATTGGGAACGATGCTTGGTTCGGCTTTCGTCTTCATGATGAAAGACGAGATGTCTGCGCGATTGCAAAAGTCGTTATTGGGCTTTGCCTCTGGAGTGATGGTAGCAGCGTCCGTATGGTCGTTGCTCATTCCCGCTATGGAGATGAAGGCTGACAGCGGCGCATGGTCGGTAGTGCCGGCAGCTGTGGGATTCATGATGGGCATAGTTTTCCTGCTGCTTATTGACGAGCTGACACCCCACCTCCATATCGGAACCGACGAGCCTGAGGGCATACGCTCACACCTGTCAAAGACAGCTATGCTTGCACTTGCCGTAACCATCCACAATCTACCCGAAGGAATGGCTGTAGGCGTGGTGTTTGCAGGGGCCGAAAACGGCGCTTCGCATATCTCGTTAGCCGGAGCCATTTCTGTGTCATTGGGCATTGCCATTCAGAATATTCCCGAAGGCGCTATCATCTCAATGCCCATGCGTGCGGCAGGCAACAGCCGATGGAAGTCCTTCGTGTTAGGATCGCTGAGCGGAGTGGTAGAGCCTATAGGAGCCATAGCCGTTCTGCTGCTTGCCTCACTCATTATGCCCGCCCTCCCCTACATGCTCGCCTTTGCAGCAGGAGCCATGTTCTACGTAGTGGTGGAAGAACTGATACCAGAAGCCTCAGGCGGCCAACACAGCAATCTCAGCACCATCGGCTTCGCCATAGGTTTCGTGCTGATGATGGTGCTGGATGTTGTGATGGGGTAATCTCTACATTTAGTTTATGCTTCTCTGTGAATGACATTTCCGTTGGCTTGGTGTGTGGCAAGTACCAGCACCTCGGCTATCTGGACGTGCTTCGGAGCTGAAGCGGCTGACAAGATGGGACCAGTACTCTTTGATTCCATCCACAAACGGACGGATAGAGAAGAAAGCATCAGCGACAACGATATCGGTGACCTTCAACAAATCCTTCTTGTAACGCTTGATGGCCGCTATGTAATGTTGCACGAGAGTCATATTGCACAGTTTCAACTCTCCTGTAGATGGAGTCTGATGGGCGCGCAGCATCATGCAACTGTTGGCATAGACATCGACAAGAGCCAGACCCATGATTTCAGGTCCATGCTTCATGGAACTTGCACAACCTGACCAGAAAGTACCGATATGCGGAGTCTTCTTGCCCGACTTGCTGATGTAGCTCGGATCGATAGCTATAGCCAATAGGCCATCCATATTCAAGAAACGTCGGCATAGGGCAAGGTTGAATTCCAACCAGTCTATGCATTTCCATCGGAAGGCGGACTATTCGTATAGTAGTGACAACTGGTCGACGGTCAGTTCCGCGCCGGTCGACACTGCAGTTTCCAGATAGTCGGAAGTCTTGATGTTGCGCGACTCCTTTTCGATTGAATAGGATGCGTGGTTTGACGATGCCACCATCAGTTTCAGGCGCGTTGCGCGCTTGTTGCGTATTGAGTAGACCACAGGCACGTTGAAGCGCGTGAACGACGTTGATGGTTTCAGATAGCCCACACCACGGCCAATTTCCACTTCTTTCCCGTCCTCGTCGTTGACAAGCGAGATGACCACAAGCCCTGTTTCCGAGGTGTCGTGATAGTCCTGCACGAATGTGTATATGCCGCTGACGGCGGTTGGACGGGAACGGAAGGCTATACCTTCATTATATGTCTCCAAGCCGGATTTGTCGACCGAGTAACTGCCGAGAAACAGTTTGCCGGCAGAGCGGTTTGCCAGGGTGGGAGCATAGGAGCTGTAGTAGTGCCGGTCGGTGCGAGCGTCGCGCGCCGGTTCCACTCCGTGCCAGCTCCATGCGGCGTTGCGTAGCCGCACGGCCCATTGCCCTGAGCCAGTTGACGGAATGATTTCTGTTGTAGGCACTTGGAACCATGTGTTTGAGGTTGAGGCAAACTTCGCGCACGTTTTTTTGTTTACGCTTGCCCACTTCTTCGGTTCGCTGACGATGATGTCGGCTTTGTTGTAGATTGGCATCCAGCTCGACAGGTTGGAATATTTGCCGCCACAGTTCACGTGCTTCATACTGATGGTTTCGTCAATGTCTTCAAAGTCGGCGTTGGGCAGTTCGAGAGCCGACTCTGTCGTCACTCCGAACCCATGGGAGTCGTTGCTGCCTGAGATTACGGCGATTTCGTAGGAAGTAGACGGGGTGAGCGTTTTTACCGTGACGCGGCGGTCGGCCACGTTGCGTTCGGTCACGGCAGGATGCCATCCGCCTCCGTTTGGTTTCACAAGGACGCTGATATAAGGAACAACTTCGCTAAGGTCGTCGCCCTCGAACATCAGGTCGACTTGCGACGACCAGATGTTTTCTTGGCTGCACATCACTTTATATTCGGGCACGTCGCGCTCCACGGCGACAGGCTCCGTATATTTCATGCCGTCGTTGTAAGAGGCTCTCACGAGAGTGGCACTTATGCCAGGAGCGAGAGGCAGGGTGGCGGTGTATCTGCCCACGGCTACGCGTTTGACGTTTGCGGCTGTCACTTCTTGCCATTGGTCAAGGCTTGACGGACCTTTCGTTTCAAAAGTTAGTTTGTCGGCAGGCAGGTCGCCGCTGCATTCAATCTCCAGCGCGACTTTGTCGGCGGAAGGGCGTATGGCGGCGGGCTGTATCAATGCGATTTTTACTGGGCGTATCTCCACTGTCAGCACCATTGGCGACAGCGCTACGCGTCCAGCCTCGTCGCGTGCCTGCAGAATGATTTTGTGCACGGTGGCAGCCCCGCTTTCGGAAGCGTGCATCCGGGCCACGATTGCCGACAGGTCGAGCGATGCGTTTGTCGCCCCCTTTTCAAGCCCTGTGGCAGTGATGCCCTGCGACGCAAGGGTGGCGGCGTCGGTGGCGGCAATGTCGGTCTCGGCAGTCCAGTAGTTGTCATCCATATTGTTGGATATGACTGTAAGATACAGATTTCTCAATCCTCCAGCCACGTTGATGTCAACACCGAGCCGTTTGTCTGGACTGTTGTATTCAAGCATGCTGTAGCTGTTGTCATTGTCGAAGCCCACGGCAGTGATAGTAGGCGACTTGGTGGAGAACAGAGCGTCGTCGACCGTCAGCCGGTAAGGCGTAGATGCCGTGTGTTCATCGTACACGCATGTCAGGTTGTTGCCGTCGGCATCGAAGCGGAATTGATGGTGTGTCGCGGCATCGGCGGCAAAAGCATCGAATGGCTGCAGAGCCACTTTGCGCCCCGAAGCGTCGGCGATGGCAAGCTCGCAGCGCATGTTGCCGGGACGCAGACAGGCTGTCCGCTTTTCGCTGGTCGTGAAGTCCACATATTCTCCGGATGCAGTCTTTGCGCGCATCATGATGTTGTCCGCCAAATTTTTAGCCGCATCGGTAAACGAAACCGACACAAGAGTCTGAGCCACACCGCATTTTATGTCGACCGTGGTTTCTTCATCCTCTTTCACGAAGTTTGGTTGTTCGGCAAAAAATGTCGGGGCAATGAATCCCTCTTGATCCTTGTCGCCGTAGCTGGCGGAAAAGATATATTCACCCACAGGCAATTTCTGCGATCCGCTCTCGAATTTGGCAAGAGAAGCCCACGACTTCACCGTCGCCGTGCGGCAATTCATGGCAGAGAGAGCCAAAGCGTCGGCAGAAGGGGCATCGACGTCGATGCCCGCCGCTCCCGCCACAGGAGTGACGGAGGGGTCGACCGACAGCAGAAACCGCACGTCGCCGTATCCGGTCACCAATGGGTTTGGGTCGTTGCTGCATGCCGCAAGCAGCAGGCATATTGTCGCTTGTAAAAAAACTTTCTTAATCATAGACGCAAATTTAATGTTTTCTTTCTATTGCCGAAAGCGAATGTGGGGTTACGGAACAATTTATGGAGCGTTTAGACTAAAATTTGCATATTCCGGCGATGCGTTGTAACTTCGTGGGCAAATCAACAAACAAACATATCTTATTCGAATGAAGAAAAAAATTTTGACGGCTTTGTGCGCGGCGGTGTTGACGCTGCCGATGGCGCATGCCGAAAATCCGAAACAAGAATTCCGTGGAGCATGGATCCACACAGTGCATCAGAGCCAATATGCCAAAATGACAACAGATGAGACAAAGGCATACCTCTGCGACCAACTCGACAAACTTAAAGCCGCAGGCTGCAACGCCGTGCTTTTCCAGGTGCGTCCGAGCGCCGACGCCTTCTATCCGTCGGAACTGGAGCCGTGGAGCCGTTTCCTGACTGGCACTGCCGGCAAGGCCCCGTCGCCTTATTGGGACCCGCTGCAGTTTATGATTGAGGAATCTCATGCGCGCGGCATGGAGCTTCACGCATGGCTTAACCCGTATCGTGTGACGACATCGAAAAATGAGAAACTTCCGAAAAATCATATCTATTACAAGCATCCCGAGCGTTTCGTCGCTTACGACGGCAAACTTTATTTCGATCCAGGCTTGCCTGAAAACCGCAGTTTTATTGAGAGTGTGGTCAAAGACTTGATTACGCGCTATGACTTTGACGCCATCCATATGGACGACTATTTCTATCCTTATCCTGTGGATGGATTGGATTTCCCCGACAGCAAGTCGTATAAGAAATATGGAGAGGGGATGGACCGCGGCGACTGGCGCCGTCATAATGTCGACTTGCTCATCGAGGGATTGCACGAGGTGATTGAGGCGCAGAAGCCGTGGGTGCGTTTGGGCATAAGTCCGTTCGGAATCTGGCGCAACAAGACGAGCGACCCGCGTGGCAGCGATACAAACGGATTTCAAAACTACGACGGCCTCTATGCCGACGTGTTGCTTTGGACGGAAAAAGGATGGGTGGACTATATGCTTCCCCAGCTTTACTGGACGCTTGAGAAGAAGGTGGCCTCGTCGGAGAAACTGGCGTATTGGTGGAACGACAACGCCAACGGTCGCCACATGTATATCGGACAAAACGTGAAGACTACGATGGACACTCCAGATCTTGCTCCGTCGACCGACCCTACGCAGCTCGATCACAAAATCCGCCTGTCGCGTGAGCTGCCCAATATTCAGGGTAACTGCTGGTGGCCAGGGTATATGATCACAGCCAACTATAAGGGCGTGGCCGACTCGCTTGCCATGAATCAGCAGCGCACAGTGGCTCTCGTGCCCAACTATCCGTGGATTGACGACGTGAAGCCAGGCGAGGTCACTTCGCTCCGCCGCGACGGCGACCGCCTTCTTTGGAAGGCTCCGTCGACCGCCGACCCTATGCAGGAGGCGCGTGCCTATGTGGTCTATCGTTTTGACAAGGGTGTTGACGTTAACATCGACAACGCAGAGGCGATACAGTGTGTCACTTACAAGCCGGAATACGCTCTTGGCGCCGACCATGGCCATTTCACCTATGTGGTTACGGTGCTCGACCGTGCAAACAATGAAAGTGCTGCCGGGGAAGCTATAAGTGTGAAGCAGTAGCGGCGCAAAAAATTGATAATGTGGTTTCAAGATTTTCGGTCGAAAATTTTGAAACCACATTTTTTATTTCTAAATTAGCAACCACAAATCTAACTCGCTATGACTGGAATAAGCAGAATGCTCGACTTTTTGACCGCGCTGAAGGTTAACAATGACCGCCAGTGGTTTGGTGTGCATAAAGAAGAGTATAACGACATCCGCCGTCAATGTTTGGAAGAGGTAGGCGTGCTGATTGCCGAAATAGAGCGTTTCGACCCGCATCTTGCCGGAGTCGCGCCAGAGCAATGCGTGTATCGCATCTATCGCGACATCCGTTTTTCAGCCGACAAATCGCCGTATAAGACCCATTTTGGAGTGGTGCTTGGTCACGGAGGTAAGAAATGCAAGGAAGCCGCCTACTATCTGCATATTGATCCCGACGGCTGCGCGTTTTTCAGTGGCGTATGGTTTCCGGAAATGCCTGTGCTGCGCTTTCTGCGGCGCAACATCTACGATAATCTTGACGAATTTCTTGAGATTATAGACAGTCCTGCTTTCAAATCGGAATATCCCGGTCTGATAGGAGAAAGCCTGAAGACGTTGCCAAAAGGCTATCCGAAAGACTGTCCGCGCCCTGAAATTTTCAAAATGAAAGAATTTCTTGTGCAAAAAAAATATAAAAAATCATTGTTTGCAGCCGGAAATTGGCAGAAGCAAGTTGCAAAAGACGCTCAATTGGCAAAACCGTTCAACGATTTTTTGAATTATGCATTTGAAGAATTGCACACTCAATGATGGAGTGTGCGCAATATGGGGCGCGATTGCACAAAAAAGGCGATTCTGAGTAGTCGGAATTACACAAAAAAAGGTCGGTTGTGCCAAAAATTAAATAGAACTAAATCCTTAAAAAGATTACATATTTTACTTTAAATTTGTAGCAATTAAACACAAGAACTATGGCTAAAATCAGAGGAGCAGTAGTGGTTAACGAAGAACGGTGCAAGGGGTGCAACCTATGTGTGGTGGCATGCCCCACAAAAACTTTGTCGTTACAGGCAAAGGAGGTGAACGACCGTGGCTACCACTTTGCCTACATGTCTAATCCCGACGCTTGCATCGGATGCGCAAGTTGTGCGTTGGTTTGTCCCGACGCTTGTATTGAAGTTTATAAAGTACGCGTAGATTAACAAATCGAAAAACGAATTTCACTATGGAAAAAGAAATAAGATTGATGAAAGGCAACGAGGCTCTTGCCATCGCGGCTATCCGCTATGGAGCCGATGCCTATTTCGGATATCCAATCACTCCGCAGTCGGAGGTGCTTGAAACGCTGATGGCAGAACAGCCGTGGGAAACCACGGGCATGGTTGTGCTTCAGGCAGAGAGTGAGGTGGCGTCGATCAATATGGTCTATGGCGCGGCAGGAACAGGCAAAGTGGTGCTGACGTCGTCGTCGAGTCCAGGTATCAGTTTGATGTGCGAAGGTTTGTCGTATATCGCAGCATCGGAATTGCCAGCCTTGGTTATCAACGTGAGCCGTGGCGGACCTGGACTTGGAACTATCCAGCCGTCGCAGGCTGACTATTTCCAGGCAACAAAAGGTGGTGGACACGGTGACTATCATTTCATCGTGCTGGCTCCGTCGTCGGTGCAGGAAATGTGTGATTTCGTTGGTCTCGGATGGGACTTGGCGTTCAAATACCGCACCCCGGCGATGATTCTTGCCGACGGTGTTGTCGGACAGATGATGGAGAAGGTGGTGCTTCCGCCGCAGCGTCCGCGTCTGACCGACGAGGAAGTGCGCAAACGTTGCCCATGGGCAGCCACAGGACGCACACCGGGACGTGCGCGCAACGTAATCACGTCGCTTGAACTTGACTCTGCAAAGATGGAGGAGAACAACCTTCGATTCCAGGCAACATACAAGAAAATTGAGGAAAACGAAGTGCGTTTCGAAGAGTATGCCGTTGACGATTGCGATTATCTCATCGTGGCATATGGTTCAATCGCGCGTATCAGCCAGAAAGCAGTGGAGATGGCACGCAAGGAAGGAATCAAAATCGGAATCCTCCGTCCAATCACGTTGTGGCCTTTCCCGTATGCAGAGGTTAAGCGTTTGGCAGAACGCACAAAAGGCGTGCTGACAGTGGAAATCAATGCCGGACAGATGGTTGAGGACGTGCGTCTCGCTGTCGACGGCGCAGTGAAAGTGGAACACTTCGGACGTTTGGGTGGCATCGTGCCTACGCCCGACGAGATTCTCGAAGCGTTCAAACAAAAAATCTATCAGAAATAACTAAAGCATTCCCGTCATGGACATCAACGATATTATCAAACTTGAGAATCTGGTTTATAAGAAACCGGCTTTGATGAACGACAATCACATGCACTATTGCCCTGGCTGCAGCCACGGTGTTGTTCATAAACTCGTAGCCGAACTGATTGAAGAAATGGGACTCGGAGACCGCGCTGTGGGCATTGCGCCTGTGGGTTGTGCCGTCTTCGCCTATAATTATATTGACATCGACTGGATTGAAGCTGCCCACGGACGTGCGCCTGCTATCGCTACTGCCGTAAACCGCTTGTATCCAGGTAACCTCGTTTTCACATATCAAGGCGACGGCGACTTGGCTGCCATCGGTACAGCCGAGACTATCCATGCCGCCAACCGCGGTGAGAACATTACAATCATCTTCATCAACAATGCAATCTACGGCATGACTGGCGGACAGATGGCCCCGACGACGCTGCTCGGCATGAAGACTGCCACAACGCCTTACGGACGACGTGTCGACCTGAATGGATATCCGTTTAAAATCAGCAACGTCCTGTCGCTGCTCGACGGCACTTGCTACGTGACGCGTCAGAGCGTGCACACTCCTGCTGCCGTGCGCAAGGCTAAGGCTGCCATCAAGAAGGCGTTCCAGAACACGCTCGACAAGAAGGGCACCTCGGTGGTGGAGATTGTCAGCACTTGCAACTCTGGCTGGAAAATGAGTCCGGTAGATGCCAACAAGTGGATGGAAGAGAATATGTTTGCCAATTACCCTATGGGCGACCTAAAAAATGAGTAGACGATGAAACACGAAATTATTATAGCCGGATTCGGCGGACAAGGTGTACTGTCGATGGGCAAGATTCTTGCATATTCGGGCTTGATGGAAGACAAGGAAGTGACATGGATGCCGGCTTACGGCCCTGAACAGCGTGGCGGCACGGCGAATGTGACCGTGATTCTAAGTGATGAGAAGATAAGCTCGCCGATTCTTAACGCTTTCGACATCGCTGTGGTGCTCAACCAGCAGAGCCTTGACAAGTTTGAGAGCAAGGTGAAGCCGGGAGGCATACTCATCTATGACAACTACGGCATTCATCGCGCTCCAACGCGCAAGGACATAAAGGTCTACAATGTTGCGGCTATGGACGCTACGTTGGAGATGAAAAACTCTAAAACGTACAATATGATTGTGCTCGGCGCGCTCTTGAAGGTGTGCCCGATGGTTACATTGGAAAGTGTGATAAAAGGCTTGAAGAAGTCGTTGCCTGAGCGCCATCATAAATTGATTCCTCTCAATGAGGAGGCTATCCGCAAGGGTATGTCGCTCATCAGCGAGTAGGATTGACGAGACTCGCACATTATTTGTGACCGGAACCACGCTTGCAGGCGTGGCTCCTATGAAACTGAGTTGATATTGGCATCCGTCACTTTTGGTGGCGGATGCTTCTTTTCTTGCAACAGATGGATTTATATTGTTTTTATATCCAGGATTCAAATAATTTCTACTGACCCGATACTTGCCCTGTTTTATCATAAGATTTAGAACCTAAGTTATACTTAGAATCTAATTCAGAACGAGGTCGCCAATCTATTGGTAATATGTCTTTTCCAGTTTGATATTTAGGTATTAGTTTCAATTCCAGAAAGACCTTTTTCCTCTCGCTGGGGCTGTCGGCTCTCGCCGGGTATGAAACCAGCAACCAGGGCGACAAGCTGCTGCCGGACGGTGCTACGCTGCTGGACAAGGACTGTTTCATCTACGGCGGTGCGCTCACGCTGGAACTGGAAACCTACCTGACCGACCGGGTGGTGCTGCTCGTCAATGCGAGGGAACGTATGCTGTTCGGCTCGGACATCGGCAAGTTCCACACGCAGGTAGGCATGGGACTGAAATTCATTATCAACTGACCGCTATATAATAATGTATATGAAGAATG
>ENA-OPUE01002157-OPUE01002157.1-human-gut-metagenome-genome-assembly--contig:-NODE-2157-length-10121-cov-6.346712_pt1 | contig 10121 bp, 10 predicted proteins | sample MGYA00241466_ERZ501924 | MGnify/ENA primary metagenome ERZ501924 (study PRJEB25962, sample SAMEA2042223) | human gut metagenome | biome: human gut; feature: human-associated habitat; material: faeces...
ACTAAGGATCTTGTGAGCATTGCGCTCGTGTGGGTTCAAGTCCCATCTTCCGCATAAGAAACGGTTTGAATGCTATTATATGTGCATTTAAACCGTTTTTTTGTGTCATCATAATAACCGGAGCTGCAGTGTTTCGCTGATACGATAAGTGTTTCAGTAGGAGCTTCTTTTTTGTACTGTGGGAAATTACTTATAGTATATTCATAAAAAATTCATATCTTTTTGTTAAAATAATGTGTAGATTGTTACGATATAATTTGTTTGAATACAAGCGATATTGAACCTGAATGGTAACTGTTTGGCAGATTGCTGTTTTGTATGACACTGGGCAGTTATCCTGAATGGAGTGCGGCAGGAGAATCAGGTATGAAAAAAAACAAAATGGACACACAGGAATATCAGTTTATAAAAGAAACGGTAAAAAAACAGCCAAAAGAGAATGGCAGTCTGTTGCGCAGGCTGCTTATGATAGCAGGATGTGGCGTTTTGTTTGGAGGCTGCGCAGCCGTAACCTTTGCCAGTGTGTTTCCGGTTATGGCGGACAGAGAAGAGAATACACAGCAGAAAATCGAACTGACAGGATCGGATGTAGCGGAGACGATATCTGAAGAACAGGCAACAGAGAGGGAATCTGTCGCTTCAGTTTCTGAACAAGAGGAGAAGAGTCTTCTGGCAATGCGTCAGGAGATGTATAGGGAAGTGCTGAAGGTTTCCCAAAAATCCCGAAAATCTCTTGTAAACGTGAGAGGAATTTCAAAGGATGAGGATTTGCTGAATAATTCTTATTTTCAGCAGGAAGATACGGAAGGTCTTGTCTTTCTTGAAACAGAGACGCAATTTTATATCCTGACCTATGAGGAAGAACTGGAAAATCTGCAGGAACTGCAGGTGACTTTTGCAGATGGTTCGACAGTGCAGGGAGAGATATGCAGGGGAGATGCAGATTCCGGATTTGCAGTTGCAACTGTGAGAAAAAATCTTCTCAATGACAGTACAAGAGAAGGTATTGTGGTATCTGATCTGACAGACACAAAGAAACTGGGACAGAGCGATATAGTAATTGCTATCGGAAGTCCTGCCGGTGACAGTGATGCGGTGGTTTATGGAATGATCACTTCTGTTTCTGAAAAACTATCGGTAGCGGATACGGAATATAATGTGTTGGCTACAGATGTGCAGGGGAATGAAGATGGAAGTGGTGTGCTGCTTGATTCTGACGGAAATGTGGCAGGTATGATACTGAAGAAGAATGAAAATGACGGAGATAATATTCATGCAGTTTCCATTTCGCAGATTCTTCCGTTGGTAGAACATCTGGCTAACAAAGAGACAATCAGATATACAGGTATTTATGGAACAGAGATAACTCAGGCACAATGTAGAAAACTGGGAATTGATCAGGGACTTTACGTGGAGCGTACACAAGAAGAATCTCCTGCGATGAAGGCAGGGATACAGTGTGGAGATATCATAAGTAAGATTGATGGAACTCCCACAGAGAGTATGCAGTCTTACTATACATATCTTCAGACAAAAAAGCAGGGAGAAAATCTTACCATAACGGTTCTTCGCAAAAATTCCGATGGTGAGTATGCGGAGAAAGATTATAAGGTAACAGTTGGAGAGAGATAGTGACAGGCGGAGAATCCTACAAGCGGGATTCTTTCTTGTGAAATTGTTATAATACTAAAAATAAAGGATAGAGAGGCAGGCTTTATGCGTTTTTTAAATGAGTTACATGAGGGAGACAGAATTAATGGGATTTATCTGTGCAAGCAGAAACAGTCTGCGGTAACGAAGAATGGAAAACCCTATGAGAATATTATTCTCCAGGATAAAACCGGAATCATGGATGGAAAGATCTGGGATCCGAATTCTCTTGGAATTGATGATTTTGATGCACTGGATTATATAGATGTTGTGGGAGATGTGACCAGTTTTGCAGGGGCTATGCAGCTGAATATCAAGCGTGTGCGCAAGGCTGCTGAAGATGAATATGATCCTGCAGATTATCTTCCTGTAAGTGAGAACAGCACAGATGATATGTACAGCCAGCTGAGAGCATTTATTGACAGTGTGGAGAATACTTATCTGTCTGCACTTCTGAAGAAATTATTTGTGGAAGATGAAGCTTTTGTGAAAGCGTTTGAAGGACATTCTGCTGCGAAGACAGTACATCACGGATTTATCGGCGGTCTGATGGAGCATACTCTGGGAGTGACCAGACTCTGCGATTATATGTCAAAGGCATACCCGGTCATCAACAGGGATTTACTGATCACAGCATCACTTCTTCATGATATCGGAAAGACAAAAGAATTATCTGCATTTCCGTTAAATGATTATACAGATGAAGGTCAGCTTCTGGGACATATTTATATGGGAGCACAGATGATCAATGATCTTGCACACCAGATACCGGAATTTCCGGAGGTGCTTAAGAATGAACTGATCCACTGTATTCTGTCACATCACGGAGAGCTTGAATATGGTTCCCCGAAGAAACCTGCACTGGTGGAGGCCGTAGCCCTCAATCTTGCAGATAATACAGATGCAAGAATGGAAACCATCACAGAGATTTTTGCAGCAAACAAGAGCAAAAAAGAATGGCTTGGATATAATAAATTGTTTGAATCCAACTTAAGAAGAACAGATGAGGTGTAATCTTTATGGAATTTCGTAAGAACGATCTTGTTACGTTAGAGATAGAAGATTGCGGAATTGACGGTGAAGGTATCGGAAAAGCCGATGGCTTCACCGTTTTTGTCAAGGACGCAGTGATCGGAGATACAGTAACAGCCAAAATTATCAAGGCAAAGAAAAATTATGGCTACGGCCGTCTTATGGAGGTGCTGAAGCCATCTCCGTACAGAGTTGAGCCCAAGTGCGAATTTGCCCGTCAGTGTGGCGGATGCCAGCTTCAGGCACTTTCCTATGACCAACAGCTTGTATTTAAGACAAATAAGGTGAAGGGACATCTGGAACGTATCGGTGGCTTTACAGATATCCCCATGGAGCCGATCATTGGCATGGATGAACTTTTTCATTACAGAAATAAGGCACAGTTTCCTGTAGGCAGAAATAAAGAGGGAAAAATCGTTACAGGTTTCTATGCGGGAAGAACCCACAATATTATCGAAAACCGTGACTGTGCACTTGGTGTAGCTGAGAATAAAGAAGTTCTGGACCGTGTGATCGCACATATGGAGAAATACGGGATTGAACCATATAATGAAGCAACAGGCAAAGGGCTGGTGCGCCATGTCCTGATCCGTTACGGATACTTCACAAAAGAAGTGATGGTCTGTCTGATCCTGAACGGAAATAAGATTCCGAAAGAGGAACAGCTTGTAAAATCTCTGTGTGAGATTCCGGGAATGACAAGCATCACCATCAATGTAAATAAGAAACACAGTAATGTAATCCTTGGTGAGGAAATCCGTCTGCTCTGGGGTCAGGAATATATCACAGACAGGATCGGAGATATTTCCTATCAGATTTCTCCTCTGTCTTTCTATCAGGTAAATCCTATGCAGACCCAGAAGCTTTACGCAAAGGCACTGGAATATGCAGATCTTCACGGTCAGGAAACAGTATGGGATCTCTACTGTGGAATCGGAACCATTTCCCTGTTCCTGGCACAGAAAGCAAAATTTGTCCGTGGTGTGGAAATTGTTCCGGCAGCTATAGAGAATGCGAAAGAAAATGCGAAACTTAATGGCCTGGAGAATACAGAGTTCTTTGTGGGAAAAGCAGAAGAAGTGCTGCCAAGAGAGTATAAGAAAAATGGCGTTTATGCAGATGTCATCGTCGTAGATCCGCCAAGAAAAGGCTGTGATGAAACCCTGCTGGAGACCATGGTCGAGATGAACCCGGATAGGATTGTGTATGTAAGTTGCGACAGTGCGACGTTGGCAAGGGATCTGAAGTATCTGTGTGAGAGGGGATATGAGCTTAGAAAAGTATGCCCGGTTGATCAATTTGGGATGACTGTTCATGTGGAGACGGTTGTTTTGCTTTCCAAGGGTGAGGTCGACTCGAAAAAGATTCGGGTTGAGTTCTCTTTAGAAGATATGGATATGTCCGAATTTCAAGATGGGGCAACCTACACGCAGATCAAGGACTATGTACTGGAACATAGCGGATTAAAGGTATCAAACCTGTATATCTCACAGATTAAGCGGAAATGTGGGATTGAGGTTGGTAAGAACTACAATCTGCCGAAGTCCGAAGATTCCAGACAGCCTCTGTGTCCACCGGAAAAAGAGAAAGCAATCCGAGAAGCATTCAAATATTTTGGGATGATATAACATCCCGTAAAATGGAGGTTTCTTATGGATAGATTGATTTCTTGTAAGTTTAACATGGATACCGCTTGTGTGGAACTGAAATTCTTTGATGGTAGTATGATTGCGATTGATACGATTGCGGTTGAGAACGAGGTTGCCGACAATATGTATCAGAGGTCGGAACTGGATTATCTGATTTACAATGACCCGATTGGATATGCTGATTTGATATTGAACGGAGATTCCAAAACCTATTTGAAAAACTGTTACAGAGTATAAATCTGTGGATACGGCGATTGGAGCGATTTGCCTGGCTCACTAAACCTCTAAGCCCATAGTTATTGGCTAAGGCAGATATTCAACTTTAATTTTAGAAAACATAAATAAAGGCTATCCAATCTTTTTGACTGGGTAGCCTTTGAAAGTTTTGCTCTTTCTACTTTTTAAGAATCAATTTATGAATGACCATGCCGATTATCAAACCAAAGGATGATACTGCCAAATACCAAAGCGAATGTATCAATGCTGTCTCGTTATAGTATATAAACACAGATGGCACAAATGTAATTGCTATGATTATTGGATACAAGTACTTTACTTTCAGATTTGAAATGCTGCCAATTAGAATTGAAAGCAATAATGTTGCTAAAATAAGCAAAACTATCATTCCCATAACGTCTGTTGGTCCTGCAAATAATGGAAATACATAAAACATAAATAATTGAATTAGGAGTATTAGTATCTCCTTCAAGTATTTCTTCATAATCAAAACACCTCCGTTCATATAAACTCTTTTTTATTTCATTTTGCAAAGATTATCTTGATTTGCAGTTTGTCATTGTTGTAGATTGCTCCAATACTTCCGCCCATACGCTCAATCAGCAGCTTGGCGATGGACAATCCCAAACCGGTTGAATTGCGACTGGCTTCTATTGTATAGAAACGGTCAAACAATCTGCCGACCGTCACATAATTCAGATTGTGCGCCGTGTTGCTGAATGTAACACAGCCGTTCTTATCCATGACTACGGACAGATCGCCGTCAGAGTATTTCAGCGCATTGCTGATAATGTTGGAAAAGATACGGTTGACCGCACCTGCATCCAGTTCACGGAAAACCGGTTCCTCCGGCAATTCGATTTCCGGTTGGATGCCTTTTTCCTGCATGACCGCATAGAAAGACAGCAGACTTTCCTCCAATGCCCGGACAACATCCATACGTTCTGGTTTCAGTTCCTGAAAAGAAGTAACCACACTATATCTGAATAGTTCTTCGGTTAGATTTTTTAAAACATCTGTTCTGTTTTGGATTTGAGAAAGATAGCAGTGTACCGTTTCGCTTTTTTCCTCTCGTTCCAATAGGTCAAGATAACCGTTTATCGCCGTAAGCGGAGTTCTCAGGTCATGGGAAATATTGGTGATAGCTTCTTTCAGTTCCAGATCGCCCTGTTGGTAACGATGGCGTTCCTTGCGGAGCAATCGAAGCTGGATATTAATCTCCGAAGCCAGTTTTCTCAGATGAGGGTCGCTGGAAGAAATATCAATCAGAGTGTTTGTGTCGGAGGAAAGACGTTCCTGGAATTCTGTATGAATTTCATCAATACTTTTTTCTATAAAAATAATCTTTGTGATTAGAAAAAATACAACAATTAGCAAAATACAACACAAAATCCAAGGGAACATCTTTCTACCTCCTTACTTTAGGTTCTTTTTCTTAAAGGAACGACTTCCTATAAGAGATGTTGAAAAAATTACAAACGCAGAGCACAATGGAAGAAAAATCAGGTGTTCCACCCCTTCTTCGCAAAGAATTACACCTTGTCCTCCAGGTGTCAGACAGATAAGAAATTCCAGCAGGATACGAAATGTTCCACCGATGAATTTGATATTTTGGGGATGCCATCGCACAGTTGGGTCTGTATCACTCCACATCCATCCATCCAATAACTCTGGTTCTGCAAAACGATCATAAAGGAGCATCCCGATTATGACCATTGCAGCTACAGCTCCCAGACAAAGAAGTGTCGCTGAGTTTTTGTTCTCCGCCAGACTTGCCAACAGACAACATACGCTGGAGAGTGCAACGACCATCAAAAGGCTTGAAAAAATATAAAATGCCATCTCTCCCAAAGAGAGGTTCAGGCTTGCCGTACCCAGTAGCGGAATACCCAGCATCCCATTAACTATCAACCAGATTAGTGCAGTACTCAGTCCAGCACATATGGTCAGGAGAAGATTGGAAAAATAAACTTCTTCACGAGTGTGTCCGCAGATTAGTTTATTGCGCAGAGTTCCATATTCATAGTCTGTTCCCCACAAATATGCGGCAAATACGGCGATAAATGGTCCCATCAGGGGTGAATATCCAAAAAAACGGGCGACCAGCTTATAGATGTATGCATTAGTCAAATTCGTCTGGAAGTAACCGTTGAGGATGATGAATGCGGAAAGCAATACAGCAATCACTAATTCTATTCGAATCATTTTTTTATTCTCTGTACGGTAAAAGGCTGCTCGAAAAAGTTTACGCATTATTATCACCTCCAACCAGAGAGATGTAATAACTCTCCAAACTTTCATCTTTTTCCTGCATAGACAGCACTTCGCAGTTTTCCTTTGCCAGTACAACGGTCAGCTGTGTCACATTGATCTTTGCGAACACATCGGCTGTTGTTGCGGAGATAATTTTATATTCCAGATTCATGGAATCCAGCACACGAGCCAGAGTAGAAGTATCGGTCACTTCCATGCGGACACACTTGCGGCAAACTGTGTCCAGTTCTTCTGCACTCAGTTCCTTCACCATGCGACCATTATCAATGATACCGTAATGAGTAGCCAGACGGGAAAGTTCATCCAGAATGTGACTGGAAATAAGAACTGTAATCTGTTTTTCTCGGTTCAACTTCAAAATCAGTTCTCGCATTTCCACAATACCCTGAGGGTCGAGACCATTTACAGGCTCATCAAGAACAAGAAAGTCGGGATCACCGGCTAATGCGATAGCGATGCCCAGACGCTGCTTCATACCGAGGGAGAAGTTCTTCGCTTTTTTCTCTCCCGTGTTGTCGAGACCTACCAGCTTCAACAATTCCTGAATACAATCAAATGATGGCAGACCAAGAATGAGATACTGGTGCTTCAGATTTTCCTCCGCAGTCATATCCATGTAGATGGACGGTGTTTCCACCACAGCACCCATGCGACGGCGGGATTTGATAATATCCTTGCTGTCATTGCGGATGCCGTACAGAGAAAAGCTACCGGAAGTCGGTTCCTGCAATCCGCAGATCAAGCGGATCAGGGTTGTCTTACCAGCGCCGTTCTTTCCCACAAAGCCATAGATGGAACCTTTGGGAACATTCATAGTAAGACCATTCAATGCCTGAAAGTTTTTATACTTTTTTGTCAGGCTGTTTGTTTGCAAAATATAGTTCATATTGTATTACCTCCTTTGCTGACCTAAGTTTACAAAACAAAAGTCAAGAAAGTGGTCAAGAAAAACGTCAAGATTTGGTCAAGATTTTTTGTTCTGCCAATTTGAAACCAATTCCCCAGACTGTTTCGATATAGTCTACACCGCTGACATCCTGCATCTTTTTACGAAGATTGCTGATGTGCTGCTTCAAAGAACGCTCGGTGCAGTCGGGTGTGTCCAGACTGATTCTGTCAAGCAGGACACTCTTTGAAATTACCTGTTTGGGATTTTCCATCAGCAGTTTTAAGATGGCATACTCCGTTCGGGTCAGCTTCACAGGCTGCTCCTGTACTGTCAGAGAAAGGGAAACCATATCCAAAACCAAATCGCCAACGGAAAGAGATTTGGTTTCGCCATGTTGTTCTGCCTTGCGGAGCTGAACAGTGATACGGGCAAGAAGCTCCTTTGTATCAAAAGGCTTGGTCATGTAATCTGCCGCACCGCCCAGCAGAAGATTTACCTTGTCTTGCACATCTACTTTTGCGCTGAGAACGATAACAGGAATGTTCTCAATGTGGGGCAGAACTTCCTCGCCAGACAATCCCGGCAACATCAGATCCAGCAGCACCAAATCGGGCTTGTTTTGTGAAAGAAGATATAACGCTTCTGTGCCGGAGTATGCACGAAGAACAGAATAGCCCTCTTGCACCAGCACTTCTCTCAGCATATCTCCAATATGAATATCATCATCTATGATTGCGATTGTTTTCATTCTCGTTCCTCGTCAATTTCCTTTTATAGTTCAAACGCTACTATCGTTTCCTTTGGCAACTTCTCGTTTTCGCAGTTTAGAAGGTAGGCTATTGCCTTGTTCGCAAAGCGGTTTGTTTTCATTGTATCCCAATCGGCAAGTCGGACTATTTCTGATGTGCCGTTCTCAAAATCAAATGAAATCTGGCCCCATTCGCCGTCGCAGTCTGCTTGGTATTCGTAGATTGCGGTGGCGATTTTCTTTTTTCGTTTGGTCTTGGATTTCTGTTTCAAGCGGACAGCATGGATTGCGCCCTCGGCAACCAACAATTCTGTCAGTTTGTCCACTGCTCTGCGGTAGGCTCGCTCCGCACCGCTGGCAGTGCTGCCCTCAAACATTACAGCCAGTTCCTCAAAGGTGGGACGGCCTTTCCATGAGCCGACATGCCCGCAGGTCATGCAGATTGCCAGCCGCTTTTCAAGCAAGGTCTGTTCCCGGTAGTTCAGCTTATCAAAAGCTCGCTGCACCTTTTCTGCCTGTATGCCGTTCCAGAGGATGTCGGAGTAGTTCCAAGTATCATCAAGAGCAACATCTTCGCCCGTTTCCTCGCCGTCCTCATCTGTCACATAGAATGGTTGCTGATTGCGGATACCTCGAACAACTCTCAGATATTCTTCCGCAAGGGCAAAGTCACAGTTATACTTTTTGGAAAACTCGCTGACCGCATCCTTGGTGTTATGGTACAGCCAAGCCATTGACCGCACCATTTTATAATTGGTCAGAGAGGATACCGACCATTTTTCTTCGCCCATGCGGAAGCGGAGCATAGCATCCCGGATGAACGGGAAAATGTATGTAGCATACTCCGCACCCTTGGCAGGATCATAGTCCATCAGCTTTTGGAGCATTTGTTCCCTGCAGGAGAGCTTTATATCTATAAAACGGTCTGTATCGTACAGATCGCCGCCATCCACACCCCAAAAGCCTTTGATGCGCTTATTGAGCTGTGGCTCATAATGGTGGAGGAAGAACGAGAAATATATCAAATTCTTTTCCCGCAAGGCAGACAGGATATATTCATTCAGACTGCCCACCGCTGGCGGCTCCGGTTCCAGTTGGAAGATGCGCTCTGCCATATAGGGAATGATACCATCACCGTGCGGATTGACAGCGTATTTTGGTATGTATCCGGTCATATTCCATGTAAAATCACTTAGCATAGCGCACCTCCTTTCAACGTCCAATTTCAAATTTATTTCTTTTTCTTACTCGCAAAAATTGCAATTATACAGAAAACCAAGAAAAACAAAAATCCTATTTTCATTGACTGTTCCTCCTAACAAATTCAAATGCACTTTTGGGCTTCTTTCTTCAAAGCAACCTGTTCCATTTCTTTCTCATAAGTTCCCTTGGCATAAGCGACATTACTTTTTGCCCGGAGCATCTTATCTTTCGCCAGTTTCTTCATAACCTCTGCTAAATCCTCATCCAGTTTGCCACGCTTGATATAGCGGTTTATGGTATTCAGCCGCTTTTCGTATATCTGGATAACAGGATGATCGTCTGCAAGCTCCCGTTGTTCTCTGCCTTTCAGATTGCCGATCTGTCGGCAGGTGCGGTGTAGCTTGTCCCCCGGCGCATAGCCGCCGCAGTATTTGGTGTG
>ENA-OPUE01002164-OPUE01002164.1-human-gut-metagenome-genome-assembly--contig:-NODE-2164-length-10098-cov-28.703077_pt1 | contig 10098 bp, 6 predicted proteins | sample MGYA00241466_ERZ501924 | MGnify/ENA primary metagenome ERZ501924 (study PRJEB25962, sample SAMEA2042223) | human gut metagenome | biome: human gut; feature: human-associated habitat; material: faeces...
CCGTAACAGGTAAGATTGCCCGTCAGCAGGGTCAGGGTCAGATTCAGTTGCCACTCTCAGACTGTGGTGTCGTAGCACTCGACTACCGTGGCGAGAAGGGTATCGTAACAGCAATGGGTCATGCCCCTCAGGCTGGTCTTGCCGATCCTAAGGCTGGTTCTGTACTCTCTGTAGCAGAGTCATTGACTAATATCGTATGGGCTCCATTGGCAGATGGCATGGACAGCATCAGCCTCTCTGCTAACTGGATGTGGCCTTGCCGCAGTCAGAAGGGTGAGGATGCCCGTCTGTACGAGGGTGTGAAGGCTTTGTCAGACTTCTGCTGCGCCATCCACGTAAACGTACCAACAGGTAAGGACTCTCTCTCTTTGACCCAGCAGTATCCTAACGGCGAGAAGATCATCGCTCCGGGTACCGTTATCGTAAGTGCCGGCGGTGAGGTTTCAGATGTCAAGAAGGTGGTTAGCCCAGTTCTCGTTAACGACAAGAACTCTAGCCTCTACCATATCGACTTCAGTTTCGACGAGCAGCGCCTCGGTGGTTCTGCCTTCGCACAGAGCCTGGGCAAGGTGGGCAGCGATGTTCCTACCGTGAAGAACCCAGAATACTTCGTTGACTGCTTCAACGCTGTACAGGAACTCATCAACCGTGGTTGGGTAATGGCTGGTCACGATATCAGTGCCGGTGGTTTGATTACAACTCTCCTCGAGATGACATTCGCCAACGTAGAGGGTGGTATGAAGATCAACCTCCACGACATCGCAGATGCCGACATCATCAAGACTCTCTTCGCAGAGAACCCAGGTGTTGTCATCCAGGTAAGCGATGCTCACAAGGACGAGTTGAAAGCATTCTTCGATGAGAATGGTATCGGTTATGCCAAGATTGGTTATCCAGCTCCTGAGCTCCGCAAGATTATCATCAAGAAGGAAGGCTTCGAGCACGAGTTCGATATCGATGCTTTGCGCGACGACTGGTATAAGACATCTTACCTCCTCGACCGCAAGCAGAGCATGAACGGTATGGCTAAGAAACGTTACACCAACTATAAGAAGCAGCCTATCGAGATGAACTTCGGCTACGGCTTCAAGGGAACTCTCTCTAGCTATGGTCTCGACGCTAACCGTCGCACTCCATCAGGCATCAAGGCAGCTATCATCCGTGAGAAGGGTACCAACGGTGAGCGTGAAATGGCATACTCTATGTATCTCGCCGGCTTCGATGTAAAGGATGTGATGATGACCGACTTGATTTCTGGTCGTGAGACTCTGGAGGATGTGAACTTCATCGTATTCTGCGGTGGTTTCTCTAACTCCGATGTTCTCGGTTCTGCCAAGGGTTGGGCTGGTGCATTCCTCTACAATCCTAAGGCTAAAGAGGCACTCGATAAGTTCTATGCCCGTGAGGATACCCTTTCACTCGGTATCTGCAACGGTTGCCAGCTGATGGTTGAGTTGAACCTCATCAATCCTGAGCACAAGCATCGTTCACACCTCTGCCACAACACATCCAAGAAGTTCGAGAGTACATTCCTCGGTCTGACCATTCCTCAGAACGACAGTGTGATGTTCGGTAGCCTGAGCGGTGATAAGCTCGGTATCTGGGTAGCTCACGGCGAGGGCCGTTTCTACTTGCCAGAGCCAGAGGATCACTACAACATCATTGCGAAGTACAACTACGCTGAGTATCCAGGTAATCCTAACGGCAGTGACTACAATGTAGCAGGTATCTGCTCTGCAGATGGTCGCCACTTGGCTATGATGCCACACTTGGAGCGTGCCATCTTCCCATGGCAGAACGCCTGGTATCCAGCTGATCGCCGCAACGATGAGGTTACTCCTTGGATTGAGGCATTTGTCAATGCACGTCAGTGGATTGAAGAAAGAGCTTTGAAAAAGTAAAAAAATAAAAAGGTAAAAAATGAATAATAGCGTAAGTTATCTTACATTATTCAAAACATTTATGAAGATTGGCATAGTCACCTTTGGGGGTGGCTATGCCATGATTCCTATTATAGAATCCGAAGTCGTCGACAAGCATCATTGGATGACGAAGGAGGAATTCTTGGATGCCATTGCTACTACCCAGATTTGTCCGGGCGCCCTGGCCATCAACATGAGTTCCCTGCTCGGATATAAGTTGGCAAAGACACCGGGAGCCATCGTCTGCACCCTCGGCGCTTCGTTGCCATCGTTTCTTATTATCTTGGCGATAGCCATGTTTTTCCATCAGTTTGAAGGCAACAAGGTGGTGGCTGCCCTGTTTGCAGGCATCCGTCCTGCCGTGGTGGCATTGATAGCCGTACCTACGTTCTCGCTAGCCAAGAGCGCCAGGATTTCGCTCGTCAACTGCTGGATACCTATCCTCTCCGCCCTTCTGATATGGCTGGTAGGTGTCAACCCCATCTGGGTGATAATTGCCGCTGGCGTGGGAGGCTACATCTATGGACAATTCATTCAACCAACGGAGTAAATAACATCACAAGTAATACCTTTAAAAAATAGTTCTATGGAGCAAACTAAAAGAATACCATACGGAGTGTCTAATTTCGTGGACATTATGGAACGTAATCAGTATTACGTTGACAAGACCATGTATCTGCCTATGTTGGAAGACGAGGCAGACAGTTTGTTCTTTATCCGTCCTCGCCGATTCGGCAAGAGCCTCTTCATCAGTATGATGCAAGCCTATTACGACATTGACAAGAAGGATAGATTCCAGGAACTGTTTGGCAACTTATGGATAGGTTCTCACCCTACAGAAAACCGGGGAAAGTTCCAGGTACTGCATCTTGACTTTTCAAGGATTGGCGGCGACATCAGCGACTTGCAGGAGCGTTTTGACGAATATTGCGGCATGTGCATCGACTTCTTCGTTGAACAAAAATACCGCAAATATTACGAAGAATCAACAGTAAAATCGGTAAAAGCAGCCAAACGTACTTCGGCAAAACTGAATGCCATCAACCTTGAGGCTTCCCAAAAGGGCTACAAGCTCTATCTCATCATCGATGAATACGATAACTTCACCAATATCGTGCTCAACGAGCACGGCGAGAAGATGTATCGGGCATTGACACACGCCAGCGGATTCTACCGAGAGATATTCAAGGTATTCAAGGGGATGTTTGCCCGCATTTTCATGACAGGAGTCAGCCCTGTTACACTCGATGACTTGACCAGCGGTTTCAACATTGGATGGCACATATCTACCAAGCCTATATTCAACCAGATGCTCGGCTTCTCGACAGAGGATGTTTATGACATGATAGCCTATTATCAGCGTATAGGAAAGATAAGTGCTGATGCCGATGTGGATGCAATCTTTGCAGACATGAAACCATGGTATGACAACTATTGCTTTGCGAAAAGTGCCTTGCGCACTCAATCCAAAGTATTCAATTGCGATATGGTACTCTACTATCTCCGAAATTATATGGAGACAGGAGAAGCTCCTGAACAAATGATTGACCCTAACACCAAGACGGACTACAACAAGATGAAGAAGCTACTCCAACTCGACAGACTTGATGGAGACCGCAAAGGCATCATCAATGAAATTGCTGAGAGAGGGGAGATTTTAGGCAATATCGAGACTTCATTCCCTGCCAAGATGCTGATTCAGCCACAGATGTTCGTCAGCCTCTTGTTCTACTATGGTATGCTCACGATTAAGGGAACCCGTGGCGACCGTCTGATTTTAGGCATTCCAAACAACAATGTTCGCAAGCAATATTACGAGTATCTGATGGAGCAATACGAAGAAAAGGCACCTGTAGATACCTATAAGCTTGGCGACTATTTCTATGAAATGGCATACGATGGCAAATGGAGAGATGGACTGGAGTATATGGCAGAAGCCTATGCAAAGGTCTCTTCCGTTCGTGATGGTATAGAGGCGGAACGCAACCTGCAAGGTTTCTTCATGGCTTATCTCAGCCTCAACAATTACTATTACACAGCTCCAGAACTGGAGTTGAATCATGGTTTTTGCGATTTTTTCCTCTTGCCAAACTTAACGCACTATGCCAGCAAGCATTGCTATATCATCGAACTGAAACTCATCCCCAAAAGGGCAAAAGGTGTATCGGAAGAAGAGCACCAAAAACGCATAGCCCAACAATGGGAAGATGCCAAGGAGCAAATCAGGGGTTACGCTATAGCTCCAAGGGTCGAGGCTTTACGCCAAGGAACTCAACTCCACCAAATCATCATGCAATTTGATGGTTACAAATTGGTTAGACTAGAAGAAGTTTAGTGATAAACATCTGCTATATAAATATCAGTTAAATAAATATCCGTTATATAAATTATATAAAAAGAATAGAATAATGATTTTTTTTCAGCTTTTCATCGTATTCCTTCAGATAGGCATCTTCGGATTCGGAGGTGGTTATTCCATGATATCCCTGATTCAGGGACAGGTGGTAACGCAGTATCATTGGATGACGATGAAGGAGTTCACTGATGTCGTTGCCATCTCGCAGATGACACCAGGACCTATCGGCATCAACGCTGCTACCTATTGCGGCTATACCGCTGTGCACAATGCAGGCATGGGCGGCATGATGGCCATACTCGGAAGTGCCGTGGCAACCTTTGCCCTGGTTCTCCCCTCTTTGATTTTGATGATTCTTATCAGCAGAATGCTGTACAAGTATATGAAAACCTCAGCCGTTCAGAGCATCTTCATCGGTCTTCGTCCTGCCATCGTCGGCTTGGTGGGAGCCGCAGCCCTGCTCCTGATGAATGGCGAGAACTTCTCTACGCCAGCCAATCCCTGGCATTTCTATATCTCCATCGCCCTCTTCTTCGCTACCTTTATCGGCGTGAAGGTGATGAAGATCAATCCCATCCGTATGATACTCTATGCGGCATTTGCGGGGCTAGTTTTATTATATTAAACAAAATTAGACAATGACATACTCACAGGCAGATATTACCGTTCCATACGCTGTGGCGAACTTTGCAGAGATTCGCCACAAGGGATATTATTATGTGGATAAGACCAACTATATTCCACTGCTTGAGCGTTACAAAGCACCTGTTTTCCTCCGTCCTCGCAGATTCGGAAAGAGTCTGCTCGTTTCCATGTTGGCTCACTATTACGACCGCAACATGTCAACACAATTCGAGGAATTATTTGGTGGAACTTGGATTGGTGAACACCCGACAAACGAGCACAACCAATATCTCGTAGTAAGATATGACTTTTCCACAACTTCCGTTGCCAGCAAGAAGGAAGACATCGAGAAGAACTTCAATGCCGTGAATTGCAGTCCACTCCGTACATTGGTGGAACGCAACAGAGACCTTTTTGGAGATTTCAAGTTCAGAGAGGATGGCAATGCCTCCAACATGCTGATTGAAGTATGCGAGTTTATCGCTTCCCATAATCTTCCACCTCTTTATATATTAATAGATGAATACGACAACTTTACCAACCAGCTATTAGTTGTCCATAAGGATTCGCTGTACCAGAACCTGACCACAGGGGAAAGTTTCCTGCGAACATTCTTCAAGGTTATCAAGGCTGGCATTGGCGAAGGAACCATCCGTACCTGCTTCTGCACAGGAGTACTGCCTGTCACCATGGATGACTTAACCAGTGGCTACAACATCGCAGAAATGTTGACACTGAAGCCTGAATTTACCAATCTATTGGGCTTTACCCATGAGGAAGCAGCCCAATATCTGAAGTATGTCATCAACAAATATGGCCCTCAAGCCTCTTTCGAGGAATTATGGACTCTGATACTCAACAATTATGACGGTTACCACTTTTTGCCAAATGCAGAACCGTTGTTCAACTCTACCATTCTGACTTACTTCCTCAAGAACTTTGCAGAACTGAAAGGCGGCATCCCTACAGAAATGGTAGATGAGAACCTGCGCACCGACACTAGTTGGATAAGAAGATTGACCATCACACTTGACAATGCCAAGGAAATGCTCGACAGCCTGTTGATGGATGGAGAATTGTACTATTCACAAGCCGATTTACGCAGCAAGTTTAACAAGCAAAAGTTCTTCTCCCCAGAGTTCTACCCTATCAGCCTCTACTACTTGGGTATGACCACCCTGAAGGACAATTATAAAATGGTTTTGCCAAACTTGACGACCAAGAGCGTATATATGAGTTACTACAACGAATTGAATAGTATCAGCGACAATGCCCGTAAGTTTGTTCCTGCATACGAGGCATTTGTCAGAGACAGAGAACTAGAGCCATTATTCCATAACTATGTTAAGGAATACTTAGGTCAGCTTCCTGCTCAGGCCTTTGACAAGATGAACGAGAATTTCATTCGCTGTTCATTTTTCGAGTTACTGAGCCGCTACTTGAGCAATTGCTATACATTCGCCATCGAACAGAACTTGCCGTCAGGTCGTGCTGACTTAGTGCTAACCGGCATTCCTGGCACATCATTCCACAACGACTGCCGCATCATTGAGTTTAAATATTACAAGTCTAAAGACGCAGGCATCGTTGATCAATTGGAAGAGGCACGCCTAGAAGATGCCCAACAAGTGAAGGCTTACGCCGCAGATATGCAGAAAGCCTATCCTCACTATCAAATAAAAGCATACGTAGCTTATATCGCAGGCAACAAGGCTTGCAAAATTTTTGAAGAAAAGAGTAATAATAGATTATAGCAACCAACTATTCCATTTTTATGAGAAAGGTATATTTTGCCATAGCCCTTGCCTTCTGCAGCCAGGGCATTCAGGCTCAGCAAACCTCCTACCGATGGAAGGTGGAGGCTGAAGCAGGCGTCAGTTGCAGCGTGCTCGATACGGATGTATCGGGCTTGTCCACCACTACCTATAAGGTGAGACCGGGAGTGGCGACTGGTATCGGGGCGGAATATCTGGCAGTTGACAACCTGGCTGTGGGAACCGGCATCCGATTCGTACAGCGCGACTACCTGTACCAGAATCTGGGCGGCGACTCCTGGAACACCCGATACAACAACAATTTCATCAGCATCCCACTCAACGTGGGATATTATCTGATTCATAATCCCTACCACGAAAAAGGATTGTGGATTAAGCCACAGGTGGGCGTATATTACGAGTACTTCACCTCCATGCACACCAAGGGCATCTATCCGATGAACATCATGACGGGATACCAGGGCGACGGAACCTACATCAAGTATAACACCACCTACGATTTCAAGAAGAATGAGAACCATCTCCTTCGCAGCCTCTTTGGAGGAGAAGCCGGCATCAAGGTGGGGTATTCCTTCGGAAGGATAGATGGTTCCATCGGGTATAACTTCCAATACGGTTTCTCGCATATCTACGAGGAGAAAGCCCGTACCAGCAAGACTGCCCGCCGCAACTCCAGCGTCATCACCGCAGGCATTGCCTACAAACTATTCTAGCCCCACACGCTCAGAAAGGACAGAAGCCTTTAAAAATTCATTTAAAAGTAACAGCAGATATGAGAATCCCTATATATAAAATAGGTGGAATCCGATTCTTCCTGGTTTTCCTGTTGTCGGCAACATCCCTTGCGATGTCGCTGACCAGTTGTGTATCGGATAACGATGCCAACTCTAAGTCGATTTCCGATTATACCGATGCCAACGTCCGTTCATACGGCGACTTGTTTGAGATATTCTGGAGGGTGATGAACCAGCGCTATTGCGACCTCAACGAACAGGCAGGCGTCTCTTCCCTCTCCTGGGAACAGGTGTACGAAATGTACAAGCCGAAGTTTGAAGCTCTGAAAACCTTCAAGCCTTCATCTGAAAATACACAGGCTGAAATATTGGCAGACAATGCCAAGGCAAAGCAGTATTTCCAGGAAATCATGAATCAGATTATCGACCAGCATTTCTTCGTGAAAATCACCCTTCCGGTTTCCCATTCATCCACAGAAACGATTCGGTTTGAAAGCAAACTCTACGAAAGAGAACCTATCTTCCCGATGGCTTACCACTGGGATTACACCCGCAGCCAATTAAAGGATGACGGTACAGCCTTCGGAAGTCTGACCGACAACTTCAGCATGATGGGCGGTTTCGTGAAAGATGCCCCAGGTGTCTTCTATCTGGGATTCAGCAATTTCTATATCTCGGAAAACTGTGTCTATACCTATCATTCTGATTATCTGCCTACGAATGCGGAAAATAAATACCATATCGACGAACAGATGATTGCCACGAAAGCCAGCGAACTGGTGACCGATGCGAACCAGATAGACCTGGCAAAGGAAGAAGCCAACCTGCTCCTGGCGCAAACCAACCAGTATCTGGCATCAGACCAGGTGCAGGCTGCCATCGCCAAGATGGAGGCTTACAATGCGGGCAAGAACTATCAGGGACTTTATCATCTCTCGTGTGCTGCCTACGATAGTGCCCCATCTTTCATCCAGTCACTTCCAGCCTCAGCAGATAACACCGAGGCGGTAAGCATCCTGAAAGACCATCTTACCCAGAATTCGAAATATCCGGCTTTGTCTGAAGAAAAAGCCTTCCGCAACTGGATGGCTCAGCGATTGGCAGATTATCTGTGGCACGAAAGGGAATTCACCAATTTCTGGGAAGACCTGAAGTTTACCACTGACCATGAACTGGTAGAGACTTACCGCAGCAAGTTCCTGGAGCCACTGGTCAAGGGCGATATCAAGAAGCTTATCCTGGATGTTCGCAGCAATGGCGGTGGTGCCGTATCAGATACCCGTCTGCTTACCGACTTCCTGGTAACCCAGCCAGCCGTTTATGCCTACGTTCGCAAGAAGGAAGATAACAACCCATATAGCTACACCCCATGGATTCCGCAGCGAATCGCCGTTACCGGAAACAGTGTGAAGCGGGAGATTCCTACCGCCATCCTTTTGGATAACCACAGTGCCAGCATGTCGGAGATTACCTCGCTTATCCTGAAGAGCCAGGGCAACCACGTGAAACTCATAGGCAGAAACAGTTGCGGAGCTCAATCCATGCTGATGGATAACTCGGCGAGCAACGGCGGCTGGAAGGGAAACGTAACCAGCTATCTGTATTTCTATATGCCAACCTGCATGACCAAGGATGCACAGGGCAGACTGCTGGAAGGCGTGGGCATTACCCCCGATTATCTCCTCGACCCGATGACAGAGAATGAAATCAAGGGCATCTATCAAAATGCCGCCGGAGCCACCGACAGGGCTTTCCTGAAAGCACTCGATGTGCTGAGATAAAGAGAAGAACGGCTGTGCATGCGTCACAAATACATCAAAAAGGTATGAAAAAGGTGGATTTCAGCAGAAAATCCACCTTTTTACACTATAAAAATCATTTTATCCACCTCTCTTCTGTGTAATTTGTGTACTTTTGCAATATCAAAAAGACAAACCTGAAAATAAACAATTAATGACAATGAATAAGAAAAGACAGTTTTTGCTTTCGGCTGTGCTCGCCACAACGCTGGCTGCCAACGCCCAAGTAACCATCCATGTAGATGCCTCAAATCCGGGCATCAAGGTTTCACCTAATTTATATGGTATCTTCTTTGAGGATATCAACCATGCTGCTGACGGCGGACTCTATGCCGAGCTCATCAGCAACCGCTCTTTCGAGGATGACGACAAGAACATCCCTACCTGGAAAACTTCCACCCAGGAAGGTGCCAAGATCCAGACACAACTCATCAACAAGGGTCTGCTCAACAATGCACAGGGCAAGGCTCTCCAGCTTACCATTGCGGCAAAGCCAGCAGCCACAGCCTCTCTCATCAACGAGGGTTTCTGGGGCATCAATGCCGTACAGGGAAGAACCTACAAGCTCTCTTTCTGGGCAAAGGGTAGCTACAAGGGCGGATTGAAGGCACGACTCACCAACGCCAAAGGCGACAAGGTGTATGCTGAAACATCCCTCAATGCCAAGGTAGGCAAGAAGTGGACTAAATATACAGCAGAACTCACAGCCAATGCCAACGATGCAAAGGCACAGTTTGAACTCGTAGCCGACGGCAAGGGTACCATCGTTCTGGATGTAGTAAGCCTCTTCCCTCCTACTTTCAAGAATCGCGAGAACGGCTTGCGCCCTGATTTGGCTCAGCTTCTCTATAACATCCATCCTAAGTTCGTCCGCTTCCCTGGCGGTTG
>ENA-OPUE01002165-OPUE01002165.1-human-gut-metagenome-genome-assembly--contig:-NODE-2165-length-10096-cov-2.547754_pt1 | contig 10096 bp, 9 predicted proteins | sample MGYA00241466_ERZ501924 | MGnify/ENA primary metagenome ERZ501924 (study PRJEB25962, sample SAMEA2042223) | human gut metagenome | biome: human gut; feature: human-associated habitat; material: faeces...
ATCTCCTTTTCCAGCGTGGCGTGGGCGGCGCGCAGCTCGGTCATAGCCTGGGCGTATTCTTCGTCGTTGGGGGCCTTGCCGTGCCAATCAACGGCGTTTTCCATATAGCTGACGCCCAGACCCTTGGTCGTGCGCAGCAGGAAGCAGGTGGGCTTGCCGCTGCCGTGGGACAGGTCGAACATCTTGAACGCCTGCTCCAGGTCGGCAAAGGAGTTGCCGTTGCAGACGATGGTGTTGAAGCCGAAGGCATCCATCTTGTGGTCCAGCGGCTCGGAGTTCATGACGTCGCGGGTCGCGCCGTCGATCTGCAGGCCGTTGTGGTCGACGATCACGCAGAGGTTATCGAGCTGCTGGTTGCCGGCAAACATGGCGGCCTCCTGTGCTTTGGTAACGCCATTCTTCACATTGCGGTCGTTTGCAAACTCTCGGTTCTGTTGAGCGTCAGGAGTTGAAAAATCATAGCAAGGGCTGTAGCCTTTTTCGCCCCTGGTCAGAAGAATCAGCTCCCCGGATGAGGGCAGTACACTAAAACACTGCACCGGCAGAGAAGAACGCAGCGGGATCACGCTCCCGTGAGTTTGCTCCAATCGCTCCGCAAATTCGCAAATATGATACAGGGCGCTGGAATACCCTCCGCTGGTTTCAAAATGGGTTTCGTCGATGAACCGGCAGGTGCGGTCGCGGGTTTCTCCGCCGCCAGTGAAAATGCGGATGTGGTCGCCGTCGGGAATGCGGAACAGCTCCTTGTAGCCGGGCGTGATAAACCGGATACCCTGTTTGGCCTTTTCCATGTGGTGTTCCAGGAATCGGGAAACGTAGGCGTAGAGGTAAAAGTTGTAGTCTCCATAATTGGGATTGCATCGGAGCATATAGGTGTGCTGCGGCGTCTGCACCTTAAAACCATACTCGGCGCAGTAGTTTCCCTCAAACTCAGCCTCCGGGTTCTGATAGCAAAACCTGGTCATGCTGTCACGGGTACAGAGCAGCCCATTCTTCTCCCGCAGAGTGTTGACCACTTCATCAAGCTCTGTCTTAAACTCGTCCGTCTTGTATTCCCTCCGATGGTCGAACCAGGAAGTGTAAAACTCTTTTCCAGCGCCAAAATCCCCGCGCAGATGGCCGATACAGCCGGTTTGCCCTTCAAGCTGGCTGCTCTGGTTGTACGTATACAGGCGATCCGCCGGGGTCATGCTGGTAATTGTCAGTTCCATCATCGCTCACGTCCTTTCTTTTTCGCTTGTCGTTTTTACTCCGATATGGCCTTTTCCCGTGCCTGCCAATATTCGGGGTGGTGGATTTGCACACTACTATTGATAACAGCCTCATACGCGCCGGGGCCAAAGTACTCGTTCACCGGAGCCTGGATCATCTTTTTATCCATCAGCTCCCGGAGAGCCACCTGCGCGTCGCAGTCCTCCTCAAAGCAGAGGTAGCCGCCCTCAATAAAGCCGCAGCCCATCGCTTCTTTTCGGAATATCTTTTCCGCCAATTCCCGGCGCACCATAATTCCGCCATGCCCTGGGGTGGAAACGGAATAAACGCCGGGGCAGAGCGTTTCACATTCCTGGATATTGCCCCACGGGGAATAGGAAGGGGCCTCCGGCACAATGGTATTTTGCCGCTGTTCCTCCAGGCACTGCACCTCCTCCTGCGCCCGCGCCACCAAATCTTTCTGCGCAGAAAACAGATCGCTGAAATAGTGGCCCCAATCGTAGTCCGTCCGGTTACTGCATTTCCAGGTGACAAACTGCTGGGGCGCTGTCAAATGAACGCCCAACACAAATTCGCTGTCGCCCACATGACAGGAATCCGTAATGATATATCCGGCGTTTTCTCTGTAATCCATCATCGCTCACGCTCCTTTGCGGTTTTCTTTTTGGCCTGTTCCTGCTGAATCGCAGTAAGGCCATGCTTGGCCCAGCCGGGAAGGTCCTCCGGCTGTATCGTTCCCAGCACGTCCATGCGCTCATAGCGGCTTTCTTTGCCAGTATAAAGGTCAACGCAGTAACAGGCTGACCCCCTGCTGTGCGGGGAAGCCCCAAAGCCTCCCATACAGAGCTTGAGCTGGCGAGTGGCCCTGCGGTATTCCCGGCGCAGCACCTCCGGCTTTATCACCACGATTTTCCCGTGCAGATCATCCTCATAGGAAATGGGGATGCAGCCCTCCGCTGTAATGGGGCGGTCGTCTATGCCCTGTATGCGGGGCTTATTGAGTTCTATGTGGGTTTTCTGCGCTTGCTCGGCAACCCGCTGGCCGAACAGCTCCACAATCTCCGGGAAATCATCACTGGCCATCACTTCGCTGTATTCTGCAAACAATGCGTTCTGCCGGCAAAAGGCGCACATATACTTCATGCCGGTTTCATCCTGTGGATTTTCCCCCAGGACAACCTCCCGGTCGCCAATCTGCACCGCCTGGATAATCTCATAATCACCGGCCATGCGTTTTTCTTCCATATTATCGTTCATCTCTCTGCCTCCGACTTTTTATAAGTGGTTCCACATATTCCTGTAAATCATTTTTGCATGGCAGGTACAGCCTTCCGTTTTCTACACATCGAAACAGGTCGCACTCCTTATCTGGTGACGCTGCATAGAAGTCCTCATGGGAATAGGGATACTTGCTCTCATAGCTGTAACCCGGCCTGCAAAAGCCAAGTTCTTTGTCTATGCGCTGCCTGCGTGAGATCGCAAAGAAATTATTTTCTTCTTTAGTAAAACATCTTTCTGGAATGAAGTGATAACCTCCATATTCAAAACTTTCCTTATTCATCACTCTGCCTCCATATCCTTTTTGATAAATGCTTTGATTTCCTTTACACTGGCAAAATCCCGTTCATCCCCGGTAAGGTAGCGCACCGCGTCCTGCCATTGATAGAGGGGATGGGCGCTTTCCTCCATCCCGCACAAATCGGCCAAGGCTGCCCTGCGCAGGAAGGGGGTGAGGTTTAAGTCGGAGATAAAGCAGCCATGCCGGGCCGCCAGTATATCCAGCAGGTGCAGTTCACTCATGGCCGCACCTGCTTTCCCCGGCTTCTTTCAGCAATTCCTCCACCAGTCTGCCGCTGCGGACTTTATTCCGGTCTGCCAGCACCTTGTTCTGGACGCACAGCACCGCCCGGATATTGGGGACGGTAATGCCGGGGATTTCCACCATCTCCTCCGGGGTGACGGTGAGAAGCTGCACCGGGGAGTAGCCAGCCTGGGCGAATATGCGGAACAGCCGTTGTTCAAATCGTTCTCTCATCTGCAAAGCTCCTTTCTTTTTTGGTATGTAAAAGGGGCGGCCCCGCATGGCCGCCCCTGGCTGGTTACTTCTTCCGGCTTCTGACTTTCAGGAAAATCAGGCCGCCGATGATGAATACCACCAGCGCAATGGCAATGATCGCTTTCAGTTCCATAAAATCATTCCTCCTAACACAGAATCAAGCCGCAGTTATTTCACGGTGCTTTTGCCCTTCTTGCGCTTACCCACATAGGCCGCAACGCCCAGGGCGGCAGCGCCCATAGCGGACACGCCCATCAGGGCCGCCCACAGCCAGGGCTTGCTGTCATCGCCGGTTTTCGGGGTGTCGCGCAGCTCGTTGTGCATTTCCGCTACGGTGGTCTTATCCGCAAAAATCGTCACCGTCTTATCCGCAGGCAGCACATAGTTGGCGCTGGCCCCATCCGACACCTCGGACACGGTATAATCGCCCACGCGCAGGCCCTCGATGAAGATTTCACCGTTTTTATCCGTTTTGAAGGTCTGGTCGTAGCCGTTGGCCCCGGTCACGCGGAAGGAGAAGCCCTCCACCTTGCCGTCGCTGGACGTTTTTTCAATCCGCAGGGAGCCAGTCTGGGCCATGTTGGTGAAACCAATCCCGGCCTCGTTCTCTACCTCGTAAATCTTGCCGTTCTCGGTGATCTCCACATAGTAGGCGTTTTCATCCAGCAGGAAGCCCTCCGGTGCTTTGGTTTCCTTTACGAACACGCCGCCGTAGAGGATGTGGGCCATCTCGTAAATGCCGGTGCTGGTTTCCTCCAGCTTGCCCAGCAGCTCATCGCCCTCGTCCAGCTCTTTGTTGCCATTGGTATCACGGTACACCTCGAACTCGGCCCCGGTGAGCTTGTTGTCGGGATAATCCTTATCCACCTTCGTCAAACGCAGGTCACCGTACACGCGCTCATTGGCAAGGGAGATTTCCACAACCTGCCCATCTTCCTCCACGGTAACGGGGATCACTTCATCGGAGAGGATGAACCCTTCCGGGCTTTCCAGCTCTTTCAGCACCCAATTTCCGTAAGGCACACCTGCGAAAGAGAAGCTGCCATCCTCCGCTGAGGTGGCGGTGGCCAGGGCATTTTCTGCGGTAAACTCGGTTTCGTCGGACTTAAACAGGCCGATGACAGCCCCGCCCAGGCCCGTGCCGTTTTCGTCAGTTTTGAGGCCCTTGATTTCGCCGCGGATCAGCTCGTTGGTGACAGCCTCGCCATCATTGGCGGAAATCTCTACCACAGCAATGGAAGGCCCGCCGTACTCAAAGGTGAACGGGAAGGTTTCGCCGTTCAGCAGATAATGACTGTCGGTGGACAGCTCTTTCAGGTAGAAGCTGCCGAAAGGCAGGTCGGTGCTGCAAATGGCCTGGCCGTTCTCATTCACAGAAACGATTTCCAGAAGCCCATCTGCAGGAATCACGGAACCATCCGCTGCGGTGATGTCCTCCTGGGCATAGAGGCCAAAGGTCACGGCGGAGATTTCTCCATTCATGCCAATGCCAAAGGTTTCATCCTGCTCCAGCACCTTGTCAAGCGTCACAAGGGCTTTTTGGCGCAGGTTGTAGAAGCTGGCAGAGGTTTCGGTGACTTCCACCTCCTGGCCTGCGTACACCAGCTCCACGTTGGTGACGTTCTCGCCGGTATCCACCATGCCGTGAGGGAACTGGATTTCCTTCACCTGGAACTTGCCCAGGTAGAGGGGCTGGCTCTGAGCAGTTCCGTCCTCGCCGGTGGTGATGGTGTCCACTACCTCGCCCGCAGAATAGCGCAGGGTGCCGTCCAGGGTGTAGACGTCCTCCAGGGCGGTGATTTCAAACACCGCACCGGGCAGGCCCTGCACCTCGTACACCGGCTGGTAAACGCCCTCGCTTTCTGCCACAGAGGAGAACACCTCGCCGGTCTTGCTGACTTTGATGATTCCTTTCTGGGCCATGTTGGGCTTGGTGACTTCGATCACCGTCACGCCGCCTTCCTCGCTGGAATTGTCCTCGGTCACATCAAAGTAAACCGGGGTGCTGTCCAATACATAGCCATAGGGGGCCTGTACTTCAACCAGGGAATATCCCGTGCCGTATTCCAGCTTTTCAGGCGTTACCAGATAGCCCTCGGAATTGGTGTAGAACGTATCAATCGTGGTGGGCGTCGGATAGGTGAAGGTCATTTCCACCTTGCTGCCATCCGGGCGGTAAATCTGGAACCCGGCCCCCGCATAGGGAATGGTGACGCCGGTTTCCGCGTCCACCTTGACCACCTTGATGAAGCTCTCAAAATTGGCGTTGTTGATAAGGTAGCGGTAGGTCTGGCCGTCCTGGGCGATATACACTTCAAAATCGTCCATCAGCTCGCGGCCTTCCCAGCCCTTGGTCTGGCGGACGATATAAGTGCCGTAGGGCAGCTTCTTCGACTGTGCAAAGCCGTTCTCATCGCAGACGAGAACATCGCGCTCGGATTCCTTGGCATTTTCATAGCTGCCGGCTGATTTCAAGAATACCTGGAACTCTGCGCCGGATTCCGGAGTTTCGATCTGGGTTTCCCCATCATCGGTGTGCTTGATGATGGCAATGTCGCCCTTGATGACTTGCTCCGTCACATCGTTGGCTGTATCGTTCAGCTCAATGGTATAAAGCTCCGGTTCCGCGCCTACCTTGTGGATGGTGGAATCCAGCAGGTAGCCCTCGCTGGGGCTGATTTCACGGATTGTCCAGTCCGAATCGCAGACGTAATAGCCGGTGGTGAACTGGCCATTTTCGTCCGTGGTAAAGCTGTCAATGAGGGTATCTCCCTTATACAGCCCATACACAGCGCCGGCCAGGGAACCGTCGCCCTGGGGCGCACCCGTTTCCACATCGCTCTTGGTGACGGTGACGCGGAACTTCTTCAGCACGTTGTTCACACTCTTATGGGTAACTTCATTCCACTCGATGGTGGCTGTCTGGGAATCCGGCACCACATAACGGATGGGGGTATCCACCTCCTCCAGTACATAGCCCGTGCCGATGAGCACGTTTTCAAAACGCGCCACACCGCTGGAATCCGTCACAGCATACTCATCCACCGGCTGCCCGGAGAGGGATGTGCCGTACAAGTGGAAGGTCATGCCCTCCACCAGCCCGTCCTCGCTGGTTTTCGTCACTTCCAGGCTGCCGCGCTTCAGCTTGTTGTTGAAATTCACGGTAGCAGTCTGGCCGCTGACGATGGTCACGCGCTGGGTTTCCTGGGGTTCGTACTTATCAATCGACTGCTCGGTTACGGTATAAACGCCGGGATTGAGGTCGGAGATGTCGATCTCGCCCGCCTCATTGGTGGTCTTGGTGGCGCTGTACCCCTCGCCGGTGATGGTGAAACTGATCCCGGCTACCTGTCCATCCTCGGAAGTCTTAATCAGCTTCATATTGCCGGTTTTCACTTCCAGGTTCAGATAGCCTACCATCTGGTCGGAAACGGTTTCCCCGTAGGTGGCAAAGTCCTGTTTACCGCCGCCAGTAATTCCGTCCGTCCAAACCACAACACCGCTGCGCTGGGCAGTCACTTTTTCCGCCTTAATGGTCACAGAGCCTTTGATGGCCTGGCTGGAAGTGATGGTAAGCTGGTTGCCGTCCACAGAGAAGTTCAGGCCGGTAATATTGCTGGTAAAGGTGTAATCTCCCAGCACGCCGTTGGTATCCGTGAGTGTGAGGGAATACTGCTGGCCGTCCCATTTCAGCTCGTAGGCCCCGGCGTCTGCGGTGCTGCTGAAAAAGCTGGGCAGCATGGTATGGCGTTTTACCGCGCTCTCAATAGCGGAATACTGGCTGAAGATCTCGTTGTAAATTGGATTCTCCGGGCTGATATATTCAGCGATATTGTTCTTGCCCTGGGCGTTGGCGTCCACATGGTTAAACTGGCTGTCGCGCTCGCCCACGACGGTTTCCCAGACAAGAAGCTGGGTGGCGATTGCCCCGGCCATCTTGCTGGCGTCCTCCGGGTCATCGGTCATCCATGAGGTGCTGGCGTTACCCTGCCAGCCATAGGTCATAATCCGCCCGATATATTCCTTGATGGTGTCCGGTGGAATAGTGGGGTTCAGATCGGACGGGTAATCATCCCAGAAATCCTCGCCCCGGCCAGTAAACTGGTCGCCGGAATGAACGCCGACGCCGGGTTCGATACAGTAGATGACTTTCCCGTTAAAGGAATCCTGCGTGTGGATGGTAAAACCGTTATTTTCGCCGGTAGACCATCCGCCCAGGAAATTCATAGCAGAATGTCCCCAGCCTGCCTTGTTGGGGTCGCTGGCACGGGGGAACTCTACCATATACGTCGTCATGGTTTCCCCTGCGGCAAACGCTGTGGTTCCCGTCCCTGCGAATATGCCCAGGCACATGAGCATGGCCATGAACAGGGACAGGGGCTTTCTCAATGCTTTCATCGTGTTACCTCCTTGAAATGGCCGCAAAAAAAGCACACCGTTTCCGATGTGCTGCGGCTTGTGTTGGTTACTGTCTAAAAAAGAGAGGCCCGCCCGGTTTCCCTCGCAGCCCGATGTCTGCCTGTGGAAAAGAGGCCGGAGCTTTTTATAAACATCCAGGCTCCTCAAATATCTTCTTTTTTAGGCTGTTTAGGTTGTTTGGAAGGGGTGAGGTGTGGAGAGGGGGAACCGGCACAAGCTGGCGTTTTCCCGCAAATGGGCGCACTTCCCCCTTGTGAGTGGGCTATCTCTCTAAACTGCGCTGGCGTTTGCGGTAGAGTTCCAGCGCCTTGACAATGGTGTCCTCGATCTTCTGCGTGGGCGTCCCCGGCGCAAAAAACCGGCTGATTTTTTCCTTTGGGATTTTGAACTGTTCTTTTTGATTGCCTTTTTCCTCCTCCATGATAACCGCCATGGCGTCCTTGGACAACCGTTCATCGCCGGTCTTGGCTTCGGACATCCGGCGCATTTTGATGGCTTGGGCGTGGGACGGGGTGCAGTCCATCTCGTCCATGATAGCGAACAAGTCGGCCTGTTCTTCTTTTCGCAGGTAAGACAACTCCACCGCTGGGCGCAGGGCAATTTGCAGCATATCCGGGTCTTTGAGTACCGAGTTATCTGCCAGCTCCAGGATTTCCGGGATAAGGTGGGTAAGGCGAACATAACGCTGGATTTGGGTATTACTGTCCGGCGAATTTGTTGCAAGTAACTCTCTGGATTTCCCCACAATAGAATGGTGTCCCAGTGGGACACTATTTTCTTTTGAGGGCCGTCCGGCCTGCCGTTTCATCGCGTCCAGCTTCATCTTATAGGCAAACGCTTTCTCCGAGGGCAGAATCTGCTCCCGCTGCAAGTTGGAATCCACCATGATAATCGTAGCTTCATCATCGGTGAGCTGCCGCACAATACAGGGGATTTCCGTAAGCCCCGCCAAATCCGCCGCCTTTTTCCTGCGGTGTCCGGCCACCATTTCATAGCCGCCCCCCGGCTTGGGGCGCACCAGGGTGGGAACCAAAACGCCGTACTGCTTCACGCTTTCAGCCATTTCCTGCATGGCCGCGTCCATCCGCACCTTAAAGGGGTGATTGGGAAAGTCGCTGATCTCCGCAGGAGAAAGGTTGACGACTTTTTCAAGCCTTGCCTCAACTCGTTCTTCCTCCGTGGAAAACAAATCATCGGCTGAGGGAAGATTGAAGTTTAGCGCGCTGTTTCTCGCCATCCGCCAACACCTCCTTTGAAAACTCCGCGTAAGCCTGGGCCACTTTGCTTCCTTTGTCGTAGGCGTAAATACTCTTGCCTGCGGCGCTGATTTCTGCGGCTTTGATGGCTACGGGAATCTCGGAACGATAAATTTTCAACACGCTCCCGTAACTCTGCCGCAGGGTATCTGCTGTCTGTCTGGCAAGGTTTGTGCGCCCATCCACCAGAGTGAGCAGCACCCCGTCCACCTTCAGAGCCGGGTTGATCTGCCGTTTCACTTTATTGATGGTTTTCATAAGCTGGGTCATGCCTTTGGCGGGGAGATAGTGAGCCTGCACCGGGATAATCACGCTGTCCGCCGCAGCCAGGGCGTTGATGGTAATCATGCCCAGGGAAGGCATACAGTCAATGAGAACCACATCATAATGCTTCTTGGCCTCATTCACATAGGTCCGCAGAGTAAACTCCCGGCTCATGGCGTTGACCAGGCTCATTTCCAGCGCGGACAGCTCGATGTTGGCGGGCATAAGGTCTACGCCCTCGCTGTGGTGCAGGATGCCTTCGCCTTTCTCGAGCGGCCTGTCTTCAATCACCGCATCCATAACTGTAGAAAGCGTCACGTCGAGCGCATCGGGATTCTTGTGACCAAGCGCGACGGTGAGGCTCGACTGCGGGTCTGCATCGATGAGCAGCACCTTCTTTCTTTGAAACTGCGCCAGCCCGACGCCGAGATTTACGGCGGTGGTCGTCTTTCCGACACCCCCTTTCTGGTTCGTGATGGCAATTACTTTGCCGTTCCCCATTGGTTTTCCTCCTTTTTTGATGAATTGCCGTCTGCGGAAAATAGACGGCTATGTACAGGCATGAAAAAGCCGCCTATCCGAAACTGGATAGACGGCGCGCGGATATGCACTTTAAGCCTCATGCGCGGAACAATAATTATAAGGAAGTGCTTTTTTATGATTTTACGTGAGAAAACAAAACGCGAAAACTCACAAACTATTGATTTCGTGAGTTTTGCTGGTTATACTATTGTTGAAAAACTCAAATAGGAGGAGACGGCGTGAAGAATCGTGCAGGAAAGACTGTACAGAACCTCAGCGGAGAAATGGCGTACACCTCATTTTATCCCCAGCCATTGCCGCCGCAACCGAATATAGAGATTGACGCTGAGATGCAGCGGCTTCTGAT
>ENA-OPUE01002169-OPUE01002169.1-human-gut-metagenome-genome-assembly--contig:-NODE-2169-length-10087-cov-9.075558_pt1 | contig 10087 bp, 7 predicted proteins | sample MGYA00241466_ERZ501924 | MGnify/ENA primary metagenome ERZ501924 (study PRJEB25962, sample SAMEA2042223) | human gut metagenome | biome: human gut; feature: human-associated habitat; material: faeces...
CTATGGTCTCATCCTGCCCAAATGCATCAACCACCTGCTGCAAGGCATCATTCCCCAACCAGTCATCACTATCCAGAAAACAGGTATAGGTCCCCGTTACACACTCCAATCCCTTGTTGCGGGCATAGGCCTGACCATGATTTTCCTTAAGCGGAATCACTTGGATACGGGAATCGCGACTGGCGTATGACCTCAGTATTTGCAGGGAATCATCGGTAGATGCATCATCCACACAGATTACCTGAAAGTCCTCCATCGTCTGAGCCAGCAGGGAGTCCAGACATTGCGGTAAATATTGGGCGGTATTGTAAACCGCCATCAAGATTGAAATCTTCACCATATTATCTTCAAATATTAATTCTCTGTTTTGATTGTACTATTTCTGCTGCAGTATTATTGTATTATCTCTTCTACAGTATAATTTCATTATTTCTTCTTTAATTTACTCTTAATTTTGAGCATCAGGCTGTTCCAGAGTTTGGTCTTAGAATGCAGAACCTTCAGCGAGAAGACAAGACTGCCCAGACAAGCCAATCCACCGATTCCCCAGCTTATGATAGGATTTTCGAGACAAGAAGCCCAATAGGTGAAAATACCGAGCAGTATCTGTACGACGAAATAAACCACCACCGGGCGGGACGGATTATAATGATAGCGATAACGCATGAAACTCAATACCACTATGAGATTGATGAGGCCGAGCAATACCAAGGCAATACCCGTTCCCTCTAAAGCCCAAAGCTTAAAACCCAAAATCACAAGGGCGATGAGCATCACATCATACAATGCCTCCAGGGAAAGATAGGCCTTGGAATCGCCCTTAGATAAAGAGATGTACTCTATCGGAAGGGTAATGGCACGGAAATACATCGCCATCAAAGCTATCTTCATCATTCCAACTACAGGCAGGAACTTGGCACTGAAAAGCAGGCGAAGAATCAACGGACTTCCTAAAATGAAGGCGGCAAGTAATGGTGAAACCAGCAGCAACGAAATCTCTATCTGCTTGTTTACCACCGAATTGAGTTCTGCACCCGTACCCTCTACTGCCGACAGTCGAGGGAAATAATCCGTTTCCATCGCCTGAAAAACCATTCCGGCATAGGTCATGGTCATCATAAAACCAGTATTGTAGAAGCCCACCATATCCAATCCACTGGTGTAATTCAGATATGAACGCACCGCAAACTCAGCACCACTGCCCAAGATTCCTGCCAAAATAAAGGCAACGCCCAGGCGAACCATACCAAGTCCTTCGCCAAAGAGCGACTTGGCGGGCAACTGCGACACGGAGAGGCGGACTGGAAAGAGACGGAGCGAATAACAGATAGTCAGCACCATCTGCAACAAAGCCACCAAGACGATGGAAGGCACGATAGCCGACTCTCCCCAGATATAGAATAAAGGAATGGAAGTGAGCAAGGCTGCAATCACACCATAAACAGAAATAACCGCCAGCGATTTCAGTCGGCGGGTACCTTTAAGAATGGCAAGTTCACCTCCGGTTATTGCCATCATGGCAACCGTAGGAGAAAGCAATACAAAATGATGCGTATGATCGCCCCAGGAGAAAGTGAAACTGTTTAAGAACGGACTGAAGACGATGCAAACCAGCATACCCAACAAGGCTGTGAGAAAACTCCACAAGCGTACCAGACTTACGATGTGATTGAGCTTTTCCTCATCACCATGTTCGTAAGCCTCCGATACCTCGCGCACAGCACTCATGCTGATACCCAGGTTAGTAGAATCAGACACCAGTTTGATGCTTGAATTGAAAAGTGAAATCAATCCCATTCCCTCAGGACCGAGAATGATGGCCACCAGTTTGTTGCGCACCATGCTCATCAGGATATTCAATCCCTGCACACCTCCAAAGATGCCTGTATATTTTAATATATGCGAATAACTATCGTCTTTTTTCTCTTTTATCATATACTAAAAACGTAATACCCGCCATTTTATTGCTTGAAAGTGAAGAATAAGGAAAATAAATTGGAAGAAAAGAAGAGGGAAAAAAGAAAGGAGGAAAAAAGAAAGGAGGAAAAAGAAAGAAGGAAAAAGAAAGGAGGAAAGAGTAAGGAGGAAAAAGAATCACGTTCTGAAGAAAAAACAGAAAAACAGAAAAAGGTCGGACTCCCAGAAATGGGAAATCCGACCTTTATGTCTAAAAATCTCCGAAGAAGATTTCTGTAGAAGATTAAGCCTCAGCTGGAGCCTCCTCTGTAGCCTCTGTCTCAGCAGCAGCCTCTGCAGCAGCAGCCTTCTTCTCAGCTACCTTCTTAGCGATTGCCTCGTTCATCTTCTTCTCAGCCTCGAGCTCCTTAGCAGCAGCTTCCTTCTTAGCCTTAGCGTCGCCCTCGCGAACAGCAGAAGCCTTAGCGTCCTTGCCATTCTTCCAAGCGTCGAAACGCTTCTGAGCCTCAGCATCGTCGAATGCGCCCTTCTTAACGCCACCCTTGAGGTGCTTCATCAAGTAAACGCCCTCGCCCTTGAGGATGTTGCGAACTGTGTCTGTTGGCTGTGCACCAGTCTCTACCCAGTAGAGTGCGCGCTCGAAATTCAAATCTACAGTAGCTGGATTGGTGTTAGGGTTGAAAGTACCAATCTTCTCAGTAAATTTACCATCACGTGGTGCTCTAACGTCAGCGATTACGATGCTATAGAAAGCATAGTTCTTACGACCGCCGCGCTGCAATCTGATCTTTGTTGCCATTTTTTAAATCTTAATTTTAATTTAATTTATTAATGAGGTTTGAATTTTATGCTGCCATCTCGTGACAGCGGGTGCAAAGGTACGAACTTTTATCCGTACCAACAAATATCTGGCTTATTTTTAAGCTTTTTTATCGGATGAATGGCCGTGGGCTATCAGACCGATAAAAACCTATCGGATTCTATCGGCTGCTCTAACCAACTTCTCATCGTCGCTCACTCCCTTTCTTGCCATCAGCACGAGGATGAGGGCTACGAGTGGAAGGCAGGCTGCAAACTGGTAGTTCATGGCACCTTCTACCTCCGGAACAGGAATGATGCTGAATACCATCAGAAGATAGTCAACATACCAGAGTCCTGTAAACAGGGAAGCGATGGAGCACAAGTTCATCTGCAACTTGCGGTTCTTGAAGAGAAATACCGTTGCCAGCGAAATCACTGCCGATACTGCAAGCAGCAGGAACAATGGCAGGCAGGTAGATGAAATGCTGATTCCACTATCGCCGTTTACCACGCCCAAATTGTAAATCATGCTGTCTGCCCCCATGCCAGAAGCGCTTACACTGGCGATGGGAAGGAACAAACAGATGGCGTAGGCAATGACAGCCAAAAGCAAGAATAAGCTCTGTTTACGCTGTATCATAACTTACCTAATTTTGATGATTCCGGCGTTTAGAATGCAGGCTCCTCCTGCTGGGCATGAGCAGGCATGGTAGGATCACGCCAGTAGATGCTCTTCTCGATAAACTCCTCGGTAGCAATCAAAGTTGGCTTTGGCAACTTCTCATAGTAGCGAGAGATCTCAATCTGCTCACGGTTCTCGAAAACCTCCTCCAATGAGTCGTTGTAAGAAGCGAACTCAGCGAGTTTCTTGCTCAAGTCCTGCTTAATCTCCAGCGAAATCTGGTTAGCTCGCTTGGCGATGATGGCAACACTCTTGTAAATGTTATGCGTATCATCACAGAGGTCCATGATGTTACGGGTAACTGTGTTAACTGGTGCTTTTGATTTCTTGTAATCCATAATTTATAGTACTATATATTTTTTATCTTGTTTTCCACCTTATTATATAATAGGTGGTTTTTACCTTATTCTTTTCCCTATGTTCCCTTATCCTTCATAAGGGATTTGCCTTAGTTCTGTCCTGCCAGTTTTTCGAGGGTATCTTCCGGATGAGCCTTCTCGAATTCCTTGCATTTCTCGATATACTTCTCGGCAGTGGCACGCTCCTTAGAGTCCGGATACTCATTGATGAAGCCGTAGCACTCATCCTCAGCATCCTGATAGCGCTCCAGCTGCTTGCTCTCCACACTCATCTTGGCAAGCTCGTACTTGCTCTTCATAATCAGTGTGGCAAACTCCTCGCGCTTGTTGCTGTAAGGATAATCCTTCAAGGCGTTCTGGGCTGTAACGATGCAAGCCTCATAGTTGTTGCCGCCCTCGGTGCAGTTGCCGAAATAGGTTCCCATGCCGAAATAGAGGCTGGCACTCTTGTACTCCTTCTCTACCAGCAAATCCTGCAAGGCGTAGAGTCGCTGGGTAGCCTGTGCCTTAAGACGGGCATCCGGGAAGAGGTCGAGATACTCCTGGAAGGCAGAGATTGCCGTATAGGTGGTACTCTGGTCGAGACGTGGCTCCGGAGCATTCTGATAGAGGCTCTCGCCCACGAAGTACTTCGCATTCTCGGCATACTGTCCCTTAGGATAAGAAGAATAATACTTCTTGAAATACTCAGATGCTGTTTCGTAGTCCTTCAATCCATACTCAGCCATCGCCAGCATATAGAGGCACTCCTCGCCCTCGGTAGAACCCTTCTTCATGGTCACTACATCCTGCAGCAGAGGAATGGCACGAGAGTACTTGCCCTGAGCAAAACATTGCTTGGCATACTCGTACTTATACGATGGTGTTGCGGCCTTGTACACCTGGTTATATTCGTTCGCACAACCCGTCATGAGCAGTGCTGTGCAAGCTGCAATTATTACTGATTTCTTCATATTTTTCTAATTGTGCATGCAAAGTTACGGATAATTAGCTAATTATCAAAAGAAAAAATACATTTTTTCGCAAATAATTAATCTTTATAACGATTAATGCCGTTTTTTTTGTATTTTTGCACCTTGAAACAGAACTTTTCAAGAGAAAAAGCACTGTTTTCGATGTGAAACGTTTAAGTTCAAGATAAATTATGGATTTCAAGATTACTTCGCAATATAAGCCTACGGGCGACCAGCCGCAGGCTATCCGGCAGCTCACCGAAGGCATTGAGCAGGGGGAACCGGCACAGGTGCTCCTAGGCGTTACCGGTTCGGGAAAAACCTTCACCGTGGCCAACGTCATTGCCAACGTGGGAAAGCCTACGCTGATATTGAGTCACAACAAGACGCTCGCCGCACAACTCTACCAGGAGATGAAGGGATTCTTCCCCGAGAACGCCGTGGAATACTACGTGTCCTACTACGACTACTATCAGCCGGAGGCCTATCTGCCTACCACCGACACCTACATCGAGAAAGACCTCGCCATCAACGACGAGATTGACAAGCTCCGTCTCGGTGCCGTCTCGGCTCTGCTCTCGGGCAGAAAGGATGTCATCGTGGTTTCTTCCGTTTCGTGTATCTACGGTATGGGCGGACCGGTGGCGATGCAGGAGAACATCATCAAGATTCAGAAGGGGCAGCGGATTGACAGAAACGAGTTCCTCAGAAAACTGGTGGATGCGCTCTACGTGAGAAACGACATCGACCTGCAGCGTGGCAACTTCCGTGTGAAGGGCGAAACCGTGGATATCTACATGGCTTACAGCGACAATGTGCTGCGCGTAACCTGGTGGGACGATGAGATTGACGGTATTGAGGAGGTGGATTCCCTCACCTACCACCGCCTAGCCTCGTTCGATATCTACGAGATTTATCCTGCCAACCTCTTCGTTACCACGAAGGAACAGCAGGAAAGTGCCATCCGAATGATTCAGGACGACCTGGTGAAACAGGAGGATTATTTCAAGAGCATAGGCGATGGAATCAAGGCGCAGCGCATCAAGGAGCGTGTGGAATACGATATGGAGATGATCAAGGAACTGGGCCACTGCTCGGGCATTGAGAACTATTCACGATATTTCGACGGCAGACATCCGGGAGAACGCCCTTACTGCCTGCTCGATTTCTTCCCGAAGGATTTCCTCCTGGTGGTGGATGAGAGCCACGTGAGCATTCCGCAGATTGGAGCGATGTACGGCGGCGACAGGGCGAGAAAGCAGAACCTCGTGGAATATGGTTTCCGATTGCCAGCCGCCTTCGACAACCGTCCGCTGAAGTTCGAGGAGTTCCACAGTCTGATTCACCAGGCCATCTACGTGAGCGCTACCCCAGCCGATTACGAGCTAAGAGAGGCGGAGGGCGTAGTGGTGGAACAGCTCATCCGTCCTACGGGCTTGCTGGATCCTGAGATTGAGGTTCGTCCGAGCAAGAATCAGATTGATGATTTGCTCGATGAGATTCTTACCCGAACGCATAGAAACGAGCGTGTGCTCATCACCACCCTGACCAAGCGCATGGCGGAGGAGCTGACCGAGTTCCTGCTGAACCATAACGTGAAGGCGGCGTATATTCACAGCGATGTGGCTACGCTCGACCGAGTGAAGATCATGAATGATTTGCGAGCCGGCGTTTATGATGTGCTGGTGGGAGTCAACCTGCTTCGTGAAGGTCTCGACCTGCCTGAGGTTTCGCTGGTAGCCATTCTCGATGCTGACAAGGAAGGATTCCTGCGCAGTCACCGTTCGTTGACCCAGACGGCTGGCCGTGCTGCCCGAAACGTGAACGGAAAGGTAATTATGTATGCGGATAAAATTACGGATAGTATGCAGAAGACCATCGACGAGACGGCTCGCCGAAGAAGTATCCAGTTGCAATACAATGCCGACCATGGAATTACGCCGAAACAGATTCAGAAGGCCATTACCTCTGCCCTGCCTATGGGTAAGGAGGAGGAAGCTGCTTCCGGAGCAGCCGCCATCAAGAGCATCAAGGGTGCTCAAGGTTTTCAGAGTGTTCTGGGAGCCGAAGGTTCCCAGCAGCGTGTCTATATCGAACCGGATAGTGCCACGATGGTTGCCGACCCTATTGTCCGCAGCATGAGCAGGGAGGAGTTGGAGAAGAGCATCGCCAACACCACCGCCCTGATGAAGCAAGCCGCCAAGGACCTCGATTTCATGCAGGCTGCACAGTATCGTGATGAAATCCTCCGATTGCAGAAGGAACTGGATGAGAAGGTATAAGCCTGGTGATGGGGATTACAAATCCCCGATTAAGCGGTCGAACCTTTTTAAACGGCGGATTTGAAATCCGCCGGAACGCCTAGCGGGGTGTTATTTTCCAAGCACTCAAGTCCGCTAGGCGTCCCGCCGGATTTGAAATCCGGCGACAAAAAATGTCCTAACCTTTTTCTGCTCTGCGGATTTGCAATCCGCAGCAAAGAAAGCACTTATTTCTTTACTCAAAGGAAAGCTTTTTCAGGCGGGTGCGCAACTGCTCCGCCTCACTCTTCCTTATCGAAAGCTTGATGGTGCACGTATTATCAAAGGTCTGATCCACGATGCGGGGATTCATCTCTTTCACAATCCTCATCACATCATTCATCATCGGATAGGTGAAATCGTAGGTCACTATTTCCTCCACCTGCTGCGTCACCTCCTCGCAATGCGCCAGGGCGTCTATCGCAGCTTCACGATAAGCTACAATCAAACCGCTGGTGCCCAGTTTCACGCCTCCGAAATAACGGATTACCACGATGAGAATATCCGTCAATTCGGCTTTCGTAATCTGGCCCAGGATAGGCTTGCCCGCCGTAGAAGAAGGCTCACCGTCATCGTTGGCACGGAATTCGGTGCGCTCCGGACCCAGCATATAAGCATAACAACAATGTCGGGCATCGTAATATTTCTTACGGTATCCGGCAACAATCTCTTTCACCTCGTCAACTGTAGTAACGTGGTGAGCAAAGGCGAGAAACTTACTCCTTTTCTCGGTGTAATATCCCTCGCCCACTGTATCTGATATGGTCTTGAATTCGTCAATCATTAATCAAGCTTGTGAATAATCAATCCGCTACGCAATTTAGGCTCAAACCAGGTTGCCTTTGGCGGCATAATCTTGCCACTGTCTGCAATGTCCATAATCTGCTGCATGGTTACCGGATGCAAGGCCAGTGCCATCTTCATCTCACCACTATCTACACGACGCTTCAACTCGCCGAGGCCACGAAGACCGCCCACGAAGTCGATGCGCTTGTCAGAACGCAAGTCCTTGATGCCCAGAATATCGTCGAGAATCAGACGGGAAGAAATATCTACATCGAGCACACCTATTGGGTCCTCATCATCATAGGTTCCAGGCTTGGCAAACAAGCCGTACCACTTGCCGCCCAGATAAACGAGGAATGAATGCAGGGCGGCTGGCTTCAGAATATCCAAACCAAACTGCTCGATAGCTGCATCAATGTTATACTTCTCGTAGCAAGGGATTCCCTCCTCATCGCCAGATACGTTTACATTAATCGCATCAATCTCGATTACCTCGAAGTTCTTGGTCAATGCATCGAGGAACTCTTCTGAAGTCAAGCCATTCAAATCCTTCACCACACGGTTGTAATCGAGGATGGTCAACTGGCTTGCCTGGAAGCATACAGCCATGAAATAATTGTACTCTTCCTTGCCAGTATGGTTAGGATTCTGCTTCGCCTTCTCAGCGCCCACCAGGGCAGCAGCAGCCGAGCGGTGATGACCGTCGGCGATGTAGAGGCTAGGCATCTTGGCAAATTCAGCGGTGATAGTCTCGATGTCCTTATCATCACTGACAATCCAGAACTGGTGGCGGAAGCCATCGATTGGGGCGATGAAATCATACTCAGGTTCTGTTGCCGCATAACGCATCAGAATTTCATTGAGCACGGCGTTATCAGGATAAGCGAAGAAGACAGGCTCGATGTTGGCGTTGCACACACGAACGTGCTTCATGCGGTCCTCTTCCTTGTCACGGCGGGTGAGCTCATGCTTCTTGATGACGCCCGTCATGTAATCATTCACGTAGGCACCTACCACCAAACCATACTGGGTCTTGCCATTCATGGTCTGTGCATAGATGTAATACTGTTCCTTATCATCCTGCTTCAACCAGCCGTTTTCCTGGAACTTCTTGAAGTTCTCTGCTGCGCTTTCATAAACGCGAGGATCATACTCAGAAGTACCTGGCTCGAAGTTGATTTCAGGTTTAATAATATGATAAAGGCTTTTCTCGTTGTCGCCAGCCTCAGCGCGTGCCTCCTCAGAATTGAGGACATCGTATGGACGAGACTCAACTTGCTCTACTAAATCTTTTGGGGGACGAATGCCCTTAAATGGTTTAACTATAGCCATAATGTTTTATTTTATAATTAATATTTGAATGTTTCTAAAGTAATTAAACAAAAAGATGACAAGGATTTCCTTCTCTTTTTAAAAGATAAAAAGCCCATAAAGGGCACTAGCTAAAGCACCCTCTATGAGCTCTCTTATATCCTAAATTTTATTTATTTACCTGGAACTTGGTGCAGCCATCAGCAAAGAACGCATTGATCTGCTTGGCTGCGGCAATACCGGCATTGATGTTAGCCTCTGCGGTCTGCGCACCCATCTTCTTAGGGGTTGAGAAGTAGCGACCCTCAAACTTGGCGAAGTCGGCGTCAGCATCTGGCTTGATGTCGGTGATGAACTTCAAGTCCTCACGCTCTGCGAGAAGTTTCAGGAGCTCTGGCTCATTGATTACCTCCTTGCGGGCAGTGTTGATAAGAATACCATCCTTAGGCAACTGGTTCACGGTCTTGTAGTCGATGCTCTTGATGGTCTCTGCAGTAGCAGGGATATGAAGAGAAACGATGTCGCAAGTCTGGAACAACTCATCCTGAGATTTCACGGCGTGAACACCGGCAGCCTCAATGACATCTGCTGGACAGAAGGCATCGTAGGCAGCTACCTCCATGCCGAAACCCTTGGCGATGCGAGCCACGTTGCGACCTACATTACCGAAAGCCAGGATACCCAACTTCTTGCCCTTCAACTCAGAACCAGCCTTGCCGTTGTAGAAATTACGAACAGTGAAAACCAGCAGACCGAATACCAGCTCGGCAACGGCGTTGGAGTTCTGACCAGGAGTATTCTCGGCCACCACGTTATGAGCAGTAGCAGCAGCCAGGTCGATGTTGTCGTAACCTGCACCTGCACGAACGATAATCTTCAGGTTCTTGGCTGCGTCGATCACCTCGGCATCAGCCTTGTCAGAACGGATAATCATCGCGTCCACATCCTTCACTGCATCGAGAAGCTGAGCTTTCTCTG
>ENA-OPUE01002175-OPUE01002175.1-human-gut-metagenome-genome-assembly--contig:-NODE-2175-length-10058-cov-2.410677_pt1 | contig 10058 bp, 17 predicted proteins | sample MGYA00241466_ERZ501924 | MGnify/ENA primary metagenome ERZ501924 (study PRJEB25962, sample SAMEA2042223) | human gut metagenome | biome: human gut; feature: human-associated habitat; material: faeces...
ATGGACACAAGGGCATGAGCTTCGTCAGAAGCGATTGACCAACAACGCCGTAGGCAATAGAAGAGTTTCTTATATAGATATATTCTCTCTTCATTCATCATTTTTGTTTCAAATTCACATATCCATCTTTTCAAATATCCTCTATAAAGAATACTGGTAATTTATCATGATATCTTTCATATAATTCTTCATATTGATGCTTATGCTTTGATTTAAGGTTACTCTTTGAAATATTACTATCTGTAAATTTTCTATATCTTGGTATTTCCTGTTCTGTTAGCATATAAGATCCTCCTTTATTGTATGGTATTTGTTTATTAAGTAATCCACACCCTTTTTGGTAATATAAAAGCTATATCTATTGTATTTTGCACTATATTTTTTCACATATATAAATCCATTTTGAACAGCAAACTCCGATGGAATTGAATAGCCATTCTCAGAATTTACAGAAATGTATTGTTCTTGAATGAGTATTTTCTTCATATCTGCATAAGCAGTTTTACCATATATAATGTTGTAATCAATTAGAATGTTTTTTAATTTTTGAAGAGTATTCTTATCTTCTTTAGCAACTGTAGACTTTTTGTTTTTTCTAAAGGATTCAAAATCATAATTTTCCATTACATATGATAATCCATTATTATTTAATTCGTATGCAATTAGCGTAGTCCTTTTGTTATTGTGATTATAAGAACATTGTATTTTGTCAATCATGAATGATTGATATAAACCTTTATTTTTAAGATCGTTTATAATATAATTTTGAATTTCTGTTAATCTGGCATAACTTGTTAATGAACAATTATTTTTAATGACATTCATTAATGTATGACGATCTTCTAGGTCAAATCTATTATCATGTTGGTTAAAAACGTATTTGTATTTGATATAATATGAACATAAATTGTGAATGGAAAACTCATTTGCAATAGGCAATTTGCGATCACCTAATAATAAATTATGTAATGTATCTTCAAGATTATATAAGTTATACCCATTTTGTTTATATTTTTTAATATAAGAATCTTCTAGCATTAATAACAATGACTGAATTTTTATAATCGAATCATGTTTGTCGTTCTTATTAATCTCTTGTAAAATCCTGTATTCAAATGCACTATCTCCATAAACATCATAATCTTTTTGTAATAAATAATTACAATGAATATGATCAATTAAATCTTGTTTATGTTGTTTCCATCTTCGTTCAATATTCATACTTTCGCCAATATAGACATAATTGTTAATTGTATTTGTGATTAAATATGTTCCAATCATTATAAACCTCCGTTGAAAAATTATTACATATATTTATTCGCTGTTTTGTATAAATTGTACTTTCATTATCTTATAATTGTTTTATTGTGATTCTGTTCTGATTTAGCTGTTATATATTTATTTCTTATATGGGATTATTAGAGTTGTTTATTAAATTTGATAGTAAATCCTATTCAAATGATACTTAATGGTAAATTGGTAGAATACGAATAAAAATTGATTTTATAGTCTATTTTATATGAAAAATTTAAGCATATATACCAGATAGAATTATTATAAGAAAATAAGGTATCTTTATTTCCTTTCTTGTAACTTTGATAATTTCTATGTATATATTCTCTGTTTTGGAGGATTTTGGCATAAAAATAAGACAGATGAATAAATCACCTGCCTTATATAGATCTGATAACTAAATTCTTTTAGATACTAAAAGATCAATTCTACTTGAATGAATCCTATAATAACATACTATGGATGTTATGTTAAATTAATGAGATTGTGTAAATTTGGTGTTATATTTATTTAAAACAGTTATAAATTTACGAATGTCAGCAAAATAATTAGGATATGCTAATTTCAATGAGTCCAATGAGTCTGCTGAAACTAACACAATATTTTCATCATTAGTAGCACTACTTTCTAATTGATTATACACAAATGTAGCTTGTTCAATATTATCTTTGGGGTATCCATATACATTTACATATTTTTCTATATAATGTAAATCAAGTATATAATATTCCATTTTATTATTCGTTGATTTATAATTATATTTAATAGTTGTTGATAATGCATTTAATGTATCCATAATATGATGTTTTTGATTTAAGTCGTTAATTTCTTTTAATAACTCATTTTCATCATTTGATGTATTAGGGCATATTGAAGTGTGCTCTTCTATAGCAAATAATGAAGACACTAATGTAAAAAATCGTAAAATATCTTCATTGCCTTGACTTGCTTTGAGATTACTTTTTGTAGAAATAGCCATCATTTCAACGGCAGTAGCCCAAATATGCTGCAATTTAGTACGGAACTGAATTTCGATCAATATGTTTTTATTATATGTTTCATTTTTATCACTATGATATTTATACACAAGGTGATAACTTCTATACCCTGATTTTTTAGGATTTTTAATATAATCGTTTTCTCGTTTTAACTCAAATTTAGTGTTTAAAACAATGTAGTTTTTAAAAATTTCTACAGCCTGATAAAGCTCTTTAATATCTTTTACAATAACTCTACATCCACCTAAATCTTGCATTCTGTACAAACTCATATTTTCAAATCTTTTTAGTTTACCAACTATAGAATTTAAACGTTTTAATCTCTGAGCGACAATTGCATCGGGGTTTATTTCTTTGAGAATATTGTATATTTCCTGTAATGGATATCCATGTGAGGCTCGCCAATTGTTTAGAATAAGCAAAGCTTCATTCTTTTCTTTTGGTGGTATATCAGATAAAGATAAAGTTTTACCAGCTTTGTTAATTTGATTTTTGGAATATTCTGGCACAGCCCATGTCTTATGATTATCTATCATATTGTATTCCTCCAATATGTTTTGTATTCTTTTATCCATTGTATCATAATTACCTACATTTGTCATCTTATAATCCTCCATTATTGTATAAGTATATATTGTTTTTACATTAATATATTCGCTGCTATGTGGTACATATTGGAAATTATATTGAATTTTTGTAATTCGACTGGGATATTAAAAAGAAACGACCTCGTAAAATGGATTTTAAGGGTTGAAATTGAAAAATAGGTATATTTTATTGGGTTTGATAGTTTAGATTGATATGGGGATATGAGAGGGGTTAGAGTGGGGTGGTGGATTTTGTGAAATTTGGTTATAAAATTGTTATCGTTATTTTGCTGAATTTTTGAGTGTTATTTTTGAACTTGATTGTGGAAATTGCATAAGTTGATGCTTGATTTTTGAGGGTTGAATGGTGCAATAGGGTTGGAAATTAAGGGTTTTGACGATACGTGGTACGATAAGGTGTTTGGTGATGAGAATTGAGATTTTGGCTGATTTTGTTGAGGATTTTGAGATTGGGTAGATGGTTGGTTTTTTTGAGTTGGTGTGTGGATGAATCAGCTATGGGACTGTGCCGGAAATAAGCTTGCTGCTGGAGTTTTAACTACCCCCATGCCACGGTATTTCTACATTTTTCCGTCAAAATGAACGGTTGTTCGGTCTGGTGCTACCGTTCATTTTTTTTGCTCTATGAATGAAAAATCTTTTGTGTCGATTGTGTCGGTGATATCGAAAAAAGAAAAATTCAAAAAGGTGTTGACAAACAACTAAAACTTGTGATATATTATAACCGTCAACAAAATAACGTGATTCTTTCGGAAAAGTCGCACTTTTTAAACTTCTTTGCAAGCAATCCGAAATAAATCACAAAAAGTAGTTGACAACCACCAAAAAAGGTGATAACATATAATCACCGCAAGGGGCTACGGGCTAGCAACCAACACCCCAAACGGTGAACCGGAACGACTGGAAAAAGTCATCCATATGACTATTCTATCAGATTTCAAAGACTTATTCAAGTCAGATTTCCAGTTGTTCAAACCGTCCTTAATTGGACGGGTAGCAATCTTAATTGATTGCAGGCAGGATATAACCCCGTTCTCATCCTGTTAAAACAAAAAGTCGGGCGAACCTTGAAAAAATCAATATTGCATAATCTAACTGTATGCCGGTTGGATAGGGCTTGCATAAGTAGCCAATGCCGTGTGACGGTGTAAAGAAACTACTCACTCAAAAGCTTATTGCAACGTGATTCCAACCATACAGCGAAAAGCAGTATTTTATATTGAGACCAAACTATACCATAGTTTTACAAAAGTACCGTCATGGGGATGGCGGTGAACACGGTCAGGCAGTGCCGATAATTTCCAGACCGATTTCTTGTAACTATGTGACAACGTGGTGGAACGGTAACCACTAGGAATCATAAGTCGAAAGTTTGTATGCAGTACGAACGCCCAAACTTTTTTCGGTTCGATGCCACTCCGCAAAGTTTCCGACTTTTTCGGGTTAAAATTGCACGGCGGTTTGTGGTACACCTAACAAACATTTACATACAGTTTGGGCGTTTAATAGTGTGTATAAACACTAAACAATAAACAAAGGAGTGATAAACATGTATAAAATTTATGTTTGCGGTTATTTCGTAGGTGTTGAAACACTCACACCGGCAGAGGTTCACAGACTAAATAATGATAGCACCGTTGTTATTACACGGTGCTAATTTCCGCTAGTGGTTTTTGGCAGGTTCAACTCCTGTCAGCGGATTGCGTAGTATTTACGCCATAACTATAAAATTATTCGTGGATGTCCCCACGCTAAAACTAGGATGGATGGAGTATATTATGATTATTAAGAATTTAGCAGACATGAGCAACACAACACTTGTATCACGGTTCACCAATGCTATCACATGGGAAAAATGCGATATGGCATTGACATTGAACGCTGACGCTATCAAGAAACAGGAGGCTATTATTTCCAGTGATGAGGCTACTGCTGATGAAATTAAGGTTGCCAAGGCGAAGCTTGAGGCATTACAAGTGGAGTGTGCAAAGATTAAGTCTCAGCAGGAAGAGGTGACGGATGACTACACCACCGTTCTGTCTGCCATTGCGACAGCAAGCAATGAGCACACTACCAACGATGAAACAGCAGTGCGAAATATCCTCCGTTTGTCTTGCTGTGATGATAATAGCAAGTTTTTCAAGCTTGCTATTTTGACGCAGGAAACCTTTGAATCATTCTATGATTCTATGGTGTCACTGCATGACATGGACTCTGACGAAATCAATGCTAATGGTTTGCGCCAGTATTCTGACAAGTCCAATGCTGTAGCCAATGCTCTTGAAAAGGATATTCAGGGACTTATCAAGAGGATGTTCTCTATTCAGATTGAGAACGATTACACAAAAAAGGTTAATGTGAAATTCAATAAGACTGACCTTGCTTGTGTGCATGAGACTTTTGTTACCGGTCTGTCTGTGGACATGAAAAACTCCAAAAAGACCGGTACAACAGTAGAAGGCGTATCATTCCGCTACGCCATTGAGAAGGTGGAAAAAAAGGGTAAGGATCCAGAATATAAGGGCGTACGATTCAAAGAGACCCTTGCAAAGTTAGCTTTTAACAAGCTCTTTGCTTAATTTGCAGAGTGGAAGGGTAGACATTACAAGTCTGCCCTTTTAATGCACTTGCACTATAAGAAGTGTAAACGGTCACAAGTCCGTAAAATCAGAAGGGAGAAAATAAGTATGACTAAATTCAGAAAGTCAGAAATAGAGGTTCTTGCAAACAAACTAACTTGTAATAGTGAGTTGTTTGAGGATGAGGTGGATGCTGTCATCTGCCAACTCACCTCACTTTCAAACTCTGCCAATGAGTTTGGATGCCCAATGGAAGGGAAAATTTCTGATTGTTGGGGTAGTTCTGTAACTGTAGTTGCTATGCCTGATAAATTCAAGCATAGTTGGAATTTTTAGGGAATTTTAGATTTCCCAACAGCTATGCAAATGGCACGGAAACGGATTGCGTAATGTATAGTTAGAAAGGCAGACAATGGAAAAGGTCTGCTCTTTTATAGTGTGCATTATTGCAAATATCTTGATAATCACTGAAAATGGTGATAAAATGGAGGTGATAAAGTCAAAGGGGGTGATTTTTGTGATTATATACACAAAATTAGGACACATACTGGAGCAAAGAGGAATGAAATGGAAAGATCTCTGTGATGCAGGGATTAGCGCAAATACTCCGCAAAGTTTCTCAAAGAATAGAAATTTGAATACGTCTAATATAGACAAAGTATGTGCTTTCCTCAAAGTTCAACCCGGCGATATTATGGAATGGGTGGAAAGTGAGGAAGAAATGGAAATTATAGAGTTGCAAAGTCAAAAACAAGCCCTTGAAGCGAAAATTGCACAGCTTCAAGCGAAGTCGAAGGAGGAATAACAATGCGAACAAAAATGGTAAATGGGGAAACAAAGTATTTTGTCGCTGGCTTTGGCTATGTGTCAAAGGCAGAGTATGACAGAGTAGAAGCCAATAAAGCTTTTCTGTACAATCCTGACAACGTATATAATTGTACAGAGTGTTACGCAAATATAGGCAACCGGAATTCCAATACATTACCTTGTGGTCAACAACATTGTTGGGTAAGTTGTCATTGTAACAAATAATAACCGCAAAAATCAAGCACCCAAACGCAAAGGGTGCTATTTTTATACCCAAAAATAAATAATAAGGAGGAATTATCATGTATCAGTACACAAACAAAAACGGAGAAACTTTTGGAATTACCCACGCAGAGGGAAGCACAATGGCATATATCAATGGATCATATGTTGCACAGGCAGAAACGGAAAAGGAACTGGAAGAAGTCCTTGATCATTTCTCGCACACAAATATCAAGAAAACACTTGATTATACGGGAATTTCAAGAGGCGAATAAGGCAAAAGGAAAGACTGCCGGTTAAGGCAGTCTTTTTCTACTCAACATTAAAAGCTTTTGCTAAAATTTTACGGAAATCATCATTATTGAAAACGTCCACATCGTTCTCAATAATATCTAATTCCTGTAATACCTTGCACATTGCACGCATAGAAGAGAAACGGGAAAAATCGGTTACAGCACGGGCAATATTGGCAACGTCTGCATAGGTAACATTTTCCATTTCCTTTTTATGTACTGTTTCAGTGAGTACACGAAGAAAGTTTTCATCTTCACATTTACAAGCTTCTTCAGAAGCCAAGGCAAATTTTGAAATCAATTCGCTTGTTTTAATTTTGTCCATAAAGTATACCTCCTTGTATGTTCTATTATACAATGGAGAATAGTAAGTTGCAAGTAAAAATAATAAGGAGGCAACCATGTATCAACGGAATTATAAAAACGGAAAGGCAATCGTTACATATCCATGTAACACGGGTTTTGTAACGGAAATGTCTGATAAATACGGACGTAGAATAAAGGAAACGTTTTCTTTATCAGTAGAGGAAGCACAGGCAACCCACAAGAAATACTTATACATTGCATAAGGCAAAGGAGGTAAATCATGAAACGAAAAATAATCACAACATTACTCATTGCAACAGTGGCAATTACATCCTATACATTAGGAACGCAAACTACTACACCACGGACAGAAGCGAAAACGGAACAGATCTCCGCAAATAAGGCAATTCCGTTCGATGATATTTCAGGATACTTCTATAATAAGTATGGCTATCTCTGCTTTGAGATTGGGGATACATATATCAATACGGCAAACGGAAAGGCATATGATAAAATTTGTCAGAAGTTCTCACATCTCACCGATGTAGAGGACATACAGACATACCCAACAACTGCGAAGGTAGTCAAGGTAAACCGGAAGAAAAATGTTGTAACCGTCAAAGATTACAACGGAAACAAATGGAAATTCCGTGGTTGTGAAGATTATATGAAGGGTGATGTCGTTTCGATGCTCATGGATAGCAATGGAACGGAAAAGATATCTGACGATGTGATTTTACAAGTTAGATATAGTGGAAGATAGGAATTTGTAATACACAGTACAGAAGGCATTTGCAAAGGCAAGTGTCTTTTTTAGTGTGTATTATTCGCATACGGATAGTCTGTGTGATAATGACAGACATAACTACGGATGCAAAATAAAATAATAGCACTAGGAAGGAGTGAAGGCAAATGAGAATTACATGGATTACAGCAACCACAGGTAGAGCATATGTCAATGGAAATTTCGTAGGCTATGCACATAAAAAAGAAGACGGAACCGTTTTTTACAATTCCATCTTCTAATTAAATTTCAGAGCAATTACATAGTAGCATGAAAAAAGGCAAAATGCAACCCTATTCTTTATGAGTAGGGTTGTTTCTATTCAGAAAGGAGAATAACAAAATGAAAACTCCACACAAAGCATTTTGTGACTATGAAGTGACAAAGGCAAACAAGATACAGCAAATTAAGACGTATTCAAATACAGTAACACGGAAACCCTTAGGAATTAAAACGCATAATTGCTCTAAGGCAGAATTGGCACAGAGGTTATATGCGTTAATTTAAGAAAGGAGATATTTATTATGAGCAAAGATTTATACAATTACAAACGGAAGGCAACCACGGCAGCTAGAGATTTGTGTTATGACATTTCAGTTATTTCACGGATCGCTAACGCAACCTCGATTGCAGAGGTTGCAAGAATTATGAAAACAGCAAGAACGGAGGAAATGTGATATGAGAAAGGCAAATGATTTAATTGCAATTGCGTTTGGAGTTGCACTTTCCACAATGGCATTTGTATTTGCATCCGCAATGCACACACCGGGGAAAATTGCAGTGGCAGGTGAGGATGGGAACGGAAATCACTATAAATATGTAAATACATATGAATTAAAGGCAAAATATGACGGTGTGTATTTCATTGACTCCGATGGGGAAGCATGGAAAACAGATGGTGAATATACAAAAGGGAAAACATATACCCTTGAAATGTCAGATAATGGCACAGAAGGAGTGCTTGACGATGTAATTATTTCAGTTAGATAAGGAGGCAAACGACGATAAAAGGATATTATAGCGGATATGCTTATTTTGGATATGTTCCATCGGTAGCAGGGGAGGCGTTGGCAGTACAGGAGTACAGTAAGGAGGAAGATCGTCAATTATATGTATGAAACAATGTCAAAAGACGAATTAATTTCTCAATGTATTAAAAAAGATAGGAAAATTGACTATTATACACATGAACTTGAAAAATGCAATGTATTAACGAAAAACGATATTATGCATATGTACAAATGTGAAAACAATAAAGCGTTAAGAATTTTGAAGGTGATGTATCAAATGGGGTATGGAAATAAAATTGGTAAAGAATACTATATATCACTTGACTCTCACAATTCGTTTTTAGTTAATATGCAGGGCAAAGAGGTGTTTATATAACATTTTGAGACGTTTTGTTATGTTTCAACTATCACTTATAAATATCACTTAAGACTGTCCAAGTCTGGAAATGCCGTAAAATCAAGGCATTGAGAAAATAATCTTATAAATAGTAAACGCATAAACATGATGCAAAGGAGTCAATATCTTTGATCCCGATGTCATGATATTACGCTGTTAGCTTTTGGATTAGTAATAATATAAAACGCCATGAAATGCGTTCAATGTATATAGATATCGTTGAACTGTGTTTCGTGGCGTTTTCTTTTAAATCTCAGGCAGCTCTTGTTATTGACGAATGCGAGGGAATCTTGTATACTCAAGGATGGTAGAAGTGAAAGTCCGCTGCCGGTGCTGTGGCGCGGCGATAACAGACAGAGACAGCACAGAAAAGAGGAATAGAGATTATGAGTCAGAAACCAGTTGTATTGATGGTATTAGATGGATACGGATTGAATGACAAGGTTGAGGGAAATGCGATCGCACAGGCGAACACTCCTGTAATGGACAAGCTGATGGCAGAGTATCCGTTTGTCAAAGGAAATGCAAGCGGTCTTGCAGTAGGTCTTCCGGATGGTCAGATGGGTAACTCAGAGGTTGGTCACATGAATATCGGTGCCGGCCGCGTGATCTATCAGGAGCTGACACGTATTTCAAAGTCAATCGACGATGGCGATTTCTTCGAGAACGAAGAGCTTTTAGCTGCCATTGAGAATGTTAAGAAGAATGGCTCAGATCTTCATTTATATGGTCTGCTTTCCGATGGTGGTGTACACAGTCAT
>ENA-OPUE01002183-OPUE01002183.1-human-gut-metagenome-genome-assembly--contig:-NODE-2183-length-10034-cov-2.273374_pt1 | contig 10034 bp, 7 predicted proteins | sample MGYA00241466_ERZ501924 | MGnify/ENA primary metagenome ERZ501924 (study PRJEB25962, sample SAMEA2042223) | human gut metagenome | biome: human gut; feature: human-associated habitat; material: faeces...
AACGGTATCTTTTTTTCTGCCACTTCGCGGATCACCTGATCTAAGTCATATTTCTTCAGATTATGCATGGCATCCGAAAAGGCTCCGACTCCCGGAAGGATGACCTTATCTGCCGACAGGATCGTCTGAAAATCTCTTGTGATCACACTCTCCTGTCCCACTGCTGCCAATGCCTTTTCCACACTCTTTAAATTACCTGCATCGTAATCAATGATCGCTATCATTTTTCTTCCTGTCCTAAATTCATTTTCTGGATGATCTTTTGAATCTCTTTGCTGTATTCTTCACGGTCTTTGATCTTATAGAGCTTTCTTGCATCGTCCGTGCTCATTCCAAACTGCTGGTCTAAGGCTTCTTCTAACTGATCTTTCAGGTGGTTCATCTCACCCTCTCTACCGTATTTCTTAGCATTATCAAGTCCCTTGTCATAGCGTCCGATACCTCTGACTAACGCATCCAGTGCGAGATCATACTTATCTGCTCCCATCAGGGTAAGGTATGCCTGATACTGTTCCTGCACGGCTGCCATCGTGGACACCTCTTTATAGAGTTTCTGATCATTTCCCTTTAAATTCAGTCCGCTCAGCTGTTCATATGCTTCCACATATTCGCCATTGTCCATCGCCTGTTTTGCGGTGTCTATGTAAGAATTCTTTCCACTCAGTTTCATCATCAAAAGGACTAATGCAAGAATTGAAAATGCCATTAAAAAGATTAAAATGACCGGCTTTTTCGGAAGTGGAGGCGTATTGTCCGGCTCTTCCGGTTTTGGCTCCTTCACCTTCTTTTCCCGCTTCTTTCTTGGTTTCTTTTCCTTTGGCTCTTTTTCTTTCTTCTCTTTCTTGGCTTTCTTCTTGTCCTTTTTCGCCTGTTTCTTATCCTCTTTTGCAGCTCCTGCCTGCTCTGCAGCCTCTAATTCTTTCAGAATCTGAAGATTTTCATCGGAGATATTCTCTAAATCCTGACTTTCCGGAACCTCTACATGCTCTACATCTGTGGATTCTTCTTCTTCTCCGAACAACGTTGCTGCTAACTTTGCAAAGAAACCTTTCTTTTTCTTAGGCTTTTTCTTTTCGTCATCCGCTTTTTCTTTCGTACCTGTGGCTGCACTGTCCGAAGAGGCTGCTTTTACACCTTCATCATATGCCGCTCCGGTTTCCTGTAATGTAATATCATTAGAGTCTGCATTTAAGAGGTCTCCGATCTCGGAAAGGTCTGCATCACCCTCTACCCCATTTAAAAGCTCTAACAGATCAGCATTTGCACTGTCAAGTTCTCCGATCGGCTCCTCTTCGACATACTCCGGCTCTGAACTCTGTGCTTCCTGCGCTGCTCCCTCATCAGAAACGCCTGACATCTCTCCCTGTTTAGAAGTTCCCTGTGGTGTGCCCTGATCGGTATCATTTGCAGATGCATCGGATACAATCTCTTCTAAGTTTTCAAAAAACTCTGCATTATCCGCCGATGCTGCTGCCTGTGTGTCACCCGATACAGTCTGTTCACTTGTAGCACTGCTGCCCGCGGTGCTGTTTTCGACTGCATTGCTGACCATGTCTGCAATATTTCCTGCATTTTCATCTGCAGAACTCTGTGTATTGACGGACTCATTAGCTTCATTCTCTTCTTCCTCTGCTAACTCTAATTCAAACTGACGCAGAAAATCATCCACATCTTCCTGTTCTAACTCGCCTTCAAATTCCTGTAAAAAACGCTGTTCCTCTTCCCTCTTTTTGCGCTGTTCCCGTTTGTATTCCTGTTCACGCTCAAATTTCCGGAATGCTTCACTGGCATTATCATACGGGTCGCTGCCTGAATATGACTTCGACTTTTTCCCTGACATATTGGTATTATTAATGCTATTGAGCAGGCTGTCTAAATAATCTTCTGTATTCGCCATTGGAACTTCACCTCACTGTACTTATTAAGGGATGTGACAATCATCACATCCCTTTTTCATTCTAACTTTATTGAATTACTATCTGGACTGATCGATCAAACGGTCGATAGCTTCCACTAAATGACCTATCTCTGGTTTTGTTAACTGTGCATCGGCTCCTAATGCCTCGCCTTTTCTACGCATTTCCTCATTTACCAAGGATGAGAAGATAACAACCGGAATCTTCTTCAACTCATCATCCTCTTTGATCAGCTTGGTCAGACGGTGTCCATCCATCAATGGCATCTCAATATCCGTAATGACACAGTGTACATCTTCTAATGCTGTTCCGTTTCTCTGGAATTCTGTCAGCTTATCCCATGCTTCCTGTCCGTTCATGGTAACGATCAGATTAGTATATCCTGATTTTTTCAGACAGTCTGTGATCAGTTTACTCAGTAATGGAGAATCCTCTGCGATCAGGATCGGAGAATCACATCTCTCTCTTTCTCCTAAGTTATCGATATCGGATACCTTAAGTCCTGTCTCCGGACTGATGTCTGTCACAATCTTCTCGAAGTCTAAGATAATGACTAACTTATCCTCTAATTTGATCACACCGGTTGATACTCCGTTGTTCTCTGCATTTACGGTAGAATCCGGTTTGATGATATCTGCCCATGATACTCTGTGAATACCGATTACTTCATCTACATGAAATGCAATATTTAACTTATTAAAGTTTGTAATGATCAATAATCCTTCATCGGTTACCGTGCTGTCTGATAATCCTAAGCAATGCTTTAAATTAATAACCGTAATCATAACATCACGCGGCATAAAGATTCCTTCAACACTAGGATTTGCATTTGGAATCGGTGTGACCGGCTGATATGACAAAATCTCACGGATTTTGGCAACGTTAATTCCATAATGATTCTTGCCCAGTGTAAATTCCAACACTTCCAACTCATTTGTTCCGTTCTCTAATAGAATATTTGTATCCATATCCGTTCTCCTCTCGAGTTGCTCACTATACTTATTCACATTATATCAGACATTCAGATAATTTGCACGATTTTTTCCGAAAAAGCTCATTCTTTTTTGTAATTTCTGTAATCATTGCAATTCGGAAACAGTTGATGTGCTTCCATCCGATACTTTTAACTGTAAAGAAGTAATATTTTCTACATTCTGTTTCTCTGTTTCAAACAGGAGTACACATTCCTGTGCGCTGCCTCCTGCGATCGTTCCCTGATAGGTTCCCAAATCATTCAAAAGAATGCTGGTCTGCGCAGCAACCGTCTTGTCACCGTTGATCACCACTCTGTATTTCAGATTCTTTTTGAGCATATCACATTCGATATCTCCTCCTGTTGCTTTTAAATTGATATGTACTGCCAGAAATGTCTTTCCGGCTGTCGCATTCATGGCAAAATAATCTGACTCTACATACGAATCTGTTACATCATAGTTCTCAAACGATGCATCCAGTCCATCCTCTAACTTTAATGCCTGTCGCAAAGATACTGTTTCTGTCTTTGGTTTTTCTGCATCTGCAGTTGTATTCTTTGCAGGGTCCGCTGAAGTCTCCTGCTTGTCCTTTGTATCAGTCTGTTGTTCCTTAGACTCTGTTGTATCTTCTTTTGAAAGATCCTCCTGCTGGATCTTGATAAGTCCTTCATCCTGTCTGTCATTATATCTGGTTACAACATGTGCTGCATAGGCTGCAACCTTCTCCTGTTCTTCGCTTGACAAATCATATGGCTTTGTTCCACATCCCGCAGTCGATAGCATGACTCCGCAGAGCAATATACTGACCAGTCCTTTTTTCCGTCCCATGATCCTCTCCTTAAAATCGTATCTCTCTTCTTATGATGTTAACAGATTTTTTACAACTTATCAACTATTATTCGCACAATCCCTGTCTAATTCAAACCAGAATTCCACACCATTTTCCCGGTTCTTTGCTCCACATTCCCGGTGGTGGGATTCCATGATCGCTTTGACGATGGAAAGCCCGATACCACTACCTCCATACTCTCTGGTTCTCGCCTTATCCACTTTGTAGAACTTATCCCAGATATTTGGCAGATCTTCTTCCGGGATCTGATTTCCGGTATTGAATACGCAGACTCTGACACTGTCCTCTTTTTTCTCGTAAGTGATCTCTATGCGTTTTTCAAAATCCGCATGGTTGATCGCATTGCTCAAATAATTTGTCATGACTTCTTCGACTTTAAATTCATCTGCCCAGACACATATGGACTCTTCCGGATAAGTTACGGTAATCTCTTTTTGTTTTAATAAAATCCCCGAAGAGGTTACTACACCTTTGACTAATTCGGTCAGATCAAACCTCTCCATGGTCAGGGTGTCATTGCCAAACTCTAACTGGTTCAGCGTCAGGAGTTTTTTTACCATCTGATTCATCTTATCGGCTTCATCCATGATGACTTCGCAATAAAAATCCCGGCTCTCTTCGTCATCGTTAATGCACTCCTGAAGTCCTTCCGCATATCCCTGTATCAGTGCTAACGGTGTCTTTAATTCATGGGATACATTGGATAGGAATTCTTTTCGCATCCGATCGATCTCTTCTTTTTTCTCTATGTCTTTTTTCAGTTCGTTGTTCGCACTCTTTAATTCTGAAATAGTAGTCTCTAACGTGGCTGACAGCATATTCATATGTTCGCCTAACTCATCCACCTCATTCTGGCGTTTGTTCGGCTTATATTTTGCATCAAAATCCAGCTCTGCCATTCTTTTTGAGATTTTTGTAAGCTGCAGGATCGGTCCCGTGATCCGACGGCTGACAAAGATTGCCAGAATGGCACAGCAGACCGTTGCCATGACCGCAACATATGCTAAGAATTCATTGGCGATCATAACGCTTTCTTTGATACTTGCCAATGCGGTACGCATTAATACCAGATTGCCGTCTTCTAAAGTCCCCCACAGCACCAGATAATCGGCTTCTAACCGGCTGTCCTGCTGTTTTTCGATGATGTAGTTATCCGTTGTCTTGATGACCTCGGATGCATGCTTATTGGAACTTTCATATAATGCCCCATAGAACTGATTTTTTAATTTTTCACTATTGCCCGCCGAAGAACGCAATACCTGTGCATCCGGACTCAACACCAGTATCGAGATGTTTCCATTGCTGCAGATCCGTTCAAAAGCAATGTCGAATTCATCACTTTCAAAAGTGTCGTTGATGACCGCTTTATCGATCGTGTGAAAACCTTCTAATAAGGCATTTTCTTTATTGACGGTATAAAAAGACTCCAAAAAGGTGCTATTCAAAAACCAGCACAGTAATACTGTGCCGGTTACCATCCCTATCATCGTATATGCTATGTTTCTCGTAATTGAATATTTTTTCTTCATACCGCTTCCGCCTTTATACTTCGAGCTTGTATCCCATACCCCAGACGGTCTTGATATATTCGCCCTTGTCGCCTAACTTGCTTCTCAGTTTTTTTACATGGGTATCGATCGTTCTTGCATCTCCAAAATAGTCATAGTTCCATACGTTATTCAAAATCTTTTCTCTCGATAGCGCTATTCCTGCATTTTCCACAAAATAGGTCAGCAGTTCAAATTCCTTATAGCTTAATTCGATCGGTTTTCCGTCCACGGTGACCTGATGTGCCGCCTTGTCCACAACGATCCCTTCAAATTCGATCGTATCGTTTGCACTGTATTTATTTGCCCTGCGAAGAATGGCTTCCACTCTTGCAACTAATATTTTCGGGCTGAATGGTTTTGAAATATACTCGTCCACACCCAACTCAAATCCGAGCAGTTCATCATTCTCTGCGCCTTTTGCCGTTAACATGATGATCGGCACCTTGGAATTCTCACGGATTTCCCTGCACACATCCCAGCCATTGATCTTTGGCATCATTACATCTAAAATGACCAGTGCTATATTTTTTTCATTATAAAAGACATCCAGCGCTTCTTCGCCATCGCCGGCTTCTAATACTTCAAAATCCTTTTTTACCAAAAAATCCCTGACCAGTTTTCTCATGCGGCTCTCATCGTCCACAACCAGTATTTTTAAGCGTTCCATGATCCTGCCTCCTGATATTCTAAGTAGTATGTTTATTATAAAAAAGAATTATGTTAAAAATGTGAAACAGCCGCTGATCGTACTATTTTTCCTCTAATGCCTGTTCCTGCTCTTTGACTGCCTGCTCTCTCTCTTCTAATTCCTGCTCCCAGGAAGAATACTTATCGATCAGTTTGTTCTCATAGTTTAAAATATTAACATTATCGGATGTTGCCGCTAACAGCATCATAGACACAACGGAGATCAAAAGGATCAGTGAAGTGACCATAAAGAACTGGCAGCGTCCCTTATAATTCTTGCCCTCTTTTTTTTGTTCTTTCTTATTTTTTGCCTTTTCTTTTTCTCTTTGCCGCTCTTTCCGCTGTTCTTCTTTTTTCTGCTCTTTCTTCTGCTTTTTCTCTTCTTCCTCTGTCTGCGGATACCGGATGGGAATTGCTAAAACCTCTTCATTTGAAATTGCCGGGATCATCAGCAGATAATCTCTGAGTTCCTTTAAAAAGCAATAACCGACCGGTGTTTCAAATAAATCCTGTTCGATCAGATTCTGATATATGGAAAAGACTGCGTTCGGATTCTCCATATCGAGTTTTTGACGCAGATATTTCGTTCCTTCTATCTCACGCTGTGCAAGCTCTGCCTCTTTTTTTGTCCGAAATACAAATCCGCCTGCTTCATAGGTTTCCTGTAATTGTTCCATCGTTCTCTCCTTTGTGCAAAACCTCTTGCTTTCAGTATAAAAAAATGCGTTCCGAAATGCAATATGCAAATTCTATCTTTTAAAAAGGTACGGTTTCCTTTATAATGTTTTTTATGTACGAAGGAGGTTTCTTATGTTTGATGAATTTGTAGATAATACAGAACGATATGAAGAATTTATTGAGGAATTATTAGAGGCTAACCGCGAGGGCAGATTTGATGATGTATTCAACCGTGCCTATGGCATGGGCACTTTTTCCATTGATGAGCTGATCGACATCTATGCCAGGGTGGATAATGACTGCGTCACAAATTACCGCTCAAAAAATGAATCCGAAGAAGCTGTGGAGTTAGAGGCTTTGCGCCTTGCGATCCTGCAATCCTTATCGGAGGCAAATACCTCTGCCATTGCATTTGAATTAGCTGCCTGCTTTTTTGACCACTTTTCTAAGGAAGCGGAAGGCATGGATATGAGTGATGAGATTGACAAATGCTTAACAAAGATTTTTAAATGTATTGCTTCTACCGGTTCGTGGTCGGAATTTTTTGCCGGAACAGAGCCTGTGTTCCACATCTACTATTCCCGTTTTTCCGACCGCATTGGTTTTGACTGCTCAAGACTTGCCGGGATCACCTGCAATATGGAACGTGGAAAAGAGATCATGAAAAATGAGAACTGTCATCCGAGTTTCCGGAAGGCGTTGGAATCGAGAAAAGATTTCTGATCTTCCATGCAAGGATCTAAATAACGAAAATCCCCATAAAACAGTTTGATCTTATGTCTCTGTTTTATGAGGATTTTTCTTTTATTTTTTCTTTAACACTTATTTCTGCTTCTCTATTTGTATTTGTTATAGAGGTCTTTCATCTGCTGGATCTCGCTCTCGGTAAACTTCTCTTTGACATACTGCTTCAGACCTTCTTTGTCCTGATCTTTTGCATATTTGCTGACATCTGAAATGGTCTGTGGCGATACCTTGCTCTCTATCATATCATTGACCGTCTGCTTATCCTCTTCGCTCATGGAATTATAAATATCCTGTGCGTTTTGCAACTGACCTGTAGAGTCATTCTGCACCTGTTCCTCTATCATCTTTTCCGCAACGGCTGACGTTACTTTTTCCTTTGCCTTGTCATAGACAAACGTTTTTCCTGCCCAGATTGCTGCTACTAAAATGACTAATACAACGATGAGTACGATAAGACCTTTTTTCTTCTTTCTTTTTCCTGCCATGATTTCACTCCTCCTCTGTTCGGATTTTTACCGTTCATAATTTAACACATTTTTCTCAGTTTTTCCATGAAATCACAAAATCTTTAAAAAGGTTTAAGAAACACGGTTCTGGTTGCGGTACTGCACCGGTGTCATCTGAAAATTCTTTTTAAACTGGCGGCTGAAATTCTCCACATTCTGATAACCGACTGCATGGGAGATATTCTCTACAGTCATGTTTCCGTTTTTCAAAAGTGTCTTTGCACGTTTCATGCGGATCGCTATCACCTGTTCTCCAAAAGTTTTTCCTGATTTTTCTTTGATATATTTGGAAATATATGGTGTTGACAGGTGGAACTGCTGTGCCATTCCCTCTAAGGTAACAGTCTGGTAGTTCGTCTGCATATAATTCATCATTGCCACCAGGCGCTCATCTAAGCATTTTTCATCGGACTGTATCTGTGGCAGTTTATTGACTGCAACGGTCAGTGCATGGATAGATGCCTTGATGATATCTTCGTCCATTCCTGCACCCCAGTAGGATTTTCCATTACAGGTGATCCCTACATAGGCAACTGCCTTTGAGGAGGAACCATGGGAAAGTGCATGTTCTTCGTATACGGAAAGTTCATAGCTGATCCCAAAATACTGCTTGATGGCATTGCTGACTGCATCTAAACGTCCGTTTCCGTTTGCATCTACCACTGCACTCTTGTCTCCGCAGTTGATCGTTGCCTCTGCCATGATCCCGTCTACCTGTGCAAAGCTGCACTCGGAAATACAGAAATATGGTGTGTGGTTTACATAATGATCTTCAAAGATATCATATACCCACTGTGGTGAAAGTTCTTTGTGCTCTTCATCTGAAACATGTTTAACTGCATAGCCAACTTCCTCACGCATTTTTTCAGGCAGTGAGATTCCAAAGTTCTGTTTTAAGATGTAGTTGACTCCGCCCTTTCCGGACTGGCTGTTGATACGGATCACATCTGCATCATAAGTACGTCCGACATCCATCGGGTCGATCGGCAGATAGGGAACGGTCCATTTGTTATGTTCTTTATCTTTTAAGCAAGCCATTCCTTTGGCGATCGCATCCTGATGGGAACCGGAAAATGCAGTAAATACCAGATCTCCGGCATACGGCTGACGAGGATCTACATGCATTCTGGTCAATCTTTCATAGGTCTCACGGATCTTTGTCATGTTACTGAAATCCAGTCCCGGATCGACTCCATGTGAAAACATGTTCATGGCAAGTGTGATGATATCTACGTTTCCGGTACGCTCACCGTTTCCAAACAGGGTTCCCTCGATACGCTCGGCTCCTGCAAGGATTCCAAGCTCTGCATCACTGACTCCGCAGCCGCGGTCGTTGTGCGGATGCAGACACAGGGTAACTGCATCACGGTATTTCAAATGTTTGTTGATGTATTCTACCTGTGTGGCAAAGACATGCGGCATTGCATTTTCTACTGTGGTCGGTATGTTGATGATCGCTTTATTTGCTGCATCCGGTTTCCATACATCTAACACGGCATTGCAGACATCCACTGCATAGTCCACTTCTGTTCCCGGAAAACTCTCCGGGCTGTACTGGAAGGAAAAATTACCCTCGGTCTCATCGGCAAGTGTCTTTAAGAGTTTTGCTCCGTCAACTGCGATCTGTAAGATTTCTTCTTTGCTCTTTTTAAATACCTGCTCACGCTGTGCTACGGAAGTGGAGTTGTACAGATGTATTACGGCATGTGGCGCACCTTTGACTGCCTCGAAGGTCTTACGGATGATATGCTCTCTTGCCTGTGTTAAGACCTGAACGGTCACATCGTCCGGTATCATATTGCGGTCGATCAGCGCCCGCATAAAATCATATTCGGTCTCGGACGCTGCCGGGAATCCGACTTCGATCTCTTTGAAGCCGATCTTTACTAACATCTCGAAAAATTCCAGTTTTTCTTCTAAGCTCATTGGCTCGATCAATGCCTGATTTCCGTCTCTTAAGTCGACGGAACACCAGATCGGTGCTTTATCAATGTAATCTTTTTTGACCCAGTCATATTCGCAGACCGGTGGCATAAAGTATTGTCTTTCATATTTTTGTACATGTTCCATGATGATATCCTCCTGATCTTTATAAGAAAGAATCCTGCTTGCAGGATTCTCCGCCT
>ENA-OPUE01002189-OPUE01002189.1-human-gut-metagenome-genome-assembly--contig:-NODE-2189-length-10018-cov-3.068855_pt1 | contig 10018 bp, 8 predicted proteins | sample MGYA00241466_ERZ501924 | MGnify/ENA primary metagenome ERZ501924 (study PRJEB25962, sample SAMEA2042223) | human gut metagenome | biome: human gut; feature: human-associated habitat; material: faeces...
CCGGCGGCCAGAAGCAGCGCCTGTGCATCGCGCGCGCACTGCTCAAGAAGCCGAAGGTGCTGATCCTCGACGACTCGACCAGCGCCGTCGATACCCGCACCGACGCGCTCATCCGCGCGGGCTTCAAAGCCTATATCCCCGAGACCACAAAGATAATCATCGCGCAGCGCGTGGCCTCCGTGCAGGACGCCGACGTGATAATCGTCATGGACAACGGCCGCATCGCCGCGACCGGCACTCACGACGAGCTGCTGCGCTCCAGCGAAATATACCGCGAGGTCTGCCAGCAGCAGGCGAACGGAGGCGACAACGATGAGTGATAAGATCAAAAACGCGCCCCCGATGGCGAAAAAGGGCAACATCGGCCGCGTGATAAAGAAGCTCGTAGGCTACTACCCCGTGCTCGCCCCGCTCACGGCGCTGTGCATTCTGTTCTCCGCCATTGTATCTTCCATTCCGTCGATATTCATGCAGAACGTGCTGTCCATCGTCGAAAAATACTACAAGCTCGGCGACTGGTCAACAGCCAAGGCCGAGATAATGCCGTGGGTCACGGCGCTGATCGTCCTGTACGTGCTGTCGATACTGTCCATGACGCTGTACAGCCAGCTCATGGCCTATATGACGCAGGGCTTCCTCAACAAGCTCCGCCGCGAGATGTTCGACGGAATGCAGGATCTGCCGATAAAATACTTCGACACCCATCAGCACGGCGACATCATGAGCTACTACACCAACGATATCGACACGCTCCGCCAGCTCGTCTCGCAGGCGATCCCCTCGTTCATTCAGGCCGGTGCGATCGTGCTGTGCGTGCTTGCGATCATGCTGTATTACAGCATCCTGATGACGCTGGTGCTGCTGCTCGGCGTAGTAGCAATGATCTTCGTTGCGAAGAAGGTCGGCGGCGGTTCCGCGCGCTTTTTCCTGCGCCAGCAGAAGTCCGTCGCCAAGACCGAGGGCTATATTCAGGAGATGATGAACGGTCAGAAGGTCGTCAAGGTGTTCTGCCACGAAGATGCGTGCCTTGCGGGCTTCGACGAGATAAACGACGCACTCTGCGACGACAGCTTCCGCGCCAACGCCTACGCGAACATCCTCGGCCCCATCATCGGCAACATCGGCAATGTCCTGTACGTCACTCTGGCGCTTGTCGGCGGCGTGTTCCTGCTGGCAAACATCCCGAATGTCAGCATTTCCGGTGCAGCGTTCAGCGTGAGCATCCTCGTGCCGTTCCTGAACATGTCCAAGCAGTTCACCGGCAACGTCAACCAGCTCTCCCAGCAGATAAACGCCATCGTCATGGCCGGCGCCGGCGCCGAGCGTATCTTCACGCTCATAGGGGAAAAGCCCGAGGCCGACAACGGCTATGTCACCCTCGTCAACGCGAACATCGCGCCTGACGGCACGATCACAGAGAGCGCCGAGCGCACCGGACACTGGGCGTGGCGGCATCCGCACAGCAACGGCAGCCTCACCTATACCGAGCTGCGCGGCGACGTGCGCATGGTGGATGTCGATTTCGGCTACGAGGAGGGCAAGGAGGTTCTGCACGACGTGTCGGTTTACGCCGAGCCGGGGCAGAAGGTCGCCTTCGTCGGCGCGACCGGCGCAGGCAAGACCACGATCACGAACCTCATCAACCGCTTCTACGACATTGCCGACGGCAAGATACGCTACGACGGCATAAATATCAACAAGATAAAGAAATCCGACCTGCGCCGTTCGCTCGGCCTCGTGCTTCAGGACACGAACCTCTTCACCGGCAGCGTGCTTGACAACATCCGCTACGGACGGCTGGAGGCCACCGATGAAGAGTGCATCGCCGCCGCCCGCCTTGCCAACGCGGATGGCTTCATCAAGCGCCTGCCGGAAGGCTACAACACCATGCTCACCGGCGATGGTGCCAACCTCTCGCAGGGCCAGCGCCAGCTCATCGCCATCGCCCGCGCGGCGGTCGCCGACCCGCCGGTCATGATCCTCGACGAGGCGACCAGCTCCATCGACACGCGCACCGAGGCGATAGTCCAGCGCGGCATGGATAAGCTCATGGAAGGACGCACGGTGTTCGTCATAGCGCACCGTCTCTCCACGGTCAAGAACTCCGATGTCATCATGGTTCTCGACCACGGCCGCATAATCGAGCGCGGCAGCCACGAAAAGCTCATTGCCGAAAAGGGCGTGTACTATCAGCTCTATACCGGCGCGTTCGAGCTTGAATAAAGCATTTTCCCCTCTCGGTTTGGTGAACCGAGAGGGGAAAATTTTACGCTCAAGAAGCCCTGATAAATCGGCTTCTTGAGCGTATGGAATTATGGGAGTGAGAGTAGGAGCGATCAAAGACCAATATTACATTTATCTTCCTGCCCGGACTACCTGGCCGGATGCGGCATCCTCAAACAACTTGTCTCCTTCGACAACCTTTATACCATTGACGAATACGTGCTCAATGCCGACCGAGTACTGTCTCGGATTCTCATAGGTAGCTAGATCCTTCACGGTATCAGGATCGAATACGACTATATCGGCCTTTCTGCCTGGAGCAAGAACGCCTCTATCGGCAATTCTCATGGCCTCGGCGGGCTTTCTCGTCATCTTATATATTGCGGTCTCAAGCGGAAAAAGACCATCGTCCCGGCTATACTTTCCAAGTATCCTCGGAAACGCGCCATAGACTCTCGGATGAGGCTTTCCGCCGAGAAGTCCGTCAGTGCAGGCATTCATTTCCGGGCGTTTCATTATGGCGGTGATGCACTCCTCAGTGCCATAATGCTCGATCATGCCGACGATATTATTCTCATCCAGAAGAAGGTCAAGCATTGCGTCCACATAATCTACGCCCATCATTTCGCCTATCTCGACGATATTCTTGCCCAGATATTTTTTGTTCTCGTCCTTCGTGACATCGCTGACGACAATGCCTTCCGGGGTGCAGAATTCGATATGGTTATCCCACACGGTATCGTTATTCAGAATGTCCGACTTGATTCTGGCGCGTTCCACGGGATCTCTCATGCGCTCAAGCAGCTTGTCAGTTCCTCCGGCGTGCGCCCAAGGCGGAATGCAGGCCGCAAGCATTGTACTGCCCGCGCCGTAGGGGTACTGGTCAAAGCTGATCTCGTATCCCTCAGTCTGCAGTTGCTCTATAAGCCTGAACGCCTCGTACCTGAGAGGCTCGTTCTTTCTGCCGCCCATCTTGAAATGGGAGATGTGCAGATGAACGCCGCTTCCGCGCACTATATCTGCAAGCTCCTGCATGGAGGTCATAATATCATTGAACTCCATGCGCTGATGGACAACAAACGGTCGGTCATACTCCTTCAGGATCCGGCACAGGCGTATCATTTCCTCCGTCGTGGCATACACGCAGGGGATGTATATAAGTCCGCTTGACATACCTGCGGCTCCGGCGTCCAGTTCCCGGCGGAGCGCCTGCTCTATCCTGCACAGTTCCTCCTCCGTGGCGGCTCTGGCCTCAATGCCCATGACCTCCATTCGGATATTCCCGTGCGGGCACAGATAGGCATAATTTGCTATTGGCTTATTTGCCTCTATTCTGCGCATGTATTCCCCAGCACCGGACGAAACCCAATTGACGCTCGGATCGTCCCCTTCAAGCCCCGCGATGCTGAGCCGCCATTTGGCCGAATACTCTTCGGGGATCGGAGCCATGGACACGCCGTCCTGTCCGCATACCTCCGTGGTTATACCCTGCCGTATTTTCGACGGAATGGCCGAGTCCACGAGGATTCTCAAATCTGAGTGGCTATGGGTGTCGATGAAGCCGGGGCAGATCGCTTTGCCGCCCACGTCTATAACGGTATCAAACTCGCCGTCGAGCTTTGTGCCGACGGCCAGAATCGTGTCATCCGCAAAAGCAAGCTCACCGTAAAACGGCTTTCCGCCGTTTCCGTCATATATTCTGCCGTTTATAAGTTTTGTCTTCATAAGTTCATCTCCTTCATCCCGTAGTCAGTATACGCTGGTGGATCAAACTATCTCCGCTATTGCCTCGATCTCGCACTTCACGTTTTTGGGGAGCGTTTTTACCGCAACGCAGGATCTCGCCGGCTTACTTACGAAATACTTTTCATACACTGCATTGAAGGCGGCAAAATCGTTCATATCGGCGAGGAAGCAGGTCGTCTTTATAACATGCTCATAGCCCGTACCAGACGCTGCAAGCATCGCGCCCACATTTTTGCAGCTCTGCTCCGCTTGCGCCTCTATGCTGTCGCCAACGACATTTCCGGTTTCGGGCACGACAGGAATCTGGCCGGAAGTATATACCAAGCCTCCGTAGACCATAGCCTGAGAATATGGCCCGATCGCGGCGGGAGCGGTTTCCGTCTCAATTGCTTTCATAATAGAACCTCCTTCATGGGCTGTCCCCAATTTTAAGCCCGGCTATTATTGATTTCTAGCTGTATTTGTGCTAATATTCCAATACTAAAGGTTTATTTCTGGGGGATTTAACTTGGACAACAACAATTTTCAAATAGGTAAGATAATAAGGGATACTCGCGTATCGCGCCGGCTTTCGGTAAAAGAGCTTGCCGCCGCCGCGCAGATCACAAGTTCCATGCTCAGTCAGATAGAGCGCGGACAGGCCAATCCGTCTCTTAACACGCTCAGGGCGCTCGCAATACAGCTTGACGTCCCGCTCTTCTACTTTTTTGTTGAAGACATTCCCGACACAAGCGATATCGTACATCCCAAAGGCAGAAAACACATCGTCGAAAACGGCATTGAATATGAGCTGCTGACGAAGGACATGAACTGCTCTATGGAGTTCTGCCAGCTGACGCTTCTGCCCGGAAGCACCACGGAGAATTCCTCAATGAGCCACAAAGGTGAGGAAGTCGCGCTGGTTATCAGCGGGAGCTTCATGCTCTCACTGAACGGCAATTTTGTCGAGCTGAACGAGGGAGACAGTATAAGGATAAACCCAATGGTCTCCCATTACTGGGTAAACAACAGCAATGAGAAAGCCATTCTGGTCTTCGCAGTAACTCCTCCCAGCTTCTGATCAGACGCCCTTCCTTGTGGAATTACCGCGTATGTCAACCTCAACCAAGCGTTCAACCTCGTCACCACGGACTCCGACATAGTAGCTTGTGAGGTTTGCGGTGGAGCAGGAATGGTTAGGAATTATAAATATTTTGTCGCCGACCTTCAGGCTGGTTTCCCCATGCACATGCAGCTTGCCGACCTCTTCGGATAGGCTGAAGATCTCCAATTCGGGATGTCCCTTTACGACGCCGAACCCCTTTATTGAGTCGTTTCCGTGGGCGCCCTGATCCAGACCTAGACACTTGGCCCCAGCGTCTATTATGTACAGCCCGTCCTGCGGATGGGATATAACTGAAGCCAGAACACAGAGCGCGCACTCGTCTTCCGCCGCAGTATCGGTGGAGAGTTGGATCGCATCGTTGAAGATATAATTGCCGGGGTGATAGATCGCAATATTCTCATCACCGATCGCGCCCCAGAAAGTCGGAGTGGAGCCGGACGAGATGATCTCCAGCTCATACCCGGCAGCTTTGAGCTCCCTCACAGCAGCGGCGACGGCATTGCGCTCATCGTCAACATACTTCTGTAGTTCAGAATGGCATTTTGCGCCGTATACGTGTCCCGGATGCGTAGATATGCCCTTGAATCTCAGATTTCCGAATTTCTTCATGGCATCTGCGAACTCCGCAGTACGTTCGGGGCTTATGCCGAACCTGTTGAGGCCGGAGTTTATAATAATAGTATAATTCACAGTGACATTCGTAGCCTCTGCTTCGCGATTGAGCAGCGCAGCAGAGTCAAGATCGTCTATTCGGATGATAAAGTCCGTCTGCTCTGTCAGCGCGATGACACGTCGTATCGACACCTCTGTCGATACCGGATATGCGTACATCAGGTGCTTCGCACCCGCTTTAGCAAGTGCCTCGGCTTCATCAAGCGTACCGCACAGATAACCGGAGCATCCGTATTCCGCTTGAAGGCGGGCAAGTTCGGTGCTCTTGTGCGTCTTTACCATCGGCCAGATTTCCTTGCCGTATTTTTTGGCTTCGCCGCAATATTTCTTCAGATTGTGCTCCATATAGTCAAGGTTGAGAAGTATTGCGGGGGTATTGATTTCATTTATCTTCATTTTTCAGCCCTTTCGAGATAAACATATGTTTTTGTTAAGTTCGTATGCAGTGACCGGATTTCCGGCCACTGCATATTTTATTTATAGCTTTTAATAAAGACCGGGCAGGAACCCGGAGCAAGCGTTAATGATAAGCAATATCACAAAGCCTACCAGCGCAGCCAGTAAGGACGGAACAAATGTGGTGAGCGTGCAGTCCTTAGAGCTGAGATCGTTCATTCTTTCGGGGAACCAGAAGGTAACATCGGTAGGCAGCGTACCGGCGGTCGCGCCAAGGCAGATGGACATACCTGCAACGACGGGAGACAGGCCGGTTTCAACACAGGCAGGTCCCGCTATGGCAACCGCAGCAAGCATCGCGGCAGTACCGGAGCCGACGGCTGCACGGATGGCAAAGGCCAGAATGAAGCCAAGAAGAATGATCGGCATATGCGCCGCGGACATCAGCGCAACAAGATCAGTGCTCATGGTGGTAGCAGAGAGCATTGCGGAGAAGCATCCGCCCGCGCCGACTATGAGTACTATGCCGCCGGAGCGGTCTGCCGCCTCGTCGATGAAGCCCATAATGGTCTTGTTGGGCATGTACCTCTTGAGAACAATGCCGGAGACAATCACGGAGATGAACAGTGCCACATTCTGGTTTCCGATGAAGGAGACGATGGTATAAAGTATGCCTTCGGTGGAGAAGAGCGACCAGACGGAAGCAAGGACTATAAGGAAGATGGGGAGGCACACAAGGAGCAGAGCAGTGATTGCGGTGGGCTTGGTCGGATCATGCGCAAGGAGTTCGTCATTGTCCACGATTTCCTTTATGTCTGCGTGGAGCTGTGCCATGTTATCCTTGCGGCCGACAAATTTCGCATAGCCAACGCCAATGAGAAGGCTCGCCGGCAGGCAGATAATAATACCATAGATGATAAACCAGCCGATATTCGCGCCTATCTGTCCTGCAACCGCGAGCGGGCCGGGAGTGGGCGCAACGCAGCAGTGAGTGAGCATAAGGCCGGTAAATATTGCGATAACATAGGACTTCATGGACTTTTTAGTAACCTTCTGGATTGCCTTGACCAACGGCGCGGTCATAATATAGGCAACGCCAAAGTATATGGGAATGGAAAGGATGAAGCCAACAAGGTTGAGTGCGAGTATATCATGCTTTCTGCCAAATTTGCGGAGCATACCTTTCGCAAGCTCTTCGGTAGCGCCGGACTCGCCGAGGAAGTCGCCAAAGATGCTGCCGAAGATAAGTACAAGGCCGAGGCTTGCCATAATGCTGCCGAAGCCCGCGGGGATTTTTGCCATTACGTCGGCCATAGGCATACCCGCCATCAGGCCAAAAACAATGGCTGCTACGAAAAGACCTACGGAGGGAGTTACCTTGAATTTAATAAGGGCTACCATGAGGAGCGCGAATACGATAACAAATGCTACCAGTGGACTCATAGCTATTTTCCTTCCTGTTTTATGTTTTTGTTATTGCGGTATGTATTATTTCTCGTGACGGATGACCCTGCCGGGGAATCTGCCGGTAAACTGCTTATCATGCCATACAACTTTACCATTGACAATCACGTAGTCTATTCCATCGGTCAGTTCGCAGGAATTGACATATGTCGCGCGGTCATAGAAATTGTCCCAGTCGATCACAAGGATGTCTGCATCATAGCCATCGGCAATTATGCCCTTTGATCTGAAGTGCAGTCGCTTTGCGGTTTCCCCGGTCATCTTGTTTATCATGGCCTCAAGCGACATAATATGGTTCTCCCGGACATAATAGTTTATTGCGCGCGGCATAGTGCCGTAAGCTCTTGGATGGCTCTTTTCATTCAGGGCGCGTGTAAGGCCGTCAGAACCGACGATGGCATTTTCGTTAAGAATAACGTCAAACAGGTTCTCGTCCTTCATCGTATTGAAAACGGCGGAACTGTCACCCTTGTTCATAACAAGGATGTCGAAGAAGGTATCGTACGGATCTTTACCAAGCTCGCGGGCGTATTCGCCTATCGTCTTTCCCTCTACCTCCGGGCAGGCAGGAGACGTTGTCACCATTACGCCGTCCCAGCTTCCGGCGTTGAGGAAATAGTTGTCGTACTTTCCGCTCGTATCGTCTATCTCCTCGCGTATCTTCCGGCGCATATCAGGATCTTCAAGCAGTTTAGCCATAGCCTCAACACCGTGGTCAAAATACCATGGCGGGACTATTACGTTCAGCGCAGTCTGGTTCCAAGTATACGGGTACTGGTCACAGGTGACGGAGATGCCCTCCTTGACAGCCGCGTCGATCATTTCCAGCGTCTTTTTCTGCAGATCCCAGTTCTTTTTGCCCATGACCTTATGATGGGAAATACACACGGGAACCTTCGCTTCGCGGCCGATGGTGAGCACCTCTTCAACAGCCTTTACTATGTTCACCGATTCGTCGCGCATGTGCGAACAGTATATGCCTCCGTACGGGGCTATGACCTTCGCCAGTTCTACTATTTCTCTCGTGCTGGCATAACAGCTCGGAGTGTAGACAAGGCCGGTGGATAGACCCGCCGCGCCATTTTCCATGGCGTTGCAAAGTAGCTCCTTCATCTTCTCCAGCTCTTCGTCGGTACTGTCCCGGTTGTCGAAGCCCATCACCGCAACGCGGAGCGTGCTGTGGCCAACTAGGAATTTTATGTTTGCGCTTTTTTGCTGCCGTTCGCAGTAGTCTATATAGTATTTGTAATCCGTCCAGCCGATCATTTCATCGTCAGGAAAATCCGGTGCTCCGATCATCAGCATTCCCTGAATGAGTTTCATGGTTTTTGGGTTGATCGGAGCCATGGATAGTCCACATTGACCTGTCATTTCTGTAGTCACACCCTGTGACGTTTTTGCTAGCCGGGCAAAGTCCCGGCCGAGGATCAGATCGCCGTGGGAGTGTGCGTCAATAAAACCCGGGCAAATTATTCTACCCGTTGCATCAATTACCGTTTTGGCCTCTTCATCTCCTTTTGCCATGACGATCTTGTCGCCCATGACACCGACGGAGCCGGGAAAGGACGGTTTCCCTGTGCCATCTATTATGGTGCCATTCTTGATAAGCATGTCTAGCATAGTGCTGCAATCCTCCTTAAATATTTTTCTGTTTTTCCTCATCGGTGCAAGACCGTTTCAAGCTTGTTTAAAACATGAAATAGTATTGCATTTAGAGAAGTATAATTTAATTATATTTATTCAAATTTAATTGTCAACATTTTTGATGCTTTTCTCCAGAATACACGGATTTGGCATCAGCTAGTTGTTAAATATAGACAAAGTTTTTGCAGCTGCGGCGATTGTCTCCGCAGAATAGCCTGCGGGCGGCGGTGGAATACTATCAGCGGTGAAGATTCGCATAAAAAAGCGGCGCGCTGAAGCAGCGCGCCAAGTAAGGTGGCAAGAGGGATCTCCTGCCGGTGGGATAAAGATATGAGCCGGTCTTTCAAAAAGACCAATTGGATAAGCTGTGATTAAATAATATACCGCGGCCGTATTTTTGTAAAGAGCGAGGAAAGTCGCTCCGGCACTAGTTTTGTCGAACGCATATTTTTCCGCAATACGGGGAAAATATCCTCGATAAAACAAGAGAGGAGTTTTACCCATGATAATGGATCGCATTGCGCTGATATTGGCCATCGTCGGCGGACTCAACTGGGGCAGCATCGGGCTGTTTCGCTTTGATATCGTGGCGTGGCTGTTCGGCGGCCAGACCGCGACCGTCAGCCGCGTTGTATATACTCTGGTAGGGCTGGCGGCACTGTGGTGCATTTCCCTGCTTTTCCGCAGCGACGCGCTTCCCGATGAGGCATAAATCCTATCAAAAAACACCTTGCGCATGACGCAAGGTGTTTTGATTTTATGCAGATT
>ENA-OPUE01002198-OPUE01002198.1-human-gut-metagenome-genome-assembly--contig:-NODE-2198-length-9964-cov-4.057624_pt1 | contig 9964 bp, 5 predicted proteins | sample MGYA00241466_ERZ501924 | MGnify/ENA primary metagenome ERZ501924 (study PRJEB25962, sample SAMEA2042223) | human gut metagenome | biome: human gut; feature: human-associated habitat; material: faeces...
CTGTAATTTGGATTGCATGGGTTATATTCTTTTTAATCGTTTCAAATTCGGCTCTAATATTGCTTCATTACCTTTCGATACAAATGACAACACTTTTGGTTTTGTCCATGATAATACTTGCCATCAGTTCAATGCTTTGAAATCAACAGGCAAAATTTATGACATTTTTAAAAGGATATGAGATATTTGTGAACAGCCACGTCTATCAGTTAGATTGATTTGTGAGGCGGTTTGTGATTCGGAAAAGAGAAAATAGAGAGGAATTGTTTGTGTTTCTTCCGGATAAGCACTACCTTTAGGTAAAATTTAAGTCTGCTATGAAACTGCGATTGCTTTTTATTGTCATTCTGTTGTGTATTGCCGGCGGAGCGTCGGCCGACGATGCCGACCGCCTTATTGCCGACTTCGACAGAAAGGCGGATGTGGCTTCTGCCAATAAGTTTTTTGAGTTTCTCGACCGTCGGGAGTTCACCGACAGCAAAATAGTGTTTTCAAATGCAGTGCCCGCCGACTCTCTGCGTCAGCAAACGTGGTATTGGGCGGCGGAGTGGTACTATGACTGCCAGAACTATTCACTTGCCAGGGACTATGCCAAGCGGGCATTGCCGCTTATGCGCTGGCCAAACCTTGATAAGTCGTGTTGTTTGAATCTTCTCGGCATTATCCATGTGCGTCTTGGCGATTTCAAGACGGCGGTGGAGTATGCCAAGCGGTGTGTCGACATCGATATCCGCCTCAATGATTCCGACCGCGTTTCGTCGAGTCTTAACACTCTGGCGGGAGCGTATATGGCGGCAAACCAGCCTCAGGATGCCGAGCGCTACATCCTGCGCGGGCTTGAATATGCCGAGCGTGCCGGCAATCCTGCGCGTAAGGCAGTGCTGCTTGGAATGGCTTCCGAAATTTATTATAAACTTGGCGATTACAGCAAGTCGGTCGATTATGCCGACCGTGCCTACCTCCTTGATTCTATCGGAGGGCGCGATGCGAAGATGGCAGTGCGACTGTCGCAGAAGGGCACCGCGCTTGTCGGTCTGAAGAAATATGCCGAGGCCGAACAGGTGCTTCTAAAAGCCATAGCCGGGCTGCGGGCCTCGGGCAACGTCCATTCGCTTGCCATCAACCTTAACCAGTTGGGATTTCTGATGCTCAGACAGGACCGTGAGCGCGAGGCAGTGGGCTATTTCAGCCAGGCAGCCTCGTTGTTTGGCAAAATGGGCGACCTCTATAATCTTGTGAATTCACATAAGGGCCTGTATGAGAGCTACTGGTCGATAAACCCCGACAGTGCGCGGATTGAGCTGGAGCATTTCAATGCGCTGCGCGACTCACTGTATTCCACCGCCACCGCCGACGCTTTGGCGCGCTACAAGGCAGAGTTTGACACCGACCGTCTGCGCGAGGAGGTGGAGCGGACTTACGATGCCCGTCGCCGCGACATCGTGGTTGGCGTCTGCGTGCTGGCTGTAGTGGTGCTGGCTGCCGTAGCAATCCATCGGAGAAGGATGCGCCGTTATCGCGCCGAGATGCTCGCGCTGATTCGCGATGTGGAACGCCTCGACGGCACGCCCGAACCAGAAGAAGCACCGACTGAAGCGGCAGAAAATTCGTTTGAGCGCATGGTTGTCGATGCGGTGCGGCAAGGACTGGCAAGTGGAGATGACATCAGTGTCTCCGCCATTGCCTCGCGGCTGAATCTCGGAGAGCAGACCTTCCGCCGGCGTTTTGTGGCAGAGACAGGGAAGCAGCCCAAAACGTTTGTGACGGCGATACAGATGGAAATGGCGGCGCGCCTGCTTGCGTCAGACACGACGGTGCCTGTTGCCGAGGTGGCTCGCGCATGCGGCTTTGACGATGCCAGCGCGTTCTCCCACGCATTCAAGAAGGCATATTCCTGCTCGCCCACACAGTTTCGCCAGAAACGTGCCTGAATACGCTTTTTTCAAGGGTTGAAAAGTATTTACAAAAGAATGTAAGATATTTACAAGTCTCTGAAACACATACGGTTGTAAATTTGTGGCCAGACAACAAACAATATGATCGTATGGAGAAAGACACTAATACACACCAGCCATCGGCAACTTCTGGAAGGGAGTCGTTGCCGGAACACGTTTTGCGGACACGCAGGGAATTTGTCGACCTTGTCGCCAAGATTGTCGCGGATGCCATCCCGTCGCATCGCTACGATGTGGTGGGCATAGCGGAAAGACTTGGGCTGTCGGAGCAAACCTTCCGCCGGCGGTTGTATATCTGTACCGGATATACGCCGAAACAGTTTATCACGAGCATACAGATGCGCGAGGCAGAGCGGCTGCTGTCGGAATATCCCGACGCAAAGGTAAAGGATGTGGCATTCAAGTGCGGCTTCGACGAGACAAGCCCGTTCTCGAAGGCATTCAAGAAATGGAGCGGGTACGGTCCGTTGGCATTCCGCAAGCAAAAACGGATAGAGGAAAGCGAGGACTGGGTGCGCCTGCTTGAAAAATACAAATGACGCAGGTGAATTTGTAAGAATTTTACAACAATTAACCTGCTGATTGTGTGTAGATTTGCATTTTGAAGGGATATAGACTTGAATGAATCCTGGATAGAACCTAAAACATAACCAACAAAAAACTATATGAAAAAGAATTACAACCACAAACAGGCGCGATGGCTGTTGGTCGTCGCGACCCTACTGGCATTGTTTGTCGCCAGACCGGTGAAAGCCGAAGACAATGTCTACAATGGCGACGGCTATTCATTGAAGTATATCGCTATTAAGAATCCACCGGAAGGCGAGGAGAAGCGTGCGATTGTCATAGGACTGACAGACGGCACACTGGATTATACAGGACATGTCAACATCCCATCGAAGATTGAAAATCTGCCGGTGCGCCACATCGGAGTGTATGACCGGATGTCGAACAGGGTTGGCTTCCCTAAGGTTTCGAGCATCGACATTCCATCATCGGTGGGGACAATAGGCAGGGGAAGCTTCTATGGCAACTCCAATCTGACCAATGTCAAGATTGCCCGTGGAGGATTGACAGAGATTCTCTCGGAGGCATTTCGGGGGTGTGTCGCGTTGAAAAACATAGAATTGCCCACAACATTGACAAGCATCGGACCGAGTGCGTTTGAGTCTTGTGAAGGATTGGAGAGCATCGTGTTTCCAGAGTCCGTCACCGATCTTCAAGGATGTCTTTCCAACTGCACGTCGTTGACAGAGGTGGCTTTGCCAAAGTCGCTGACCACTTTCGGCGACGGAATGTTCATAGGATGCACATCGTTGAGGAGAGCCGTTGTGTGGGAAGGCGGCACCGGTATGTCGGCGCCGGCTGCATATCTGAAAATCCCAGCCAGCACGTTCCTCGGGTGCAAGAATCTCGAAGAGGTGGTGTGGAATGCCCCAATCACTGAAATCGAAAAGAATGCGTTCAACAGCTGCGAGAAATTGAAAAATTATCCCGATATGTCGAATGTGAAAATAATCAGGGAGGAAGCGTTTTCTTATAGCGGCATAGAGACGTTTACAACGCCGGCGTCGATGGAGCTTATGGACCGCCCGTTTACTCATAGCCATTGTCTGGAGTCGGTCACGATTACCCATAAAATGGACGTCTATGGATACCTTGCATTTGCCGACTGCCCAAAACTCACGTCGTTTGTTTTCCACGACGACATTGAAAACCTCAATGAAGCTTGGTATATGTTCAGCGGTTGCACGTCGCTTGAGGAAATCCGTCTGCCAAAGAAATTGAAGAAAATAGACCGTTACATGTTTGATGGCTGCACAAACCTGAAGAGGCTTTATATAGGCGATGCTATTACTGAGATAGAGACAGGGTCTGTCTATGGCACGGCTCTTGAGGAGCTTCATATAGAAGCGGCAACACCGCCAAAACAGATTGTGTCGGAAGGAGTTGTCAACAATCCTCCTTTTGACAAATTTGCCTATGAAAACGCTACTGTCTACTGCCCCGATGCGAAGGCCTATTATTCCAACTACATGTGGCAGCGATTCAAAAAATACAAACTCCCGGAAGCGTTTAAGTACACCGAGGTTGAGGGCGGCTATTCCGCAACCTACAATCTCTTTGATTATGTCAAAGACCCAACAACAGGCATCGATTATGGCGAGCTGTTTAGAAACGCATATCCCGACGGTAAGCTTGTCGTGCCTGACACCTACAATGGAAAGCCCGTTGTAGAGATTGCCGACAATGCATTCTATTATAGGCTCAACAATATAAGATACACATTGCAGACAAATATCAGCGAGGTGGTTTTGCCGGAAACGATAAGAAAAGTAGGCAAAGAAGCGTTCTACTATCTTACAGATATAAAGAAGGTCAATATGCCGTCGTCGCTCACCGAAATCGGAGAAGATGCATTCTGGAGCACCGGAATTTCGGAAGTGATTCTTCCCGACGGGCTGAAGACGGTGGGCAGAAACGCGTTCCAGTATTGCAACGACCTTATAAAACTGGTGATTCCGCAGTCGGTGGAAAGCATCAGCGGGAACGCTTTCTACTGCAGCTCTTATTCAGGAAATAAGATTTTGGAAATAATCTGCCATAATCCTACTCCTATACCGCTCTCCGAGCAGTTTGCAAACACGACATACAGCAAGCTGAGGATTCCTTTCGGCAGCAAGGACGCATACTACGAAGCAGACTATTGGCGCGATTTCTTCACGAAAGGCACTGTAGTTGTGGGCGTCGGCGAGCAAACGCTTGCCGCCCTGGAAATCACCCCGACGGAAGAGATGCAGGAGGGCGAATTCACGGTGACCATCAACAACAGCAACGAGGGAGCCGTGGTGAGATACTACATTATGAAGGATTGGAAAATGTTTAAGGAAATTTCGGAATATACCGGACCGATCACTATTTCGGAAATAGGCAACATCGACATCTATGCAATCGCCGAGAACGGCGACAAATGCTCGCCCGAGGCGCATCAGCATTATTACGTCGAGAAGAAAACCAACAGCCCTTGCGGTCTTGTGACATTCTGCGGAATGAACGTCAAAGACAAGGCGTTTGCTGCAAAGTTCGGCAAGAGTGTTGCGTACAGGGAGACAAAGGACGCCGGCGTGCTGACGTTGAGCTATGCCGACATCAACGCCGCCGACAACGGCTACAACACGGGCATCAACGCTATGGACGGGACGCTGATTGTTGAGCTGGTGGGCAACTCTACTATCGCAGCCGAAGCCTACGGCATCACGATGGGTACACAAGGTCCGGGCATCGGCGGCAAGGGCGGCAACCTGATTGTCCGCGGCACGACCGGCTCGGAAGTGCTGACTTTCAACATCTCCGACAAAGGTATGGGCATCTATGCATATCTTGCCGATGTGACAATCGAAAACTGTACGGTTGTTGTCAACGGCGCGCGTGATGGCATAGTCATGAAGTCGGGCCACGGCGATGGCTATCTGACCGTGCGCGGCAAGAATACCGTGCTTAACCTCAACGGCAGCAATGCCGCTATGGAAAATGTGTCGGACCTGATGCTTGAAGACGGCTTGGAGATTGTAGAGCCGGAAAATGGATATTTCAGTTATACGGGTTCTGGCGGCACGGTGTTTGACCCCGGCACCAAGGCGGTTGCCACCCATGTGGTTATCCGTTATGTCGACAATGGACTCCAAAGCCCGATGTTCTCGCATCGCGCCACAACATTTGCCGAGCCGTTTGAGCTTTACATCTACAACCCCAACGTAGACGGAAAGAAGAACGAACGTGGCACGGTCATCTATAAAGTTGTTCCGGCGGGCATAAGCGACCCAAGCCTCATAAAGGAGCAGCCGTATTACGGCAAGGGCATCCTGATTGAAGAAACGTCGACGGTATACGCTTACGTTGTCGACGGCAAGGAACAGAGTGAAACGGCAGTGGTCAAGTATGTATACGCACCCAATGTGCCGCAGATTGAGAAAGAGCAGACAACCGACTTCGGCAACGACCTCACCGACAGCGACGGCAATGCCTTGACGGTGGAAAACGTTGTGGTCAACAACGTGTACTACAACCTCCCGGCCGACAGCGGCAACGGCTATGACACTGCAGGAAAATGCGTTGTGGTCAACACACCGATGTCGGAAGACGCGTTTGTCAGCAATGACTCTCCGGCGACACCGTCGGAAGGCGACAATTTCGAATGGTTCAATGGAATGATTGTGGTTGTCGGCGGAACAGGAACCGTTGAGATTACCTGCGAGACGGTAGGCACTATGGTTCTTGCCGTGAGAAAGGGCAATGACGAGCCTGCGTATTATACGCAAAGCTCGGAAAACACCGTTGTGGTAAACTACGATAACAACACACCGGAATATCTGTATATCTACGCTGTGGATACGGCTGCGGGAAAGAAAAAGACGCGAGAGGTGTCGGCAGCCGCAGACTGCCTCAAGATTTACGGAATGAAGGTGACTCCGACCACGGTTGTGACAGGTGTTGAAAGCATCTTTGAGGATTCTGAGACACCGGGAGAACACGTAATCTACGACCTCAACGGCCGCCGTTGCACGGAGCCGCTCGAGCCGGGCGTGTATATCGTGAACCGAAAGAAGGTGATTATAAGATAGCCTGATAAGTACAACCGATAGAAGAGATGCGCGTCAAGCGCCGGCACATCCCGGAGTTTGACGCGCATTTATTTGTTTGTTCAACAATGTCAAACCAAGTCGCTGTAATGGCGTATACGGCGCAGGTTGTAGTCGAGGATGATGTTGCGGTGGCAGCAAGGGAAGTCGCCCATTATGCTGCGCTGCGGCCTCACGTTGTCGTATCGGCTTTTCTGGTGGCGGTAGTCGTTGTGCGCGCGCAGGATTGCACGAGCGTTTGCAAAATCCATCTTCGCCATGAAAACGAAGAAAGCCAGAGTGTCGTACAGCCGTCTAATCAAGAGCATCCGTCGGCCTTCGCGCGGCGGCAGATTCTTGTAGAGCAGAAACAGATTGTTGCGGAAGTTGAGGTAGGTTTTCTTCGGGTTTGACGCCGGCAGGCTGCCTCCGCCAAGATGAAACACCTCGCTCTGCGGAATGACCCGTATCGCCTGTCCGCGCTGGTGCAGACGCCAGCACAGGTCGATTTCCTCCATGTGGGCGAAGAAATCCTTGTCGAGACCACCAGCGGCGAGATATTCCTCCGTGCGCACCGTCAGTGCGGCACCAGTGGCCCAGAAAATGTCGGTGATGTCGTTGTATTGTCCGTTGTCGGTCTCCACGGTGTCGAATATTCGTCCGCGGCAGAAAGGATATCCATGCTTGTCGATGAATCCTCCCGACGCACCAGCATATTCAAATTTCGTGTGGTCGGCGTCGCTTAGAATTTTTGGTTGGCACGCAGCCACTTCCGGGTGTGCCTCCATATATTCGTATAGCGGACGTATCCATTCCGGTGTCGCGGCAACATCGCTGTTGAGCAGCACGCTGTAGCGGTAGCCCAGTTCGCGGATTGCACGGTTGTAGCCTTCGGCATATCCGTAGTTTTTGTCGAAGCAAAGAGTGCGCACGTCGGGAAATTCCTGCTTCAGCACGCTTAGCGACTCGTCGGTGCTGCCGTTGTCGACCACCACTACGTCGGCAATGTCGTTGCTGTTGGCAGCCACCACCGACGGCAGGTAACGGCGCAGCAGCGCCGCACCGTTCCAATTGAGTATGATTATTCCTACGGGTTTCATTTTTTATTCAGTTTGCGGCGCCAGCGGTTGTGCGACCACAGCCATGCATCCGGTTGGCGCAGTATTGTTTGTTCGAGCAGAAGGGCGTAGCGGTCGGTCACGAAATTCTCGTCGGTCTCCGCCACATTGTCGGCGATAGGCACAATCCTTGCGCGGTAGTGTCCGCGGCTGGTGCGCTCAACATCGGCATACATAGCCGCCGCCTTCAGTTTGCGCAGCAGCATCTCCGTGCCGGAGATAAACGGAGTGTCCTGGTTGAGGAAACGTATGCTGTGGTGCCCGTCGTTATGGCTTGGCTTCTGGTCGGAGATGAATCCGGTGACAAATACTCCGCCGTTGTGGCGAGCTTGCAGCAAAGCGCGCAGCACACCGTTTTTCGGGATAGAAGTGGAGTGGAAACGCTTGCGCAGATTGAACCAAAACCGGTCGAACCACTTGTTGCGCAACGGGCGGTAGACCTGTGAATACTCAACATTGTCGGCGCGGTATACCCACAGCGTTATAGACGTAATCCATTCCCAGTTGCCGAAATGCGAGCAATACAAGCCTATCGACCGTCCGTCTTTGGCGATGCGTTCCACGTGTTCAACACCTTCAAACACCATGCGGCGTCGCATCTCCTCATCGCTGATGTGCAGCAGCTTTATCGTTTCGACAAACACGTCGGTGAAGTTGCGGTAGAAGCGCTTCACGATGTCGCGACGTTCCGCCTCCGTCTTGTCGGGGAATGCCGCGGCAATATTGGCTTCGACCAGCCGCCGGCGGTAGCGCACCACAGACGCAGCCACCCAAGCCAGCGCGTCGGACAGCGCATAGAGCGCGCCGAACGGCAACAGAGCCACAGCGTGCAGCAGCAGCCAAAGAGGAGAGTATGCTATGCGTTGCAGAGTCGTGCTCATACGATTTCAGCTTTTATAAGGTCGTCATGTCCGAGAGGCTCCACAAGGCGCACGTTTACGATAGTGTTGCTAAGCCGCGTGTCGGCAGGCACCGCCACACGCAGGTAGTTGTCGGTGAAACCTTTCATCAGTCCGTCGTCGTCGACAGCGTGCTCAAACAGCACCGGGCGCACCATGCCGAGATATTTTTGCGTGAATGCCGCCAGTTTGCGGTCAGACAGCGCCATCATGCGCCGAGTGCGCAGATGCTTGGTGTGCTGATCCACGACGTATGGGATTTTCAGCGCCATCGTGTCGGGACGTTCGGAGTAGGAGAACACGTGCAGTCGAGTGATGTCGAGGCTGTCGACAAACGAGTGCGAATCCTCAAAAATCTCAGGAGTTTCGCCGCGCATACCCGTAATAAGATCCACTCCGATGAAAGCGTCAGGGATAAGGCGTTTAATTGCAGCCACCTTGTCGGCAAACAGCTGACGGTCGTAGTGGCGGCGCATCAGTTTCAGCATCTCGTCGCTTCCCGACTGCAAAGGGATGTGGAAATGCGGCATGAAATGCTTTGAACCTGCGCAGAATTCAATGACGTCGTCGGTCAGCAAATCGGGTTCAATTGAAGATATGCGATAGCGCTCGATGCCCTCCACAGAGTCGAGGCAGCGCAGCAGGTCGATGAAACGTTCGCCCGTGTCATATCCGAAGTCGCCGATGTTTACTCCCGTGATTACAATCTCCTTGCCACCGTCGGCGGCAGCCCGACGAGCCTGTTCGGCAAGGTCGGCAATCCGTCCGCTGCGGCTGCGTCCGCGGGCACGGGGAATAGTGCAATAGCTGCAATAATAGTTGCAACCGTCCTGCACCTTCAAGAAAAATCTGGTGCGGTCGCCTCGCGAGCACGAAGGGATAAACTGCCTGATGTCTTTCATCGCAGTCACTTTCACCGTCGGCTCATGGTCGGCATACCAGCGGTCGACAAAGTCGGCTATTTCTGCCTTTTGGTCGTTTCCCACCACGATGTCGACGCCTTCGATGTCGGCCACCTCCTCGCTGTTCAGCTGGGCATAGCATCCCGTCACCACCATCACGGCATCCGGGTATCGGCGCGACAGTTTTCGGATTTCCTGTCGGCATTTCTTGTTAGCCAATTCCGTCACCGAGCAAGTGTTGACCACGCAAATGTCGGGCGTCTCGCCCGCCTGCACAGGTTGTGCACCACGGTCGGCGAGAAGCTTGCCGATGGTAGAAGTCTCGGCAAAGTTAAGTTTGCATCCCAACGTGTGGAATGCCACCTTCTTATTGTCAAAAGTTGTATTGTCTATCATTTGAGTACAAAGATAGTGCAAGCCGAGAGAAGAGCAAAACAAACTTGTTTGATTTTGCACATCCGAGGCGCCGCC
>ENA-OPUE01002199-OPUE01002199.1-human-gut-metagenome-genome-assembly--contig:-NODE-2199-length-9964-cov-2.314462_pt1 | contig 9964 bp, 6 predicted proteins | sample MGYA00241466_ERZ501924 | MGnify/ENA primary metagenome ERZ501924 (study PRJEB25962, sample SAMEA2042223) | human gut metagenome | biome: human gut; feature: human-associated habitat; material: faeces...
AAAGAAATGAAGAAGAATGGGTATATTTAAAATATTTTTACGACGCAGAAAACAATATAGCTCAAAAACTATTAACACTACAAAATTCCAAAAATATAAAAAGAATTAATAATTTTGAAATAGAACTTGAAAAAATGAAAGAAATTCATTTAAAATATTTAAAAAGTTTTAAAGATAAAACATATTATAATGTCATTAGAAATTTTCTTAAAAACAATCCTGATTTTTTAAAGCATTTAGATACCTTTGTCAACAGCCGTGACCTTCGTAACGAAAAAATGACGGTCCTTTTGCAAAAAGAAGGTTTTGCGATCACGATGAAAGATTTACATCGTGAAAATCCGGAGAGTGTGATCACCCGTGCCCATTTTGCAAAATATTTAGTGGAACACGGTATGGTCAAAGACCGTGAAACCGTATTTGCAAAGTATCTCGGAGACGGATGCCGCTGCTATGTACCACGCGAAAAAATCGATCCGTTTGAGGCGATCCGCCTGATCCGGCTTGCCGGAGGCGTTGCATTTTTTGCACATCCGGTGCTCTGTCACATGAATTTTGACCGTTTAAAAGCATTTATCCAAGAACTCAAAGAGCATGGACTGACCGGTATTGAGGCTGTCTATTCAGCAAACTCTCTTGGAGACGAACGCAATTTTCGCCGAATCGCAAAAGAATATGATTTATTAATCAGCGGTGGCTCTGACTACCATGGAGCAAACAAGCCTTACCTGCATTTAGGTACAGGAAAAGGCGGCCTCATGATTCCGGATGAGGTTCTCATCCCAATCAAAAAAGCCGCCGGGGTTCTCTGAGGTGATATCCGGTATTTCCGCTATCCGTTATCTGTTATGATTCAGATAGCAGGAATTTTTCAATCACTTCTGCAATTCCACTCTCATTATTGGTGTGCTGCGTCACATAGTCCGCACACGCCTTCACTTCATCTTTTGCATTTTTCATTGCAACTCCGATGTGTGCCTCCTGCAGCATCGGGATATCGTTCCTTTCATCACCGGCTGCGACGGTGTTTTTGAGCGGAACATCTAAGTATTCACATATGAAATCCACACCGGCTGCTTTTGTTGCTCCCGGTGGGCAGTATTCTAAATAGGTATCCATGGAAAAAAGACTGATGCATTTTCCTTTCTGCCACTCCATATTATCCCTCTGGAACTGTTCTAACTTCGACTTGTCGGTCAAATGGATCAGCATTGCCTTTTGCGGTTCTTCATCTAACACTTCAAATACATCCTCTACCACCTGATAAGAAAGCTTTGTATGATTGCGGTATGCTTCTAACTCCGGGGAATCCTGCGTTGTAATGATCTGATTTCCTTTGTAGGTCTGAATGTAAAGCCCTGCTTTTTTTGCACGTTCAAACAGCTCTTTTACATAGGCAAGAGGAAGAGATTCTTTTTTTAAGACCTTTTCATTCCCACAATCGTAAACAATCGCTCCATTATAGGCAATCAGATAGCATCCTGGCATCATCAGTCCTAAATCCTTTGCCACCGCCTTGGCACTGTCTAATGGTCTTCCGGTTGCCACAACCACATAATGTCCACAGTCTAACGCTTTTTGAATGGCTGTCATATTTTCTTTTGGAATCTCCTTTTGGTCATTGAGCAGTGTCCCGTCAATGTCTGCAAATAAAATCTTTGTTTCCATTCCCTGTTCCTCCTACTGTCTGTCATCCTCTGCCTGTTCCGCCGGAATAAAGACACGCTCTCTGTGTTCCTCTTTTTCTTCCACAAAGCTGTTCTTCGCTTCCTCACAGAACTGCTCCTGTGAATTGACTAACACTTTTCCACGTTTATCGACTTTCACATACTGACCGTCGGCATTCAGGATATGGGCTTTGACGTTATCTGCAAGCTCTACTTCTAAGATGTGCATCACCTGTTTTTTCAACTGTTCATCCTCTACCGGAAACAGGATTTCTACACGGCGGTCTAAGTTTCTTGGCATCCAGTCTGCACTTCCCATGTAGACATCTTCAAATCCGTCATTATAAAAATAGAAGATCCTGCTGTGCTCTAAGAAGTTTCCGACAATGGAACGCACATGGATATTCTCGCTGATCCCCGGAATTCCCGTTTTCAGACAGCAGATACCGCGGACTACTAAATCAATCTTGACTCCTACTGCCGATGCTTCATAAAGTGCCGCAATAATTCCCTGGTCGCAGAGCGAATTCATCTTTGCTACGATCCTTGCTTCCCTTCCTGCCCTTGCATTCCTTGTCTCACGCTGGATCAGGCTTAAGAACTTTTTGCGGAGCCAGATCGGTGCAATGACTAATTTATTCCATGTAGACGGTTCGGAATAGCCGGAGAGCATATTAAAGACTGCCGTAGCATCCTCTCCGATCGCCTCTGAGCAGGTAAACATTCCACAGTCGGTATAGAGTTTTGCCGTGGAATCATTGTAATTTCCGGTTCCCAAATGCACATATCTGCGGATGCCGTCTTCTTCTTTCCGTACCACCAGTGCGATCTTACTGTGTGTTTTCAAGCCGACTAAACCATAGATAACATGACATCCGGCTTTCTCTAATTTTTTCGCCCAGACAATGTTATTTTCTTCATCAAAACGTGCCTTTAACTCTACTAAAACAGATACCTGTTTTCCGTTTTCTGCAGCTAGTGCCAAGGATGCAATGATCGGCGAATTACCGCTGACACGGTACAGGGTCTGTTTGATGGCAAGTACATCCGGGTCCACTGCCGCCTGACGGATAAAATCCACGACCGGATCAAAGGTCTGGTATGGATGATGTAACAGAATATCTTCTTTTCGGATCGCCTCAAAGATGTCGCAGCCTGCCGGGATTTTTGGCACCTTCTGCGGTTGGTACGGTGCATAACGCAGATCATCACAGCCTTCCATACCATAGACTTTCATTAAAAATGTCAGGTCCAGAGGTCCGTTAATTTTATAGATATCGTCCTTTGGAATCTGTAACTCTTCCTTTAAAAAATGAAGCAGTTTTTTGTCAATCTTATCCTCGACCTCTAATCGGATGATCTCGCCCCACTGACGTTTTTTTAACTGCTTTTGGATTTCCTGTAATAAATCCTCTGCTTCGTCCTCATCAATGGTAAGGTCTGCATTTCTCATGATACGGTATGGATAAGCACAAATTACATCGTAATTTAAGAAAAGCCGTTCCATATTTTTTTCAATGATCTGCTCTAACAGGATAAAACTGTGATTCTCTCCATCCGGGATCGGTATGATACGCGGTAGTACTCCCGGCACCTGTACCGTAGCAAATTCATAGTTTTCTTCTTTCTTTTTCTCACCTTTTTTTAATAAAAATGTGGCAATGTTCAAGGTCTTATTACGGATCAACGGAAACGGACGGGACGCATCTACCGCCATCGGCGTAAGCACCGGATAAACCGTTTCCTCAAAATATTTATCCACAAATTCCTGCTGCTCTGCAGTCAATTCTTCAAAAGCATCGATGATGCGGATGCCCTTCGCCTCTAACTGTGGTACTAAAGAGCGGTTATAGGTAGAATACTGCAGCTCCACCAGTTCTCTGGTTGCCACATTGATCTTTTCTAACTGTTCCGTTGCCGTCATTCCCGCAATATCTGTTTTTTTGTAATCCGCATGCACCATATCTCTTAAGGACGCGACTCTTACCATGAAAAATTCATCGAGATTTGAGGAGGTAATACTGATAAATTTCAAACGCTCTAACAGAGGGATGGATTTATCCCGTGCTTCATTTAATACTCTGCCGTTGAATTTGAGCCAGCTTAATTCCCTGTTTTCATAATATTCCGGGCTTAAAAAAACATTTTTTTCTTCCATTGTTTCCTCCTTATAACTTTCTCTTTTCCCGAAGAACCGGTTTGATCCCAAAGATTGCTTCAAAGCTGTCTGATTTATTTGCCAACAGTCCTTTTTCTAAAATAATGTCATCTTTTGTTTCTACCGTGATGAGAAGTTCTTTATTTTTTAATACGACTTTGATCGTACTGAATTTCTGTTTATGACTGCGGTCTAATGCATTGGACACCCGAAGGATGGCAGCTAACTTCGCTGCTGTCATATAGCTTTGTACATCCATTTTATCGGCTACCCGTTCATAGGGGTCTAACGGTCTGGTGTTGTAGCGCACGGTACTTGCCACGATCTCACGTTCTAAATGGGACAGTCCGATGATCTCTGATGCCATGATGATGTCATAGGCACAGTCCGGTCCGTTGGCAAGACTGACAAATTTTCCACAATCATGCAGGATGGCTGCGACCTGAAGCAGCAATAGTTCTCTGCTTCCCATGCCATGTACTTTCTGGATCGCCTGAAAGATCATCGTGGACATTTTCGTCAGTGCATCAATATGCGGTGAATAGCTGTGATAACGTTTCGAGAGGTTGGTCGCCGCACTTAATACGTCGTTATCAAAATCATGTACGGATTTTAATAATTTATTCTCACTTGCATACTGATATGCCATACCGTCACTGATATTATTTCCCGGAACCCAGACTTCGCCGGTTCCAAGCTCCTGTGCAATGCAGCGGTACATCACAATGGATGGTAACAACAGCGGGTCTACCGTAGACAACTTCAACTGCTCTGCCACATCTTCCGGAGTCTGTCTGCCTAACTCCTTTAAATGTTCTGCAAAGACTTCTGTTTTTGCCGTTTTGATCTCACCGTTTCCCTGAATACTCTCCATCAGTTCTAAGCTGTAATCACCTAAAAAGATCAGATAACGCAGTTCTCTTTTTTTCAGATACATCGCCTTAAATACTTCAATCTCTTTGTTGATCAGCTCCTCCATCTGCTTTTCAAAACGGGCAACCGTATTTCCGATCCCTGCAAGCTGTTCCCTCAAACGCATGGTTCCAAGAACAAGGTGCTGCGTCGTTACCACACCGCCCTCGGAAAAAAGTGTGATCTGGATGCTTTCGCCGCCGACATCGACAACTGCCGCTCCCTCTTTTGTCATAGCATCAAATTCTTCTCTGGCCGCAACTGACTGATATCCGATAAACCTCCGCTCAGAGTTGCTTAAAATCTGTAAAGTCAGTCCTGTCCTGATCCGGATCTGCTCTAAGACAAACAGAACATTTCCTGCATCCTTTAAAAAGGCTCCTGCATAGACACGGTAAGCATCTACCCTGTAAGACTTCATGATCTCTTCATATTCTGAAAGGATCTCACAGAGTTCTTCCATGACTTCTGTTTCCACTTTTTTATGTTTATAAATATTTCTGCCGATCCCGATCCTGCTTCTGATCAGATCAATCTCTCTTATCTTGCGTTTTGCTGAGATTTCCGTGATCTTTAAGCTGACCTCATAAGAACCGACATAGATTGCTGCAAATGTTGTAATCCTCATGTATTTCTCCTCTCAGGTACTATTTCATCGTTCCAAGCAGATGGTCAATGAACTGCTGGGCAGTCCTTCCTGACAGCCCGCCGTTGCTTAACTCCCACTTATTGGCTTCTAAAAGGAGTTCCTCCTGCGGCATGCTGATTCCATGCTTCTCTGCTAGAACTTTCACAATCTCCTGAAATTCTTTTTTGTTTGGTGCGCCAAAATAGATCGATACGCCAAAACGGTATACTAAGGAAAGTTTTTCCTGTACCGTATCGGAAGTATGCATATCTTCTCTGACTTCTTCTTTGTCGCTGAAATTCTCGCGGATCAGATGTCTGCGGTTTGAAGTTGCATAGATCAAAACATTCTGTGGTTTTTTCTCTAAGCCGCCTTCAATGACTGCCTTTAAATACTTATATTCAATCTCAAATTCTTCAAAAGACAGATCATCCATATAGATAATAAATTTGTAATTACGATTTTTGATCTGCGCGATCACACTCTGTAAGTCTCCGAACTGGTGCTTATAAATTTCGATCATACGAAGACCTTTATCATAATACTGATTGATGATCGCCTTAATGCTGGAACTCTTTCCGGTACCTGCATCTCCGAATAAAAGACAGTTATTTGCCGCCCTGCCCTCTACAAAAGCCTCTGTATTCTCTACGAGCTTTTTCTTTGCAAGCTCGTAACCGACAAGATCATCTAAATGAACATGGGCAATATTGGTAATTGGTACGATTTCTGCACCGTTTTCATGATGCTCGACACGAAATGCTTTGTGCAGTCCGAGTTTTCCCACTCCAAAATCCCGGTAAAACTCTGTCACACAGTCCTTAAATTCCGATACACTCTGTGTCTGCTCTAATTTCACGCTCAGCTCACAGATACGGTCACGGATTCTGCTGTTAAATACCTTGCCATTTCCCTCAAATCGCTCATAGTGCAAAAGTACCGGAATGCAGTCTACTCCGAGTTTGCGCCCTAAGTCCTCTAAATCAAACTCAAAGAAATAACGGAAAACCTCAAAATCATGCAGGGCAATCTCATTGATGCTGCCTTCAATATTTCCGCGTATCTCACAGGCTCTGCTGTATGCGTTTTCATTACTGATTAATAGATATGTAAGATAATTGTGCCACAGATTCCCCTGAAAACCGTGGCTGGCAGATACCTCCATCAACTGATGAAAACACTCATAGAACTTCTGCCGTTCCTCTTTTGCATCCATTCCACCACGTCTGCTCCGCTCAATGATCGATGCCATCGGATAAAAAATTTCTTCATCTGTTCCGCTAAAATCTTTGTATAATATCAATTCGCCTGCACTTTTCATTTCATTACGCCTCTTCTCACTTAATAATTACCCAGTATTTTTAACTTGCTTGTCTCTTCTGACAAACCGTTTAATGCATTCTGTACTGCTCCGTCATTCAGATTTCCTTCAATATCTATAAAAAACCGGTATTCCCAGTTCTTTCCCTGAATCGGTCTCGATTCAATCTTTGTCATATTGATCCCATTAAAGATAAAATGTGAGATCATCTGATAAAGAGAACCGCTCTGATGCGGGATCTCAAAGCAGATGCTGACCTTCTTCGCATCTTTTTCAAAGACATGCTTGCCTGTTACGATGATAAATCTTGTATAATTATCTGCATTATTCGAAAGATTTTCTTTTAAGATCTTAAGCCCGTATAATTCGGCAGTCAGTTTGCTTGCAATTGCCGCCTGATTCTTCTTTCCATCCTCTTTGACTTTTTTTGCAGAAACAGCTGTATTCTTTAAGCTGATCTTTTCCCAGTCACGGTGTTCTTCTAATATCTTACTACACTGCATCAACGCCTGTGGATGGGAATAGACCTGATCGATATCTGAAAGTTCTGCCTCCGGCAGTCCTAACAGCACATGTTCGATTTTTATGATCTGCTCACCGACAATGCAGTGGTCATATTCGACTAACAGATCGTAGTTCTCACGAACACTTCCCGCTGAGGAATTCTCGATCGGAAGTACCGCATAATCCGCTTCTCCGTTTTTAATAGCTTCCATCGCATCCCGCCACGTTTCCACATGAAAACTGTCTGTGTCACTGCCAAAGAATTCTTTCATGGCTGCTTCGCTGTACGCTCCTTCCACACCCTGAAAAACCACTCTTGCCTTGGTAAAATCCAGCTTGTCCTCACAGATGAAATCCGGCTTTTTTGTCAATCCCTGTTCGGTCAAAATCTGATACTGACGTTTCCGGCTCATCGACATGATATGCTCAAACAGTTCCCTGACACTTCGTTTATTAAATGTATTTGATGCAAGGCTCTCTGCTTTTTCTAATTTTGCCTGCTCCCGCTCTTTATCAAAAATCTTCTTTCCGGTCGAAATCTTATATTCCGCCACCTGTGCGGTACACTCCATGCGTTTTTCATAGAGTTCGATCATCTGACCGTCAATGCGGTCTATTTCATCTCGTATTTCCAGTAAATCTTTCATTTTTTCCACCCTGTCATATTTTTTTCTATCATACCTTATCCCGCTTTTGATATCAAGATTTCCTTGCGAAAAAGCATCGTATGAACTATAATTTTTACATGAATTTTAAATATATTTTAGAAGGAGCATACATACCATGAGTAAAAAGATGAAATGGATTCTTCCGATTGCAGCCGTACTGCTTATCATTGCCATCTGGCTCATACATTTTTTCCATACAAAAACCCGTTTTAATGACACCTATGTCAACGGAAACACTGCCGGAAACCTTTACAACGGCGGCATGTTCTGCGAATATGACGGTACCGTCTATTTTGCAAATCCCGATGACAATTACCGCCTTTACTCCATGTCTTTGAATGGAGATGATGTCAAAAAATTAAGCAACGACACCGCAACCTTTATCAATGCAGATGAGCACTACATTTACTATGCCAGAAACAATAAGGCAGAGAACAGTGATTTTTCCTTTTTACGCTGGAATAATAACAGCCTTTGCCGTATCAACCGCAAAAACGGAAAAGGACGTGTGATCTTAGACCCGGAGCCTTCCATGTACGCCTCCCTTTTGGGCAATTATATGTACTATCTGCACTATGACAAGAACACCGCAACTACCATGTACCGTGTAAAGATTGATGGAAAAGAAAAAGAACAGGTTAAGGATCAGCCTTATTATACCTGCTCTGCCAATGGCAATTATTTATATTACAACGGATTAGAAAACGACCGCCACATCTACTCCATGAATGCGGAAACCAAAAGTTCTAACCGGATTTTTGACGGAGACTGCTGGATGCCGATCGTAGATGGTGACACGGCTTACTATATGGACTGTTCGAACAATTACTGTTTAACAAAAGTAAATCTGAACACCAAAGAAACAACCGTCCTAACAAATGAACGTGTGGACTGCTTCAATGTCTATGGCAGTACGATCTACTATTGCAGAAATCAGAACCCTGCCCTTTGCCGTATGCAGACAGACGGTTCAAATTCTGAAGTGATTTCTGAGGGTATTTATACGGATATCAATATTACCTCACAGTTTGTCTACTTCCGCAGACTGAATGAAAACGATATGATCTTCTATACTCCGACAACCGGTGCTGCCAATATCAACACTTTCCATGCCGGAGTCAAAGACTAATGCGAAACCTTAACGGTGCTCCTTTATGATCTGATCTAACAGAGTAAAATACTCTTCAAATGTCTTTTTACAGCATAGCGGATTGTCTATGACAATTCCTTCGCTTCTTAAACCGATCAGGGAAAATGCCATTGCCATCCGGTGGTCCTCATAGGTACTGACCAATGATGGCTGTGGTATTCCCGGATAAATGACTAAAAAATCTTCTCCTTCTTCTACCCGGATCCCCATTTTTGTTAATTCTTTGGCAATCGCAGATAACCGGTCCGATTCCTGTAAACGGATATGTCCGATATTTCGGATGGTCGTTGGCGAATCCGCAAATGGAGCTAATGCTGCAAGCGTCATCGTCTGGTCTGAAAAATCATTCATATCTACGGTAATTCCCGGATAATGTCCGTCATTCGTTCCTGTCACTTCAATCCCTGCTTCGGTATCTGTGACATGACAGCCTAATTTTTCTAACACTTCTAAAAATCGCAGATCTCCCTGCATTGAATCCTTATGAACACTCTTTACGACGGTCCTGCCTCCGGTCAATGCCGCCATCGCATAAAAATAGCATGCCGCAGAGACATCCGGCTCAATCTCATAAACTTCTCTTTGATATTGCTGTTCCTTTTTTATATGATAGGAATCTCCATCAAAGTTACATTCCACGCCGAACTGTTCCATCAGCTTTCTTGTGATCCTGATATAAGAACCGTCTTTTTTCTCACTCATAATGTGGATCGTAAAATCTTCGCCTAAAACAGGTGCCATCATCAGCAATGCACTTAAAAACTGTGTACTGCGGCTGATATCTAACGATGCCTCTTTAAAACCGCCGCGTTTTCCACGCACACGCACCGGAAGAAAGCCTTCTTTTTCTAAATAGGTAAACTCTGCCCCTGACTGCTCTAATGCCTCAAAGAGCGGACGCATAGGCCTGCGCTTCATCTGCTCCGATGCCTGTATGGTATAGACTCCTTCGGAAA
>ENA-OPUE01002205-OPUE01002205.1-human-gut-metagenome-genome-assembly--contig:-NODE-2205-length-9924-cov-2.211977_pt1 | contig 9924 bp, 7 predicted proteins | sample MGYA00241466_ERZ501924 | MGnify/ENA primary metagenome ERZ501924 (study PRJEB25962, sample SAMEA2042223) | human gut metagenome | biome: human gut; feature: human-associated habitat; material: faeces...
AAGGGAACGTAATCGGCAGTGTGGAACACCTGACCGGGCATTTGGGCGACCTTGCCATTCACCCCGTGACGGGTGATGTCTATGCCTCGCTGGAGTGCAAGGACGACGCCATAGGTGCCTCCATCTCCCGCAAGCTGGGCACATCGGCGGTCGAAGCGGACGGCTCCAGGTTCTATGTCGCCATTTTCCGTGCCGATCGTCTGACCCGTAAAGGGATGGATGCGTCGGCCGACAGTGTGATGACAACCGTTTACTTGGACGAGCCTACGTGCGATTATCAGGACACCATCACGGAACGCGGACGCATCGTCCCTCACCGTCACGGATGTTCGGGCATCGATGGCATCACCTTCGCGCCCGCCATCGGTACCTCCTCCGAGGACATGCCTTATCTGTATGTCGGCTATGGCATCTACAGTGACACCACCCGCACGGACAATGACCATCAGGTGCTGTTGTGTTACGACGTCCGTTCGTGGGACCGTTATGAGAAGCCGATGCAGTGGGATGCCCTCCATACGTCAGGTCCCGCCAAGCCGTTGCACAAGTATTTCATCCATACGGGAAACACCCGGTACGGCGTACAGAATCTGGTCTACCATCCCACCAGCCGTCAGTTTCTGATGGCTGTCTACTGCGGTGCGAAGTCTTCCTATCCCAACTATTCCCTTTTCGCGGTTGATGCTTCCGTTCCCTCCGTCTGGCAGTCGTTGCCCGGAAGCGAGAAGCGTGTCGAGATGCTCTGTCTGGTTCCGCAAGGCAAGCTCCATCGTCCTACGGGCGTCCATGGCTGGCATTTCCCCTGGGGAAGTACCGGCATGTGCCACGTTGAGGGCAACTACTTCTACCTCTCCGAGAACCGGAAGGACAAGCGGGGCAATCAGACCTGCACCGCCCGTCTCTACCGTTGGACCGGTGATGCAGCCTGTCCGTTTGTTCCGGCTGATGAAGGACGGTGAGAGGTCAGTCCATCCGCAAGGTAGCCATCAGGAAAAAGTGGTCGCTGGGGTATTTGTCCGCCACAAACAACAGAAGCCCGCCGGGGGACCGACGGGCTTCACATCATTAACTAAACAGTATGGAGAGATTCTACGGGAAGAGGTAGTTTACTTCAGGGGTAAGGGCGGACACGGTGTAGAAGATGCCTGACAGGAGCAGGCTCACCAGTCCGATGGCTAACATCACTTTCAGGCTGCGGGGAGAAAGTCCCTTCCATTTGAAGGCGAGTGTGCAGACTCCGCTTATCAGGCAGATGAGCAACAGCCCGATGCCGACGATCAGCGCGATACAGAATGCCAGTCCCCAACCCATGTCGCCGGGAACCTGTATGTGCGTCCAGAAGTCACCGGGGAGAGAGGCGAGGGCGGCTGTCCCGCCGAAGAGTACGGCAAACAGAGCCACGATGAGCACCAGGCAGACCACGGCGGCTACCAGTAATATCGGACTGCAGATGATGGCTATGATGACCAGCAGCACCTTGAGCAGGAAGCCTGCCACTGCCACGAAGGCGTCGGCAAAACGTTGGAGTGCCGTACGCGGACGGTCGGAGTGGAGATAGCTCTCTGCCTTGTCCATGCCCTCGGTCACCATCTTTCCGATGTTCTCCATCGTAATCGGACGGCCCTGCATGCTCAGTCGGTCGGCAGCCGTCTCCGCCTTCGGGATGACCAGCCAGCATACCAGGTAGACGGGGATGACTGTCCCGTATCCTGCCACCAGGATGATGAGCAGCAGCAGGCGCAGCAACGTCGGGTCCCAGTTCATATAGACCGCCAGTCCGCCCAGCACGCCTCCCAGCATCCGGTTGTCCGGGTCGCGGAAGAGGCGTTTGCGTCCCGTGAACTCCGTATGGTTGTGGGGCGGCACCTCGTCGTGCTGTTCTTCCTCTTTTTCTTCATCAGTCTTAGCTTCCTTGTTTTCAGCGGACGGCTCCTCCGACGCGGACGCCTCCTCTCCCCGGGGTTCTGCATCCGTCGTTCCGGCAATCTCTTCAGGCTGTCCCAGCCGGGCGATGGTCTCTTGGACGATTGTACGCGAGACTACCTCCTGGCGGTCGGAGATGCGCTCCAGCAAGAGTTCCGCGAGGCGGTTCTCCAGGTCATCCATGATTTCGTTGCCACCCTCCTGACGTTCGAAGGCATGACGCAAATTGTATAAATAGTCATACAGGAGTTGGTACGCATCCTCGTCAACGTGAAACATGCGTCCGCTCAGGTTGATGTCCAGTGTCTTTTTCATTCTTCAGTGAGTTTTTCAGTTGTTAAATCCGGTTGGTACCCTTGCAGGTGGCTCACGGTGTCGTTGAGTTCCTGCCAGGCTTTTTGCAGTTCGTTGAGGAAAGTCTCTCCCTTTTCGGTGAGCCGGTAATACTTCCGTGGCGGTCCCTGGGTCGACTCCACCCATTCGTAGCTCAGTAGTTCGTCGTTTTTCAGACGGGTGAGGAGCGGGTAGAGCGTCCCTTCCACGACAATCAGGCGTGCTTCCTTCAGCTTGGTGATGATGTCTGAAGCGTAAGCCGCCTCCCGGTGGAGCAGGAGCATGATGCAGTATTCGAGCATCCCCTTGCGCATTTGCGATTTGACGTTTTCTACGTTCATGGCTGTTTGTTTATCGTTCGTGCTGCAAAAGTATGCAATGTCTAAGTACTTTGTATTACATAGTACTTTATTTTATTATTTATTAATAGTTTCTCCCTCCTAGTTTCCTTTGTGTCGTGCGTGGAAAAAAGGTAAATTGTGGGCTTTCTTTTGGGAAAAGTGATTGTTGGGAATGAAATAATTATCTATATTTGGACGAGTTTATAAAAGATAGGATATGCCTGAGATTCTTATCTTTATGGGAGAAAGCCTAAAGAGGTGAATCATTAAATAAAATAGAACCTTTAAAATAAATAGGCAATGTTAAGAGTTATAGATGTAGAGTATATCAAAGATTATGAATTGCTCTTGAAGTTCAATGACGGAGTAGTGAAGAAGGTTGATTTACTGCCTTATTTGACGGGGGATATTTTTGGTGAATTGGTCGATCTCAATAAATTTATTCAGTATGGATTGACCCATGTCACGATTGAATGGGCGAATGGAGCGGATTTGGCTCCTGAATTCTTGTATGAGATTGGGACGACTGCAGCCTGAATCATTCTTTGCTTTTTTCATCCTCCCTCTCCTGACATTTGGATGTAAATTTGCGTTAAATGCTTGACGAATTTGGTAAATTTTCCCATTCTGTCTAACCCGTGTTTTTGCAAAATGGAGCAAACTAGCGGAATTTGTGAAATCCGGTTAACTATCACCTTCTGTAGGACTTATTCATTTTTACTTGATTAGTGTTATGAATGGTATTTTAACGTTGAAACACTATTGTTTGCCGCGTCAAACACTTGTGTTTGGCATGCGAAACAATATTGTTTGACGACCCAAACAATATTGTTTCATCGGTCGAACACAAGTGTTTTATGCTTTGAACACATTATTTCGTATTACAAAACATTCTTTTAGTTCCTTTCACCTCTATTTTGTCGATGAACCAAGCTTTTTCAGATATGTGATTTAGCAAAGCAATTCCTCTCTTTGGCATTCACTATGGCATCATTTGAAAGAACTGGAATGCCTTATGCACACCAAGCATCAAAGAAGGTGTCATTGTGTATTTCGCGAATCGCCCGAAAATGGCAATTTTCGCCACCAACTCCTGGTTGGATGCGACGGAAGGCCTTCTCAAGCGATTCGTTTGACGTTTTGACACTTTGGCAATCTGTACCAACTCTGGAGAGCAGTCACCATCTGATTCGGCAAACGCACCGAAGTAAACGCAAAGTGCATGAGACGGCGCTCTCACCTTCAAACGTACTTTTTCACTGCAAAAAGAACACATGACATCAGACAGCCAAACCGATTCCTCCTGACTTCGTCACTCAAGAAACACACATTTCATAACTGTCTGGCAACCATAGTTTTGTATCTTTATGTCACCTGATTTAGGGTGACACGAAAGGTATTTTAACTATGTTTATTCGTAAAAAGAAGTATCCATCCGGCAACATCGGAATTATTATTGTTGAGAAAATAGGTGGCAAGATGAAGGAACTTGCCACAATAGGTGTCGCATATAGTGAAAATGAGGTAGAAAGTCTTGTCAGCCAAGCAAAAGAATGGATTTCTAAAGAAGAATCTCGACGACAACCACAACTGGACCTGTATGGTGAGGAGCGTGAGGCGTGCGACCGAGAGCGAGAAGAAGTCCGTCGGGTACTATCTCAGGTAAGCAATATCCTTCTCAACGGCTGCGACTTGATTTTGGATCGTACGTTTGATAGGATTGGCTTCAACCGTATTGACGATGAAGTGTTCCGCAAACTTGTAAAAGCCCGCCTTGCTTGTCCCTCTAGTAAGTCAGCAACGGTGGAATACTTGAAGAACCATTTTGACGAGGACGTAGGCCTCTCCAAAATCTATCGTTATCTTGACAAACTTAGCAATCATCAGCATGAGATTGTTCAGGACATCAGCGTACGTCATACAGCCCAACTGTTTGGTGGCAATATCGGCGTGTTATTCTATGATGTTACTACGCTTTACTTTGAAGCGGATTATGAGGACGAATTACGCAAGACGGGCTTCTCGAAAGAAGGACGTCACAGCAATCCTCAAATCATATTGGGACTGCTTGTAAGTTTAGGTGGCTACCCGCTTGCCTATTGCATCCATGAAGGCAACAAATATGAAGGGCACACAATGCTGCCGATGATAAATGAGTTTGTAAGCAAATACGGTTTAGAAGACTTTGTGGTTGTGGCTGATTCGGGCCTGATGAACAATGCCAACATTGCGGAACTTGAGACGCACGGCTACAAGTATATAATAGGTGCGAAGATAAAGAATGAAAGTACAGAGATAAAGGAGTGGATATTGAACCAACCTAAGCAAGACAAAAACATGATTGAATATGATAAAGGGGGCGGACGTCGGCTTTTGGTAGGCTATACAGATGATCGGGCGAAGAAAGACGCCTATAACCGAGAAAAAGGCATACGCAGGTTGGAAAAAGCTTATAAGCATGGTACTCTCACGAAGGGTAACATCAACAAAAGAGGTTACAATAAGTTTTTATCTATGGAGGGTGACGTGAAAGTTACCATCAACTATGACCGCATAACTGACGACTCCCGTTGGGATGGGCTCAAAGGGTATCTCACCAACACAGATATACGGAAACAAGATGTATACACAGCATATCATAACCTTTGGCACGTAGAACGGGCATTCCGCATTGCGAAATCAAAGATAGAGATACGTCCTATGTTCCATTTTACACGCAAACGCATAGAAGCCCATATATGCATCTGTTTTGTGGCTTTGAAAGTTTACAAGGAATTGGAGCGTATGTTGAAAGTCACAGAGATTAATATGAGTGTAGATAAGGTGCTTGCATTGGCAAAGACTATCACGACAATACAAATTAAGCTGCCTCTGAACAAGGACGTTTACACACAGACTATGCTGATGGCAAGGCATCAGAAAATTGCTAAACTCTTTGATGAAAATTTTTGGGTGACACGATGACGAAGTCAGGAAGAAGACTTCAATGGCCCAACGCATGGTGTAGATTTCGTATGCGCGCATGAAATCAACCGATGTATCGGTAGTGAGCAGCATTCTCCATCCCTCAGCTTTGCCGCGCCGGCAGAAGAACAGACGGACCTGCCGTGTGCCCAGTTTCACATCGGTCATGGCATAGTGAATATGGTAACGTCTGCTGTACCTTATCTGTCTTGAGGATGAAAGCCTGCCGAGAATGGCTCTGGCTGAAAGGTCTCCCCATGAGGTGGAATACTTTGTATTACCCATTTTCGCCATGCCAAGCAGATGAAACTTCTTATGGCAGCTGCATACAAAATCCACAAGCCCGGTATTTGTAAACCAGCTGTCAACCAGCAGATAAAGCAGATAATCAAAAGGAATCCTGTAGCGGATAGCGGCCTTGACCATCTCTATCAGCTTCTCGCCCTTACCCATGAAGTATTCTTCCTTACGTCCGGCTGCGTGGGAGCCTGCATCGCGTTTACGCTCATAGCGCCTTTTGCGTTGTTCGGCCGTCATCCCCTGTTCCTTGCCTTCCACCTTACCCTTCTCGCCATGAAGGGAAATGTCGAGCATGAACTGGGTGCGACCATCGCTCCAGCACAGCATGAGGGCCTTATACCCGAGAATACACTTCTGATGGATATGAGAGAAAATCTTGCCTATTGCCTCCATCCGGAATCCTGTCTTGGGCAGATCGGAATCATCAGCTATAAGAACAGCCGGAAGATGACTCTTCTTGAAATCCTTACGGCAGGTGATGGAAGAGACAAGCGTAACGGACATACGGTAAATCAGCCTGCGCCAATTGATATGGTCCTGTGCCATGAATGAATAGAACACATCCTTTCTGCCGCCAAACATACGATTGAGTATGGAGTTTTTATAATGTGAGAAACCTTTTATGGCAAAGAATGGCATCAGTACGATAAGTTGGAATACCTGTAGATTGGTCAGTTGGCAGTTGCTCCTTTTATTACCGCCCAGACTGCGGTTGTCAAAACGGAGGGAGACAAGAAGGGTGGAAGACATATCCATGATGGAACTTTTTCGTTTTTCACTGAAAAAATTCTTGAGTTCTGACGGAATATTAGTATATTTGCTCATGGCTTTGAGATGTGGAATTAGTCGTTTGGGAGCTACTAATTTACTCAATTTCTGTTATATACAGAAATTCTCAAAGCCTTTTTTATTTACTTCTCATCGAAATATTCTAAATCCGAAACTTGAATGAAATCACAGTGCGTCTGAAAGGCAGCACGACGGATAAGGATGCTTTTGGCCAGATTGTTGAAGTGGCGGGTGGTGCAGCCAACGACATGGAGAAGAAAGCCCGAAAGAGCAAGAGCCGTCATAACTTGCGCATCATAGAGATGGAATTTCTTGAATCTGTGAGGTGATGCAAGACAGGCATGACTTATAGAGGAGAGCTGTAATCAAACCTCCGGCAGGCTGAGTGTGAATGCTTGGTCTCCGGAGGTTGGGTTTTACATGGTGGGGTGTCATTTTGTCAAAATGTCAGATGAAGCTTTCCGCCCGGCTGTATTTTATACCTGAAGTCGGGGTGGAATGGGAAAGAGTCTTTTCAGGCAATGTGCAGCATGCAGATGAATGCTCTGTCAGTTGTTTGAGTGCTCTTTTGTGCTTTTCTATCTTTTTGCCAGTAGTCACGGATAGCTTCCTTTTGGAATTTTGGGAAGGAAACTGCAAAAATCAGATTCCCGGACGGTCAAATTCGGACTTCTCCCGCTGTTTTTGCATATTTCATGCCGTGAAACTTTAATTTTGCCGCATCGGTTTTGTATTTCGATGCGGCGAAATGTATGTTTCCCGGCGGGATTTTTCCTGTTTTCGTGCGATGTAGTGCTAAGTTTTCTGAAATAAACTCTTCAATTCAAGCCGAATGTTAATTCTGATTAGCAGTTGAACACTCCGAATCCCCAAGTCTCTCCAAACGTTTGTTTGCGTAAATCTTCTTTTTGCTTGATTTTGTTAGCCGAGTCGTCGGTACAGGTTTCTTTTTGATGATTGCCAGTGACGGTTGTTGCGGGAGATGGTATTTTGCACTTCCGGGGTGAAAAAGGCGTCATCTTGTAACCCTTTCTTCCCATTGAATCGTCTTTAAGAAGCATGAAGAGACGAATGCAAGAGAGACATTCGTTGCATAGTATTAATTTTAAAATGATAGAGACATGAAAAAAATGCTGGTTTGGAGCATGCTCTTTCTCGCTTGGGGAGGAGTCGTTTCCTGTTCCGATGATGACAACGCATTGCGTCCGGTAAGTATGGCTGTTGGATTGCCTACTGGAGAGGGAAGTGACGTCGCATTGGATGAATTGACGTCTTTTGACTACTTGGTGTGGAACTCAACTACAGGTGAACTGGTTCCGATAGAGGGAGCGGAACAGGGGGTTGCAAGCCTGGACCCGTCGGCCTTGGCATCCGGAGCTTTTCAATTGAACTTGTCGGCTAAAGACACTTACCAGGTGTATGCCATGGCAGTAAGGGAGACCGCTGCGGACGGTGGCATGACGGCTACCCTCGTTAATCCTACACGGACGGAGCAAATGATAGATCCACGTACAGTTGTATGGAAGACGGATGTGGACGGCGAATTGCAACAGACGGATTTGTTTCATGGGGTGGCAACCTTGTCGGCAGCGAATGCCGGACAGTTGGAATTGGAACGTGCGGTCGGACAGGTGTCGATCGAGTTGCCCGACCGAGAAACCGTTACAATAGATTCTTTGGCGTTGGAAGTTCCCGAGGACAAGTTGAGCCTGGCGATATTGCGGGATGGGACCCTGGTGAAGGGAACGGAGGCAACTCCACGGAAATGGGCAGTTCCGGAAGTGTTCTATATGCTGCCTATGGAAGAGCCTGCGGCCTCCGGTGCCGTATTGCATGTCTATGTGACTACACAGAAGGGTGAGGCAGTGGACTGCAAGGTGTCGTTGGATGAGATTGGCTTCCAGGTAAAGAAGAACCAATGTCTGCATGTGGACCTGTCCGCCATGTCGTGGAACGAGACTGGAGAATTGATGCCGGCTTTTGTACCGGTTGTGGAGTGGGGCGAAGTGATATCCATGGAGCTGGGGGCTGCGGATGTGCCCAGTTTCATTCCGGGCGATGAGCTGTGGCCGGACATGGACGTCTACTACTATTATGGATTGCTGAATGAGGCGCAACAGGCGGCTTACCTGGAGGTGATGAAGGCAGCTGTGGCATTTGATGACGAAGGCAGTGCGCTGGCACGCGTGACCATCCCGGTGCCGATGGAGCTGGAGCGGACGGAAATCACGGAACTCTCCAATGCCGTGACCTATGACCTGCCTTCACTCTTCCACTTGTCATCGGTCGCAAACTACGGTACTTATAAGACTTGGATTACATTGCGCTTTGCGTACCCCTACGAAGATTACGTGTTCAAGTATAAGGCTGTTCTGGATGCTTCGAATGCTATCATTGACCGGATGCCGGAGGGATTGGATGAATATGGCAAAGCGAAGTATTGTTATGAAGAGCTGCTGAAATACGTGACTTACGGTCAGTTGGAAGGTTCAGCCGGCAATCTCTACGGTGCTTTCGGACTGCGTAAGATTGTCTGTGAAGGCTATGCCCGCGCTTACCAGTACTTGTGCCAGCGTGTCGGTCTGCAGGCTATTTACATGACCGGAAATGCCTATCCGAACGACAACATACCGGTGAATCATGCCTGGAACATTGTACGCATCGACGGCAAGTATTATTACGCAGACCCGACGTTCGATGACGGCATGATCGCCGGTTCGGATGTGGTGCGTTATGACAACTTCCTGAAGTCGGCTGCTACGTTTGGAGTGCTGCATGACTTGAATCTTACACCGGAAGGCATTACAATCAGCTCTGAAGATTATCCACTTGATATTACCGAACAATAAAAATGATTCACGTATGAAACGTATTCTATATTATTTATGCATGGCATGCCTGTTGGTTGCATGCCAGGAAAATGAGGAGATGTGGCAAGGCAATGATGGAACGAGTGAAGGTACACGGGTGACCGTCCGTTTTTCACCGGTACAGGCATACTATGGGGAGGTGGCCTCGCGAGGGGTTGACGACGTACAGGGGAGCACCATTCAGGAATTGCTTTATCGCCTCCATTATGTCTTGACGGATTGTGAGGGGAACATGCTGGAGCACGACACCGTGACTGCGGAGGAACTTCCCGGGTTCACGTCCCTGAATCTCACCCTTCCGCTGGGAACGTATCATTTGTATGTATTGGGAGAGGGACTTAACGAGGGTTTCATCCATGTGAACGAGGAAGTGCAGGCGATAGACTCGGATTCTGCTGTCTGGT
>ENA-OPUE01002209-OPUE01002209.1-human-gut-metagenome-genome-assembly--contig:-NODE-2209-length-9910-cov-5.678031_pt1 | contig 9910 bp, 7 predicted proteins | sample MGYA00241466_ERZ501924 | MGnify/ENA primary metagenome ERZ501924 (study PRJEB25962, sample SAMEA2042223) | human gut metagenome | biome: human gut; feature: human-associated habitat; material: faeces...
TTTCAGCAAGAACATATGTCAGTTCGCCGTTTATGTCAAGCAGATACTTTGTGTATTCACCCTCGGAACTCTTTGCAATACGGTTGCCTGCATAATCGTACTTGTATTCTTCAACAGAAACATTGTTTCCACTCTGAACAGTTGCACGGATAAGGCGGTTTTCCGCATTGTAAACATACAGCACAGACTTACATTTTTTACATAATTACATAATTTAAAATTGATTTTGTTGCACTTGACTTGACAATCTATCATTGAAAAAGCAATTATCAATGGAGATTTTTTATTCAACGATAATTCTATTTAATATTTCACCACGATAAGATCTCTCAATACGAATATCAAAGCCTAATTTTTTACCATTATTTACAAAGCGCTCTATGATTCGTTTAGCTCCTTTACCATATTTAGAATTGGTATTAACCGCATACTCTTCAATATCCGCACCGGGATAAAGAACATATATGATGTTTATCAAATGTTGATATTCTGATAAATAATCAATATATGTCAATCCATTGGTTATTATAATTATTTCTTTGCTAATATTGTTTATTTCATAAAGCACCTTATCAATTGTTTTTATTAAATTTGATGAAAGCGGCTCTGAATATGCTCCAAATATTACCGTTTCTTTATTATATATTCTATTGAATTCTTCAATTATATTTTTTGTAATTTCTTTCACATCTGCTTCCGGTAAAGGAATACATTCATCTCTAACACAATGCTTACAATTGTTAACACAATTTGTTCCAACATTTAGGCAAAGGTAATTATCTTTCTTTATCCAATATGAACGCTTAATGCTTCGAGATCTAATATAGTCCTCCCAATAATATATATTTCTTCCTCCCTTCTCAATATACATCGCATTTTTTCTTATAATTTCGGCACATTTTTTAAACCATTGGTTAAATTCCAATGGATCATACTCACCCAAAATATCTGTATCCCAGTAAATTCTACTTGTATTCAAATTACTGTAAATTCTTCTAAAAGCACTGTACTCAATAATAGGCATTCCTGTCGTAACAAGTTCATATATGCCGTTATCTCTGCGTTGGAATTTAGGTTCAAAATCAAAATCTTCATTCCAAATATAAGATTTAATTGAATTAATTTGTGCTAAATCATCGTAAAAGGTAAGTATTTCTTTGTCTGATTCACTTGAGATGAATTTGACATTAAATTTTTCTTTAAGCAATTCCGAAAAACGCTTTTCATCACATTCACTCATACGAAACAACACTTGTTTGCCCATAATACATATTCTCCTTACAGTTAATTACACATCAAAACTTAAGGAAATACCGAATAATTCATTATTTAGATTCGCTGTGATTCCTAAGTGATGTATTTAGGCGTGTCTTTCCCCACCGCAGGCAGGAAAAGACACATTAATCGGCGATTCCTTAATTGTATGGTACAAATTCTATTGGTATATTACTGAAGTCACTATGTTGCAGAACATCCATAATTGCAGAAAACTCTCTAGTTACCGGCACACCAGTTGATGTTACTTTTCCAACTTGATAAAATTTTATAGGATTACCATCAGCATCTAATATCGCAACATCTATAAATCTAGCGGATTTACCACTTTGGCTTAACGAGTTCAATTTAACATAAAATTCTTTTTTTATTTTACTACCGCTATTATTATTAACAATGTCATTGATTTCTTTTTGATGACTAGTACCTCCTTTTTTTCCATTGGGATTATAATTATGCACCAGAACCCCATACTCACCAACAAAGTAAGTATCGAAGTCAGCCACATCAAGGTTATATACAAGAATCGGCTCTGCAAGCTTTTCAAGTTCAAGGTCAGTAACTTCGACTTCATAACCGTCAGCGGTAACAAGTGTGTCGCCAACTTCAAGATCACCTGCGGCTACCCAGCCTTTTTCCTCAACATAGAACGGGTGGTTAGTTGTGGTGTCAATAGTTTCACCGTCAGAAGTTGAAACGTGCAGTATTTCGTCTGTTTCCTTAATCCAAACGTTAAGAACCTCTTTAAGCTCTGTTTCGCCTGTTTCGGAATTGTAAGCCCAAACACTGTCTCCAACCTGAACATCTTCAATGCAAACAGGTCCGTCAGAAGTATATACTTCTGTATCGCCTGTGAAGCAAGTAGGATTAAACATTGAGAAAATAATGCTTACAATGTTAGCTACCTGAGCCAATCCCATTTCAGTATTTCCTTCGGCAAATGCTATGACTGCTACAACGCCGATCACTACTGCAGCAATACCCATTAAAACATAACCTATTGGTCCAAGTTTTGTGAGCATACAAGAGAAATTGGTAACAAGACTTGTTAAAAATCCCGTTGCAATATGCATTGCAAGTTTTGGTCCTTCAAGCCCCATTCCAATACCCTCTGCAACTGATGATGCAGTGTCCTTAACAACGTCAAATATTCCACCTACCATATCCAGTAACGCTTTTGGATTTGGCATAGCTATTTTGTTAATTATACCCTGTATTCCTGTTGTAACCTGAAACTCCATTACGTTTTTATATCCGCTTGGGTCACTGTTTGAAACAGGGTTTGCATTAGCATACAAATATTTATGCAATGAAACAGGATCATCAATCGAACCCTCATAGCTGTCCATAGTAATGAACCTACCCACAGAAGGATTCATATATCTCGCACGGAGATAATACAAACCTGTTACAGGGTCAAACTGTTCGCCGCAGAAAAGGAAGTCATTCTTTGTACTGCCAACACTGCTAATAAGGTTGCCGAATGCGTCATAGACATACTTGTCCGTAACCTTGCCGCTTTCATCGGCAAGCGCACGTACAGAGCCGTGTCCGTCATAGACATAGTAAGACTTCTTGCCGTCACGCTCCTGAGAGATAAGCTCATCACCACGTGTATAGAAACACTTTTCCATGCCGTCATAGTTCATCTCAGCAAGGACATAGGTCAGCTCGCCGTTTACATCAAGCAGATACTTAGTGTATTCACCCTCGGAAATCTTCGCAATGCGGTTTCCTGCATAATCGTACTTATATTCTTCAACAGAAACATTGTTTCCGCTCTGAACAGTTGCACGGATAAGGCGGTTTTCCGCATTGTAAACATAGAGAGCAGACTTTGAGGGAGATGTCATTCTTACGGTGTTGCCGTTAAGGTCGTACTCATAAACAATGTCATTCTCGCTTACAAGCTGATTGAGTGCATTATAAGCGTAAACAGTTTCTTCACCGTTTACGGTTTTCAAGATACGGTTGCTTACATTATCATAAGCATAGGTATAAACAGTAACTTTTTCGCCCTCGGTAATGGTTTCCGAGGTCAGACAATATAAGCTGTCATAGCTATACTCCACAGTGCGGTCAAGCTCAGTCACAGACTTGCGCTCGCCTGCTGCGCCGAGAGTATAGATATATTGTACTACAATGTCACCGTTTATGTCAACAGTTTTTTCACAAATGAGACGATTTAAAAATCCTTAGTAATTTGCATTAACTTATTTGATTTGTCAAATTATATAAAAATGGCGAAACAAGTAACTTCAACAAATCACAAATTATTTTTACTCTTTAAATTAAAGTGTAATGTCTGATTTTTTATTTCCAATTAAACCTCGTTTTAAAATCATTATAACAATTATCACATACCCAATGATATTCATCTTCTGTACAATATGCATCATGTATTGTATTAGGATAATTTGATATTTTTTCAAGACAAAATTCACAATGTTCATGATCACTTGGATTTAATTTATCCTTAATATTCATATGCTTCAATTTAACACCATATAAATACCTTTCTTGCCCATTTAATCTCCAATCTGACATTTATTTCACCTCCTACTATAATAATCATTTAGGAATTATTGTACCATCTGGAAAAATTCTATACCATTTGCCATCTGGACTTTTGTAATCCCAATGAGGTCCATATGGTTCAGGATGTTTCAAATCTGGATGAAGCGATTCTCCTGTATTGGGGTTAGTCCAATTCCCCTTTCCCTCATCTGGAGAGCCTTTTCCTTTCCATTTCCAATCATCTCCTGGTGCTTTATTGGGATTATCTCCTGGATAATCCGGAAAATCGGTAGACTCATCATCTCTATCAGTGTCATCACTCTCTCCTTCTTTTTCTTTATCCGTTTTATCTCTAATTTCATCATTTCCTTCTGCCGAAGTAGTAGCACCACTTGCAATATTATTAATGTTATCAAGAAGATATTCAGTAATTATATAAGTAAACAATGCAACATCAGCTATAGTTATAACAGACGCAAGTATTGCCATTCCTATTCTCATAGCAGATTGATTTGCCATTTGGTATGCTACATTTAGAATAGTTTCGCCCGCTGTTCCAATTTCAACATCTTCCAGTGTAAAATATCCACTCGGATCTGTGTACATCACAGGATTAGCATTTGCATAAAGATATTTATGCAGAGAAACAGGGTCAGAAATACTTCCCTGATAACTATCCTGCGAAATAAATCTACCCGTAGATGTATCCATATAACGGGCACGTAAGTAATACAAGCCAGTAGTCTCATCAAACTGCTCGCCGCAATAACGGTAGCAATTCTTGGTAGAGCCTGTAGATTTAAGAAGATTACCAAATGCGTCATAAGAATAGGTATCGGTAACAACACCACTCTCATTTGCCAAACCAACAACAGAGCCATGTCCGTCATAGAGATATACAGACACATTGCCGTCACGTTCCTGACTGATAAGGTCAGCACCTATCGTATAGGTACACTTCGCCGTGCCGTTTTCGTCAATCTCAGCAAGAACATTGGTAAGATTTGAATTATCGTTTAAATACTTAGTGTACTCAAACTCTCCGTTGCTCTTGTGAGTTGACTTGCTTGTACGGTTGCCCTCGTAGTCATAGGTATAACTTTCCTCAGTAACAAGAACGCCGTTCTGAACAGTAGCTTTTACAAGCTTGTTTTCAGCATTGTACTCATAAAGAGCAGACTGTGCAGAGCCAATCACACGAATCAGATTTCCATTCAAATCATATTCGTAGGTTGTCTTGCTGTCGGAAACAAGCTGATTGAGTGCATTGTAAACATACTCAGTAGCAGCACCATTTTCGGTTTTCAAGGTGCGATTGCTTACGTTGTCATAAGCATAGGTATAACAAGTAACCTTTTCGCCCTCAGTGATGGTCTCAGAGGTCAAACGATATAAGCTGTCATAGCTATACTCAACAGTGCGGTCAAGCAAAGATTATTGGTAAATTGTACCATATCATTCTCTGTGACGTTTTATTTTTTGGGTTTTATTTTTATGAAGCTTAAAACATCAAATAAATTATTCATATTCTTAGATGACAAATCTGAGGAACTATTTTCATTATATATTTGATTAAGCCGCTTATTTTGATAATTAAAAAAATGTTCTGCCGAACTAACAACATTACTATCCAAATTTTTCTGTTCAACCACATCCTTAAAAATGTTACAATATTTATTTATTTCTTCTTTCGTATGCTTACTATTACATAACCGATTTAACATCCACAAAGTGTGGTCTACAGGACAACGCTCTATTGATGCAATCAATTCATTTTCAAACAAACAATTATCCAATGACTCCAAATAATGAACAATAACTCCTGGTTCTCCCCAACATGCTTTCGGATATTTTTCAAACAGCTCAAAAACTCGTTTTAGATACTTGGCAATACTATCATCATGACTTTTGAGCTTATCAACAAGATTTTCTTGAAAGAAATTTAAATCATCAGAATTAATATTACTTTCAATTTCCTCAAATGCTTTTTCAATTAATTTACTACTCATAATTTCCTCCTATATAATACTTAAACAATATTTGATAGATTCTATTGCTCCATTTAGTTTTGTCATCATAGGGACGGATGTATTCTTAAACAAAATCTCAATGTTGGCAATTACGTTCACTATTGCATCTTGTTGTTTTGCATTGAATTTTTTTTGTTCAGAGTTAAAGATAGTATGCACCCCATGAGGTAAAGCAATAACTATATTATTTTTGGATTCTGGAGAAGATAACCGTGAATCAGCTAATCCCATTTCATTTTGATTAGCAAATTGCCATAATTCATGTCCTTCTAAATCATCTCCCTTAACTGATCTATCCCTAAAATCTTCATATGTTGTAACCTCGTAAGGCTGAATATTTTCTGTATTTTTACTCAAACCATCTATTTCAATTTCATATGCAAGATCTAATGATGTAACTATTCCGTGTGCAACAGAACGTGAAATTTCAGGAATAAATATTTGATCAAAAAATGATGCCAAAGCATATTCAACCGCTGTAAGTGTTAATTGATGCAACAATTCTTTGCCAATAGCAATCACAGCAGCATTATGTGCAGCCTCATTGGTTGATGATGACAGTAATCTTTGGATATATTCTTGTGCCTGCTCAACGCTTAACCATGCCTGTTGGAAATAATATGCGTCATTTTCAACAGAATACCCACTTGGATCAATATTCATCACGGGGTTTGAACTACAATACAAATACCTATGCAGCGAAACAGAGTCACTAATCGAACCCGCATAACTATCCTGCGAAATAAATCTGCCCGTCAAGGTATCCATATACCTTGCTCTGAGGTAGTACAGCCCCGTAGTCTCATCAAACTGCTCGCCGCAATAACGGTAACAGTTCTTGGTAGAACCCTTAGATTTCAGCAAGTTACCAAACGCATCATAAGCGTAGGTATCAGTAACAACACCACTCTCATTTGCCAAACCAACAACAGAACCATGTCCGTCATAAAGATATACAGACACATTGCCGTCACGTTCCTGAGAAATAAGGTCAGCTCCGATGGTATAGTATGCCTGCACCGACCCCTCAGAACCCATCTCTGCAAGAACATTAGTAAGGCTTGAATTATCATTGAGGTACTTTACATACTCAGTAACTCCGTCACTTCTATGTGTAGTCTTAGAAGTTCTGTTGCCCTGATAGTCATAGGTATAACTTTCCTCAGTAACAAGAACGCCGTTCTGAACAGTTGCCTTTACAAGCTTGTTTTCAGCGTTATACTCATAAAGAGCAGACTGTGCAGAGCCAATTACCCTTACAAGATTACCGTTAAGGTCGTACTCATAAGAAGTCTCGGAATCTGAAACAAGCTGGTTGAGTGCATTATAAGTGTAAACAGTTTCTTCACCGTTTACGGTTTTCAAGATTCTGTTGCTTACGTTGTCATAAGCATAGATATAGACAGTAACTTTTTCGCCCTCAGTGATTGTCTCACTCGTAAGGCGGTACAAGCTGTCATATGTATACTCCACAGTGCGGTCAAGCTCAGTCACAGACTTGCGCTCCCCTGCAGCACCGAGAGTATAAACATATTGTACTACACCATTATCCTTGTTGTCAACAGTTTTTTCACAAATAAGTCTGTTGAGCAGGTCATATTCATATGTGGTAGTAAACCCATTTGCATAATGAACTACTGTTCTGTTGCCGTTTGCATCATACTCATTAATTATTAAATAATTCTATTAAAAAGCCATTGATTATCAACAAACGTAAATTCATGGATATTAATATTATTTGTATCACTATAAGTAATCTCATATTTCCATTTATTTATTCTTACGTTTGATTTATTTAAAGATTTTGTTCCAGTGCAATTAACCTCTTGTCCTAGGAATGAATATAAATCACTTGATTTTTCTTCATTGAAAAGAGGCGATGAATTATGAAAATCAGAATTAAAATATTCATATACATTACAAATAATCACATTACTTTTCAAGTAATCATATTCTTCTAAATATACTGATGATGTATCAATTTCAACGTATTCGTTAATTTGCCCATCTGTCATTTTGTAAATGTAAATATTCTTATTATAATCATCAGCCGTTTCACGAAACAAAGGGACCGCACATATATACTCATTATCCTTATAGAAATATGTGCAACTGTCGCAGCCATACTTATTAAATTTGCATATTCTTAATGGTTCCCCCCTTTTAGTAATATCATATCTTACATATCGCTCCGACTTCGGTTTATCATTTAAAAGCCGAGAACATTTTCTATTTGGATGAATTCTATAATTTAATAGACTTGGACAAAATTTACCTATACCACTTATTGGCATACTATACTTTATAACTTCAGTGTTATCAGCAATAGACGATAACTCAGAAAACCTACTTTGAACTTCTTCTACTATTTTATTCCGATAGTTCAAAAAGCTAATACATTTATCCATTGATTCCTCCTACAATAATAACAACAATTTTTTATTCTAGATATATTTATGTTACAAATATTAGCCCTTATGAAGTGCTAAATGTATAAACATGAATTCAAATATTAATAAATAGACATATTATTTTCTCCAGAAATTAGAATATAACATATCTGGATTTTCTTTAAGGAACTCTGCAAATTCAGACCAAATATCCTTAAACACTTTAACATTTCCAGCAGCAACATTATCAGCATAATTCATTGCATCTTCAACTAACGAATGATATTCCCATGGGTGTCTTCCCTGATGAGGTAAACTTACAATATTCCAATCATCATCTAAATCCAAACCATATTTTCCTGCGATTTCTTCAAAAACAGGGGTCCATTCATCACTTTTATTGGTAGCAATGTGATGATCTTGATTCGGCTTTTTGAAGCAGTTATTATGAACCAAAACCCCATACTCACCAACAAAGTAAGTATGGAAATCCTCAACCTCAAGGTTGTAAACAAATATTGGTTCAGCAAGCTTTTCAAGTTCAAGGTCAGTAACTTCGACTTCATTACCGTCAACGGTAACAAGTGTGTCGCCAACTTCAAGATCGCCTGCAGCTACCCAGCCCTTGCCGTCAACATAGAATGGGTGGTTTGTGGTTGTATCAATTGTTTCGCCATCAGAAGCGGAAACGTGAAGAATTTCGTCAGTTTCCTTAACCCAAACGTTGAGAACCTCTTTAAGCTCTGTTTCGCCCGTTTCGGGATTGTATGCCCAAACACTGTCGCCAACCTGAATTTCTTCAATGCATACAAGTCCGTCAGAAGTATATACCTCCGTGTCACCCGTGAAACAGGTCGGATTAAACATTGAAAATACAATGCTAACAAGATTGATAACCTGAGCTATTCCCATTCCCGTATTGCCTTGGGAAAAATTGTATGCTGCGACCAATCCTACAACTATGGCTGCAACACCCATCAGAATATAGCCAACAGGTGGGAAGAACTGCGTTATCAGGCAAGAAAGGTTTGTTGCAAGGCTGGTTATTAATCCTGCCGCAACATTGATCGCTATCTCCGCAGTATCCAGATTTTTTTCTTTTCCGTCCTTGATTGTTGAAATAACATCTCTTCCAACGTCAAATATTCCACCTACCATATCCAATAACGCTTTTGGATTTGGCATCGCAATTTTTCTAAGTATTCCCTGCATTCCTGTTGTAACCTGAAACTCCATTACGTTTTTATATCCGCTTGGGTCGCTATTTGAAACAGGATTTGCATTAGCATAAAGATACTTGTGCAAAGAAACAGGATCATCAATCGAACCCTCATAGCTGTCCATAGTAATGAACCTACCCACAGAAGGATTCATATATCTCGCACGGAGATAATACAAACCTGTTACAGGGTCAAACTGTTCGCCGCAGAAAAGGAAGTCATTCTTTGTACTGCCAACACTGCTAATAAGGTTGCCGAATGCGTCATAGACATACTTATCCGTAACCTTACCGCTTTCGTCAGCAAGCGCACGTACAGAACCGTGTCCGTCATAGACATAGTAAGACTTTTTACCGTCACGTTCCTGAGAAATAAGCTCATCGCCACGGGTATAGTAACACTTTTCCGTGTTATCAAAATTCATTTCAGCAAGAACATATGTCAGTTCGCCGTTTATGTCAAGCAGATACTTTGTGTA
>ENA-OPUE01002210-OPUE01002210.1-human-gut-metagenome-genome-assembly--contig:-NODE-2210-length-9910-cov-1.957889_pt1 | contig 9910 bp, 8 predicted proteins | sample MGYA00241466_ERZ501924 | MGnify/ENA primary metagenome ERZ501924 (study PRJEB25962, sample SAMEA2042223) | human gut metagenome | biome: human gut; feature: human-associated habitat; material: faeces...
GGTTTCTATGCCACCGACAAGAACGGAACCTGCATTGCCCAGTTGGGCTCTTCCAACCAGATAGCGGGCTGGACCATCAGCAGTGCGGCCATAAGGAAAGGCAACGTGCAGTTGGGTTCGGACGGTTCCATCACCAACAACGCGAAGTGGAAGCTGAACAACGACGGAAGCGGGCAAATCGCTTCGGGCAACATCTCATGGAATGCTGCCGGGAAAGTCACGTTCTCCAGTGCCGTATCCCTGCTGTGGAAGAACGACATCGAGGCGGCAAAGACCGCCAACTACGGCTATCGGTATTACAAGAAGATTGTTATCAATGGCGAGTCCGGCAAATATTACCCGGTCGTGTTCAAAGGCGGCGAACAGACCGTACAGCGCGACATCCTGATACGCCGGTCATACAACGAACAAGCGCCGACGGACTGGGACAACAAGAGCACCACCCACAAAGGAGGACTGATACTGCTGATAAAGACAAACTTCGGGAATTGGGGCGGCATTGACTACTCATGGGACATTTATGAACTCTCGGAAACGTGTTTGCCGGAGCAGCCAATTGCGGGAACGGCTGTATGTTTGCCGTGTTCCTTCGGGGTGGAGGCACGACGGGAGCCGTGTACCACCTCTATTCCGACCAGCCGATAGAAAGTTCCTTCATGAGTCCGTCGCCCATTCCGGCAGCGCCGCAGATAGCCTACAATTCCGATTTGATATTCCAGAGCGGCAGCACAAAGGCAAACGCCCCTGCACCACGCACCCTGACAAGTGCGGTGGAAGAAGAAATCCGCCGACATCGCTTCATCAAGCTGGCACAGGGTAACGATACGACCCTGAAAGAGCATCCTTTGACCTATATCGGCAGTACGGGTATCTATACGGGCACACTGACTGCCGGTCAGGTCAATGCCGTCAATATCAGTGCGTCCAGCATCAAGTCGGGCACGCTCTCGGCAGACCGTATCGCGGCAGGCAGCATCAATTCCTCCAAACTGGATGCGGCGAGCATCAAGGCAAACATCATCAATACCGGTTATATCAACGGTCTTTCGCTGACGTTCACCAAAGGCAAGATAGGCGGCTGGACTATCGGCGGCAATTCCCTGACGGGCAATCATATTGCACTTGATAGTGCGAACAAGCGCATGGTTGTTTACGGGGCGAGTTCGGGAGTGGCAAGCGGGCAACGTGTACAGATATTTTATAATAGCGATACGGATTTCGGCTTGTATGCAACGGACAAGGCGGGTGCCTGTGTCGCCCGGTTGGGGTCTTCCAACCTGATAGCGGGCTGGGACATCGGCACGTCGGTCATCAAGAAAGGCAACGTGCAGTTGGGTTCGGACGGTTCTATCACCAACGGCACGAAATGGAAACTGAACAACGACGGCAGCGGGCAGATAGCGAACGGCAACATCTCGTGGAACGCATCGGGAACACTGACTTTCTCTTCCTCTGTCATAGAGAAATGGACGGACGCGGCCAATAACGGTAAGCTTTATGCACGCGGTACCGGATTGAACCATAACGCCAACCGTCTGGTTTACCTGAACGGGAAGTCCATCGTCAACACTGCCGGACGGGGGCTGACGCTTACCGTCATCAACCGCAGCAATCTCTCGCTGGTATCCACCAAGAACTATGATGTGTATGACAACGATACGAACTGCAATTCACTGGCTTCGGCATTGAACGCGCTCGGATCGGACAAGATTGTCGTGCTGACTTCATACGACGCCATCTCTATCAACGCTACCCTGAACACTGCCCTGCAACGGTGCGGCGGTTCCAACCTGACAGTCAACAGCAGCCGGAACCCCTACGTGTTGATAGGTATTCCTACCATCGGGAAGGACAACGGTCTTGTCTCGTTCTACGGTACGGCGGCATCGGAACCCTACGCCGAAGTGGCGACCGCAATCGTCAACGGCATACCGCAAGGACTCAATGTTACCGGTAAGCAGAAGACCTATATTGACGGGAACGGTGTCTATACGGGAACGGTCAGGGCAAGTCAGGTAATCATCGACAGCACATTGACGGTCGGAGGCAGTACCTATAACGGCAGTATTTCAGTCAAGGATGCCGGTAACAATGTCAAGGTTACGCTGGACCGTTCGGGCATTACGGCGGTCGGTGGCAGAATCGGAGGCTGGAATATCGCTTCCACCTATATGGAAGCTTCGGCACCCACTTCCGGCCGTTGCATCCGTATGCAGAACAACGGATATGTCCGCAACTACAACACATCCAGCAATGTCGATTATTGGGGATTGAAAACCGACGGCTCGGCAGTGTTCGGAACTGGAAAAATCTCCTTTGCGGCAGACGGCTCGGGATATGTGGCAAACAAAAATATAAAGTGGGACGTGAACGGTAATGTGACCATGACAGGTACTATCAATGCCAATGCCGGGACTATCGGCGGTTTTTCTATCGGACAGGGACGTATCGGCTCTACGGCAACGGGAGGCGGCTCGGGCGGAGGGCTGGCGTTATATAACGATTTGTTCCGGGTAGGCAATTCCAGTTCGTATGTACTTTTTGGGGCAAACACTTTTCCTGCCACGTCAGGAGGGGCAAGGTCGTCCGGGCGTGTGGTAAATACGGTGAGCAATTCGTATATGAACAATTACGGCATCTATGTGGATGTGCGTTACGGGCGGAGGAATTTTGGGGTATGGTCGAATGCCGCAATCATGGCAAGTGCCTGTATCGGCAACAAATTGAAACAGGTGTTTTTCACAGGAAGCGGCTATACCATAGACTTCTCTCAGGCAAACATCTTTATGGTGTATGCCAACAAGAACTATAATATCAATCTGCCGACGGCTTCCTCGGTAGCTTCCATGTTCGGGTATTCTTCCTTACCATCGGACTTTGCATACATATTCACATTCGTATACCGTTACGGATACGGAAATACGATTTATATCCAGAATGTCCGCAATCATAACGGAGGAATAACCTCGTATGGCATGGCACAGGGAGATTCGCTGACATTGCTTTGCGCCAATTACCCGAGTTTCCATTATCAGGTACTAAATTATTCCTCATAAAAACCACACCGTAAGGACAGCCCTATACTTGTTCAAAACATGCAGAATATGAACGTAACAAACATCACGATTTCCAAAACGGCGGAAGACAAAACAGAAAATGCGTCCTACCGGCTGGAATACAGCATAACGGACGGAGTCTTGGGACATGTGCAAGCCTCGGTAGGCAAACCGGAGGGAGAAGAAGTTATCGGCAATATCAGCTACGAATACGGCAACGTAACGGCAAACCTGCCTTTCACTTCGGAAATGCCCTTGTATCTGACCGATTTTTACGGGTATGTCAAGGATATTCTCGCCAATGTTGAAAAGGAAGTGAAAGACTGTTTTCAAGATGATATAGAAACGCTGTCCATGAATCAAAACTAATAATCATAATTGTATGGAATTAAGTATCAAAGACCGCCTCTATCTGCCATCATTCCTGCCGCAGAAAGGCAACTTTACCCAGTTCAACCTGAAAAAAGAAATTCTTCGCAAGATAGCCATCACGGATGAGGAACGTGAAACCATCCGCTTGCGTGAAAACGACGAGAACAAGCGCATCGAATGGGATGCCGAGAAGGAAACGCCGCTTCAAGTCATTTTCTCCGAGGACGAGATGAAATACTTGCAGCAGGCATGTGAAAAGATTTCCGACGAGGAACTGCCCGATGACATGTGGGGAACCGTTTCAAAAATTTATGATGCGGTAAACGAGGAAATGTAAATATCGAAAACGTACTGTCTTTATTGGGGGATATATCCGATAATCGGATATGTTCCCTTGTTCTTTTTACACCTTGACAATCAAAACTCCTCTACTCTTTCCAAAAACATTTTAATATAACATGGGAAGACAAGATATCGTCGTGGATGCCCGGTATGGTGAAATGGAAACGACAGACCATCTAACGACCAAGACGTTCCATGACTTCCGTTTCCTTGACAGGCAGGAAGGCATGGACAATGATACTTACCGCTATGCGGAAATAACTGTGCCTTACGGTTTTGAACGGAAATACCGCGACACCTCCGGCATACACGCATGTATTCCTTATACTCCCGAATACAAGCGGCTTATGGTACGTTTTCCGATGCAGTCCGGTTCGGGCGGAACGGAGTATATGATAAACCGCCGTACCAACAAGGTCTGGTTTCCGGTATATAGAAACCGAGACGGTAAAAATACGGAGATATACCTTCCGGAACTTGTGTCCCTCAACGAAGAGGGTTATTTCAACCTCCTGTTGGAAGACGGTTTCCTGTGCATTTATAGCGGTGCTGAAACCGACCTGCGCATAGGAACGGCCAAGAGCCAGAATGAAATCTTCCTTTTGAAAGCCGCATCCGGCAACCTGTACCAGCACCCCTCCAGCGGTGTGGGACTGATAGACTTCCTGCATTCCAACTTGGAGAACAACGGGCTTGCCGCACGCTTGCAGTCGGAGTTCGATGCGGACGGGATGATCGTGAGGAATGCCTACATGGATTCCGCAACGGGAGAACTGCTGCTGGATGTCGTAGAGAAGGAGGACGTGAATGGGTAAATACACTGTCATTGCCGGGCAAAACATCTATGACGTGGCCCTGCACCTGTACGGGTCTATTGAAGGCATCGTCGATTTGATGATGAACAACGCTTCCCTTTCTCTGGACGACACGCTGACCGCCGGGCAGGAACTCACCTACACGGAGGGATTTCTTATCAATGCAGATATCGTGGCGCATTACAGCCGTTACGGGATTGTTCCCGCCAATGGCGAGCGTCCGGTCTATCCGAAGATATTCACGCAGCCTGAAGCCGTCCGTTTCTTCCTCTCCGGCGAACGGAAGGCCGTATCTTTTACCTTGTCGGGCACAGGTACGCTGGAGATAGACTGGGGTGACAATTCCCTGGTGGAAACGGTGGCACTCTCCGGAACTGTACGGGCTGTTTCCCACCTCTTTGACAGCGACATCCGGGGCAATCGCCGCATCCGTTGGTTTACAGGCGGCAGTTTCCGACAGTTGGACTGGAGCGGCATAAAGGCGGAGCGCATTCTGTTGTTGCGTCCTTTTTCTGTAGAAGAATTGGTCGTCCGGGATTGCGGTTTTTCCCTCCTCCCGTTTTCCCTGCTGGAAGATGTGTACAGGCTGGACTTGCAAGCCTCTTCCGTTACCGGACTCGCCTCACTCGTACCGCTTACCCGTCTGATGTCGCTCGACCTGACCGATACCCGGATGAAGCCGCAACAGGCGGACGAATACCTGACGGGACTTGTCCGCCATTACGGGAACCGCCGCAGTTGCGAGGGAAGGATGAGCGTCGTTCCGACCGGGGAATACCGGGAGCCGGAACGTGACGAAAACGGGCGTTGCATCATCTCTACCGGCATGGAAGCCGTCTGGGTTATCCTCCACGAGACGGCATGGAACGAAGGAGGACACTGGAGGTTTATCATCAACGAACAAATATATACCATAGAAGAATGAGCCGTACAATCAAGGAAATATACAACGAGGCCGTGGCCGAACGCAGCAGACGGCTGGAGCTGGAAGAGTTTGCCAGCGATTCCAAAATGAGCATACTCAACGGGATTCTCTGGGTGGTGGCAGCCACCATATACAGTTTTGAGACCCTGCTCGATGTTTTTGCCATCGACATATCCGCAGCCATCAACAGCCGTGTCAACGGTACACCGGACTACTATGCCAACGCGCTGCTGCAATACCAGAGGGGCGACGAACTGGTGGTGCGCGAGGACGGCCTTGCTTTCGGTTACGCTAACATCGACGAGAGCAAGCGCATCATCACCCAGGTGTCCTATTCGGAGAGTACCGATGATATGAACCTGGACAGCAAACTGGTACTGAAAGTGGCTACCGGAAGCAAAGGCAACCTCTCGGCCATTCCGGCTGAAGAACTCGTACCCATCAATGCCTATATCGGCAAGCTGAAGTTCGCCGGAACACGTATCGAGGTCATCTCCACCAAAGGGGACGTGCTGATACCCCGACTGACTGTATTCCATGACGGGGCTGTCCCGGAAGCCGAAATGTACGATGCCATAGAGGAACAACTGGACAATTACATGATGGAAATTGCTTTCGATTCCGCCATCTATGTGTCGCGCATCATGGATGCCGTCCGTAAGGCGGGACATGTGACGGATGTCTATATCGACACGGACGCCTTGCCTGCACAAGGCATCTTCATCGCCAGCCACGACCGCGACGGCAAGATACAACCGATGAAGCGAGTGGAACGCATGGCTTACACCGTGTCGGGCTACCTCAAGGAATCGTCGGGAAAGGACGAGGAAAAGGAACTGCCGGGCTTCCGGGAGGCCATCATCTTAAAAGTCGAGAGCCATGAGGTATAAACTGTCCATCGACAAGACCGTGAACAGGCTGGTTCCGCACTACCTTTCGGGGCGCCGGTTCATCCTTTTCCTGCAAAGCTGCCTTTTCCCGTTGCAGTCCTTGAATGAACGCTTCCGCAGCTTTGCCCGGGAAAAACATATCGAGGCGCGCATGACTTCACAGGTGATGTATCTCGAATGGTATCTGAACCACAAGTTCGGCAAATACTTGAAAGACGGAAAAGACCGCATTTTCATCAAGGACAGCCAGAGCGTGGGCGTAGACCTCTACCACGAAGGTGCGGACAATGCCCGTCCCTGTACCATCTGGTTCGACGGGGAAGAGATTACCGCCATGAAGGAAGAAGAGAAGCCGCGCCCCTTCTACCGCCTGACAGAGGAAAAGATGATTAACAAGGTAAGTTTCATGGTCTGCGTGCCGGAGATAACCATTACCGGGCAGGAGTTCGTCTATATGCTCTCCTACGTGGTCAATACCTACCGCACAGCCGGAAAGACCTACCTTATCCGAATAGACAGCATGGAATACAAACCCAATAACAACACCAAGCAATGAAAGAATACATAGCAGAAACAGGAGGACGATACACGTACAGCGACGACATACTGAACTTGCAGGAGCTTGCCCTCAGTCTGGCCTCCATTTTCGACGGTTGCTCGGACTTCATCATCTCCGGCTGCGAGACAGACGGGCAGCGCATATCCGAAGGGTACGTGTGGCTGGGTGGCAAAGTGCGCCGCTTCGACGGATGTACGGACGCGGTCTTTCCTTATTACCGCTATGAAGTGAACCGCCGTGAATCGGTGGTTTATGCCAATGAGGTGAACAAGCCGGGACGTACCTGTTACCTCTGTGCCGGCGGACGCAGTGTACCAGACGAGGAAGACAGCGTGACCGGCAGACTCCCGGCATTTATCGAGATGACAAAGGAATATTCGCCCCGCTTCATCGACAGGTTTTTCGGCCGTTACGCCGTCCTGCTTGAAACGCCGTTCGCACGGCAGACCGTCAAAAAAGACATTCTGCTGGCAGGAACATTCACGGCAGAAAAAGATCTGGTATCCAAGACGGCGGTATCGGTAAGCGGTAAGGACGGTTACCAGCTCAAGGGGCTGGTCAGGGTGGATGGCGATGCCTCACTGGGTGCTTACCTGAACGGGCTGCTGGTAAACGAAATCATCCTGCATACGGACGGTTCTTTTAGTCTGGTCAAGCAAGGCAAGGTATTGGCACGGGTCACGGAAAACGGACTCGTCCTCGATACCATTTTAGCCAAGAGCGTCAAGGGCGGTTCTGTCGTTATCCGTGGGAACCATCTGTTCAATTCGGATGACACGACGGACGAAGGAAGCGTATGCATCAATTACTATGGAACGGATGGTGAAAAAAGCTGGTTCAGGAACTTTGCCGTATATGACGGCAAACAGGGAGATGTGCCGCTATTACTGGTAACCGGGAAGACGGGAAGCGTACAGGTAAACGGGGCATTTGCAGTCCGTAATACAGGGAAAGGGATAGAGCTTCATAACCTGTCCTATACCAAGGATAATCCCAAGCTGATGAACCTGCTTTTATGGAAGGACAGTGCCGGTGAGACAATGGCGCACGCCGGTTACGATGAGGCAGGAAGTTTCCGCTTTGCCTTGAAAAACAGCATCGGTGACATCGTGCTTGCACCGCAAGGCGCAGTCGATGTGCTCGGCACATTGAAGGTGAACGGTACGCCGCTGGGGGAAACTTATGTCGCCCTGGCCGATTTTACCTCTGCCTTGAAGAAGAAAGTAGACGCCGTATCCGGTAAAGGATTATCGACCGAGGATTTCACCACTGACCATAAACGGAAACTGGATGCCATCTCCACCGGAGAACTGGAAGGCGGCAAGGACGGTTACGTGACCGCCTCCGACATGCGCGAAGCCCTGAAGATGAAGCTCTCTGCTAACGAGAACCTGCTGGACGTGATGGACAAGACTGCCGCCCGGCGCAACATCGATGTGTATTCCAAGACGGAAGCCGGTAATACCTTCCTGAAGATAGCTTCCGGGTTGAAAGAACTGGTGGAACTCACTGCCGGAGAAATCGAAGGACGTCCCCTTGAAGAAATCACGGCACTCAAGGAAAAGAAACAGGCCGCCGTGCGTGAGACAATCCAAGCGGAGAAGTCGGGAACGGGTGATTTGAAGCTGGCGAAGTCCGCCAACCTTTCCGACCTTCCGGACAAGGCGAAGGCACGCCAGAACATCGACGTCTATTCCAAAACCGATGTGGACAAGCTGTTGGACGGTAAGCTCGGTACGGATTCCGCCTATCAAGGCGTTGTCTTCACCGAGGAGATGAAGCAAAAATTGGAAAGCATCAAAAGAGGCAGTTTCGCCTACACGGACAGTTCAGGTTCCCATGCACAGGTGGAAGGCTATGTTTCCACCTCACAGGTCGCCAAAGAGCTTGCCAAAAAAGCCGGCCTTTTGTTGGACGGGTACAGCAGCGACCAGAAGAATACGATAGCCGCCAATTTGGGCGTCTATACGAAGACTGTAGCCGACGGGCGTTTTGCCGTATTGGAGAACTTGCTCCAAGACTACATCAACTACTTAGTGAAGAAAGGGAAAAAGACAACCGAAGCTCAGAAGATGCTCCGTGACAGGCTGGATGTGCTTTCCTCTTCGGACGTGTCCGGCACTTACCTGCGAAAAGACAGAAAGCTGGCCGACCTTGTACTGAGCTCGACGGATGCCAAACGCCAGGCTTGCCGGACGCTCGGTGCCGCCTTTGCCTCCGACTACCAGACCAGGCTGAAGGATACAGGCTGGCTACAGATGAGTAACAGCGGTTCGGGTACGGATCCCCGCCAGTTGCATGTACGCCAGATAGGGAATATCGTTTCCATCCAGGGGGCAATCAACACTTCCCGCCGTGACGGAAGCAATTGGGGCGGTATCATTGCCGTCATTCCCAATTCCATACAGCCACCCGCTTACAGTATACGCTGTACGGCTGCCGACTGGAACGATGATCATAAATATAACCGTGGAACTTCCTTCAAGATATTCGGCGGCACACGCCAATTGCGTATCTATGAACGGGGAATGTACGGTGTGGATGTCGAACTTAATTTCACTTATTTTACATGAAAAAGATAAACATTACCCAGGATGTAGAGAGCCGTCGGCGTATTGCCGGACAACAGATTCCGGCGGCAAGTATGGAACTTCAAAAAACAAAGACGCATGCCGAAAGCAGCCAAATACAGGGGTCTGAGGAAAACGCGGGCGGTGAGCAGCCGCAAGCCCCGAAGAAAGGAAGACGGAAGGCCACGGGGGACGCTTAAACGCTTTCCTTTCGAGGAAACCCGGCTGGGCTTCATGCTCCGCTATGAAATGCCGGTCACGTACTGTCTGCTCCGCCGACTGTCCCCTCCGTCACCACTTTTCGAACCGGAATGGCAGTTGGTGGATGCAGTTTGTAAGGCATCCGGCGATGTGTCCTACCTGAAGCCCCAGTTCCGCCGC
>ENA-OPUE01002211-OPUE01002211.1-human-gut-metagenome-genome-assembly--contig:-NODE-2211-length-9905-cov-4.248731_pt1 | contig 9905 bp, 8 predicted proteins | sample MGYA00241466_ERZ501924 | MGnify/ENA primary metagenome ERZ501924 (study PRJEB25962, sample SAMEA2042223) | human gut metagenome | biome: human gut; feature: human-associated habitat; material: faeces...
CGGATCTCGCTGCCGGTGACACACTTAAGGAAGTCGCATTACCGGAGGGGACCCGTGTTGTGATGATAAAGAGGGACGGTGAGTTGATTGTTCCTGACGGATCAGTCAAGCTCAAGGTCGGCGACAAGCTGCTTATGATTATGGGCAACCAATTTGACGAATCGGAATAATGATGTAACTTTGCATTCCGGTCACCGGGGGCTGCGGCCGCTTAGATTGCCGAAGCGCCGGAGCGACGGTGGATCAGTAGAAAGAAACTTATTGAAATATTCAAGAATATGAAAAGAATTGTACTTATCCGTCACGGCGAAAGCCAGTGGAACAAGGAGAACAGGTTCACAGGCTGGACCAACGTTGACCTCAGCGAGAAGGGCGTTCAGGAAGCCCTCGACGCCGGAAAGGCCCTCAAAGAGGCCGGAATCACCTTCGAAGTGGCCTACACCTCTTATCTTAAGAGAGCCATCAAGACCCTCAACAACGTCCTCGACGCTATGGATCTCGACTGGATCCCTGTAAAGAAGACCTGGAGGCTCAACGAGAAGCATTACGGAATGCTTCAGGGTCTGAACAAGGCCGAGACCGCCCAGAAGTACGGTGACGAGCAGGTGCTCATCTGGCGCCGCAGCTTCGACGTGGCTCCTCACAACCTTCCTGAGGACGATCCTAACAGCGCTACCAAGGATCCTCGCTACGCTCTCGTTCCAGACCAGTACATTCCTCGCACAGAAGCTCTTAAGAACTGCATCGAGCGTGTTATGCCTTACTGGGAGTGCGAGATCTTCCCTGCCCTCAAGCAGCACGACAACATCGTGGTTGTGGCTCACGGCAACAGCCTCCGTGGTGTCGTAAAGCACCTCAAGGGAATCTCAGACGCTGACATCGTCGGCCTGAACATCCCGACAGCGACTCCTTACGTGTTCGAGTTCGATGACGACCTCAATCTCGTGAAGGATTACTATCTCGCTGATCCTGAGGAGCTCAAGCGCAAGCAGGAGGCTGTGGCCAAGCAGGGTAAGGCTAAATAATTTTCCGACACATCCATTTGCTATCCCTCTGGAAATCTTTCAGAGGGATTTTTATGTTGTGTAGTCACTTCGGTTCAAGGGTTGGAACATTATACCCAGACAGGGGCACTCACAATCATAAGCCGGCTTCTACCGTGCTTGATGACAGCGGAAAAAAGGCAAATGGCGGATTTTGCACGTTACCAAAATCCGCCATTTGATTTTTCCGCTGTCAAGTGGCTATGCTTTGGGCTTGCCGAAGCTCCACCAATACAAACAATAGATTGTAACCGAAATGTAACACGGTTGCAATCGTCCGGTAACATTTTATGGTGAATTTTGCGTTCGTAATAGTAGAGAAAAATTATGAGTGAGATTTACCTTGTGTTTGTGGTGTTCCTGTTCGTGCTGGCGGTGTTCGACCTGATGGTCGGAGTCAGCAACGACGCTGTCAACTTCCTGAACTCAGCGATAGGCGCCAAAGTGGCCAAGTTCAGGACAATCATCATCGTGGCCGCTGTCGGAGTGTTCATGGGAGCGACGATGAGCAACGGAATGATGGAAGTCGCAAGGAATGGAGTATTCCATCCGGCGATGTTCTCCCTGAAGGAGCTGATGTTCATCTTCCTCGCTGTGATAATCTCTGACGTGATCCTGCTTGACATATTCAACAACCTCGGACTGCCGACCTCGACCACGGTTTCCCTTGTGTTTGAGCTGCTTGGAGGCACCACGGCATTCGTGCTTCTGAAGCTGGCGAACGACACCACCGGACTGACGGTAGGCGACCTGATGAACACGGAGAAGGCGCTCGGCATGATCATGGCCATATTCGTTTCCGTCGCCATAGCGTTCTTCTTCGGAATCGTCCTGCAGTACATCTCCCGTCTTGTCTTCACATTCACCTACAAGAAGAACCTCAAGTGGAAGATAGGAATATTCGGGGGTGTCGCCACGACAGCCATCTTCTACTTCATGCTGTTCAAAGGCATCAAAAGCATGTCTTTCGTCACGCCGGAAATCTACGAATATATCCAAAATCACACCCTTGCCATTCTGGGAATATGCTTCCTCGCGTCAACAGCCATCATGCAGTTTCTCTATTTCTTGAAAGTCAATGTGTTCAAGATTCTGGTACTGATGGGAACTTTCGCCCTTGCGATGGCATTCGCCGGCAACGACCTCGTCAACTTCATCGGAGTGCCTCTGGCGGGATATTCCGCCTACACTGACTTTGCCGCAAGCGGAGCCTCGGACCCTTCCACCTTCATGATGTCATCCCTTGAGGGACCGGCCAAAAGTCCGATGATATTCCTTGTGGCGGCAGGCGCGGTGATGGTGTTCTCGCTCGCGACATCGAAGAAAGCCCACAACGTGATCAAGACCTCCGTGGACCTTTCCAGGCAGAGCGAGGGTGACGAGATGTTCGGCTCGTCGAAGATAGCCCGGGTTCTGGTCAGATTCTCCAACAACACCGCCAATTTCTTCCAGGATGTCGTACCGGACAACGTCAAGGCCTGGTGCGAGAAGCGTTTCAACACCGACGAGGCCAGACTTCCGGAAGGAGCGGCGTTCGATGAGGTCAGGGCCACGGTCAATCTGGTTGTGGCAGGTCTGCTGATAGCCCTCGGAACATCCCTTAAACTACCTCTTTCAACAACTTACGTCACATTCATGGTAGCGATGGGTTCTTCTCTGGCCGACCGTGCCTGGGGACGAGAGAGCGCTGTCTATAGAGTGACTGGTGTCGTCTCCGTCATCGGAGGCTGGTTCATCACAGCCGGAGCGGCCTTCATTCTCTGCTTCCTCGTGGCTATGCTGATGCACGTCGGAGGCTTCGTCGCCGCCTGCATCATGATGGCGCTCGCGATCTTCCTGCTCATCCGCAGCAACATCCGCTACAAGAAAAAGGCGGAGGAAGAGAACGGAGACGTGACCTTCAACCAGATGATGCTCAGCACCGACAAGAGCGAGATCCTTACGCTTCTGAGCAAGCACATAGCCGACAGCCAGTCTGATTTCCTTGAATATGTCAACACAACCTTCCGCCAGATCACCGATGGCTTCATCAAGGAGGATCTCGGGATGCTGCACAAGGCTGAGAGCACCATGAGACGCAAGAGGGAGGAGCTGAAGAACAGCAGACGTAAGGAGATGATCGGGTTCCGTAAAATTGACCCGGAGGTCGCGATGGAGAAGAACACCTGGTTCCACCTCGGAAGGAACTCCTGTGAAGAGATCCTATACTGCCTGAGGCGTATCGCCGACCCTTGCGAGGAGCACGTGGACAACAATTTCGTGCCGCTGAGCAAAGAGCAGGTCAAGGAATATATCCCATTGAGGGACACGGTTCTGTTCCTCCTGAGACGCACCGAGAAGATTCTCCAGACAGATTCCTACGATGAGGTCGATGAGGTTCGCCGCGAGGCCGAGGAACTGAAGGATTGTCTTGAGAAGGCCCGTGAGGCCCAGATGCAGCGGATGCAGTCATCCAAGGAGAACATAGCTGTGGCCTACCTCTACCTGAACCTCCTTCAGGAGACCCGTGAGCTCACCAGCTCCCTCCGCCACCTCCTCCGCGCCTCCAAAGGCTTCAGGGAATAGTTAGCAGGGGTATGGTGGCACTGTGGAAGCCAATCGTCTGAATATCTTTACATTAACAAGGACATCCTCCTACATGGTGGGAGGACGTCCTTTTATCACGTTGATTATCTGTTATTTATTCCCCACGGGAGACAACAAGAATTGTCGCGCGGCGAGCCGCGTCAGAAGTGTCCTTGCCGGAATCGCCGAGAGGCTGGCGGAAAGCCCGGCTGCAATCAACTCCTTGTTTTCTCAAGTAGTCAAGAACGGTCTCGATGCGAAGCTCGCTGAGTCGCTGGTTATGTCCGCTGCCTCCGGTGGCGGAAGCCTCTCCGACAACAACAAGCTCAACGCCCTCCGTGGACTTAAGCCGTCCGGCGAAAGCTTCAAGATCAGTCTTTGCGGCAGCGCTGAGCTTGAAACTGTCATTGGAGAACTGAACGGTAAGATCCTGAAGAACCTCATTGGTGCGGCGCGCCTTAAGCCCTGCGTTTTCTTTCTCAAGGGCCTCCACCCGGGACTTCAGCGCGGCGTTCTCGGTATTGGCAGATGCGAGAGCCTCATCCTTAGCCTTTCCGGAAGCCTCACAGTCCGCCTTCGCGGCAGCGCCGGCCACAGTCATCGCGGCCAGAGCGAGCTCGGACTCACGCAACTTCCGTCCAGTGCTCTTGTAGCCGGATTTTGAGCCTAAAATATTCAGTCTCAAAACCACTGAGGCGGTGCCTATTCCCTTTGGAGCGTTGTCACATTTCAGAAGCCGTTTGTAGTTACCTTGCAGGCCAACCGTCACCACTGGACTCACGTCAAACTCGGCGGACAGCAGCATCGGAACATAACCGACATCGTACTTATGCCTGGTGTTCACGGCGTCCAGCCAAGTGTTGATCGTTTCCTTGTAAGGTTCGCTCCACCGCTCGTGCCCCATCGAGATGTCATAAGTGTTCCCTTTGGCGAAGAGCCAGCCGAAACCGGCTCCCGCATAAAGGTTGAAGCGCTTGTCCTCACGATTCCGCCAAAATTCCATCAAATTGAACTCTACAGTGGCGTCAGCCGCATGATAATGAGTCCACATCTTTGAATATGCAAGGCCACCGTATTGCTCTGAAAGCGTTCCATCACCGGTTGGAACACCCAGAGGCTGGAACTCGGAGAACCGCTGCTCACGGGCATATTTCGAGAAATCGTAGTTCAAGCCAAGCCGGATCCAAGGACGGATGTTGAACGAAACACCGGCTCCGATCTCCGGGAAGATATTCATACCCGGTGGAGCGTCCACGCTTGACATCCCCAGTCCGTGCACCATCGTTGCGCCGCCCTCCGCATAAAGGCTCCAGGTGGAGGTGCGGTAGGCACTGTTCCCCCGCTCCTGCGCCACCACATCAGCGAAGAGACCCGAGGACAAGGCCAACATTATGATTGTCAAATATCTTTTCATAAGTAGCGAATGGTACTAATTATCTTCGACTATTATAAACTCTACGGAATTATCCGGGTATCGATACGGGTAATACTGCAACTCTTGAAATCCCCATACTCCTGTTCTGGTCTTTACCGCATCAGACCGATGCCAATATTCAATGCATTCCCCAACTTGAGCATAAGTGACTTGAATGAAACGATCTTTGGAATTCATACCCTCCACCTTGAGTTTCTTGCCGGCAGCCCTTTCGCCCACTTTCACTACAAAATTGTATCTGCAACCTTTATGGACTTTCTTAAGATAGTAACATTTGTGTCCATTTACAGTGTGCCACTTCGGATTGAGATAAGAGTCACAATCAACCGCAAGAATCACTTCTCCCGAGTTCATGATGTCTTTCATAATTCCTCCTTCGGTGTAAAGGGGGCCATAAAAACTTGTGTCCTCGGAGCCTGATATCGGGTACTTGCCGGAAGGTAGTTTGATCCAGAACTTATATTTATGTGGCACAGATAACTTAATCAACTCCTTAAGTTTCCTTACCACCTCATAGTTCTCGTGATTGGCCTCCCAGAAGGCGGCGTCAACCAATAAATAATCCTGCCCCTTCTCAAGAAGTTCATCATCAGTGAAATGGTATGTCGACGCACTGTTGAGTGCGGCCAGAATCAAATCCTGCTTCTTTGTCACATCAATCAGCCCCTGAGACAAAGCCTCTTCTATAGCCTCAAGCTTCACGTTAAGCCCAGAAGTAGGCGAGTCGATCGCATTCTTGATGGCGTCCAGTTTATCATTGGCCGTTCCCGCAGTAGCGTTCAAGGCATCTATAGCCTTCTTCACAAGGCCGAGCGTGCTGTCTTCTCCCACAAGACCGGCATCCAACGAACCCTGAATCGCGGCAAGTTTCCCGGACAGGGTATTGGTCTGGCTTTCTATTGTCTCATTGATAGCCTTAAGTTTTTCTTCGACAGTTCCTTCAAGAGACTCTACCGCCTGTTTCACAAGTTTAATCGCCTCAGCATTGTCCGCAAGACCAGTCTTGACCGCACCCTCGATAAGAACCAGCTTCGCGCTCAAATCCATCGTCTGATCCTTCACAGCCTTCTCCACAGCGGCAAGCTTCTCCTCCAGAGAGCCCTGAAGCGTGCCAATGGCATCCTTGACAAGATCAATCGCCTTCGCGTTGTCGGCAAATCCGGCCTTGACCGTCCCCTCTATAAGAACCAGCTTCGCGCTAAGATCCGTCGTCTGATCCCTCACCGCCTTCTCGACAGCCGCAAGTTTCTCCTCCAGCGACCCGGAAAGCGACTCAATCGCCGCCTTCACAAGAGCCAAAGCCTGGACGTTGCTGTCAAAGCCCTCACCGGCGGTCTTCTCGATAAGAGCGAGAGCCTTCCCTATCAAGTCAAGCTTGGCGCAAAGGTCGGAAGACTGAGCCTCGATGGCCTTCTTGACAGCGTCAAGTTTCTCCGCCGTGGATATATTCATGGAATTAATCTCGCCGATCAGTTTGCCGGTCATTTCCTCGTACTTCAGGACTCCGTTCTCATAGGCCTTTGTCAAGAGTTCCATTTTCTGGGAAAGGGTCAAGGATAGGTTCCTCAAGGCCTCATCAAGAAGATTCATCTTTTCAGAGATGGTCATTGTCTGGCTCTTCATGGCGTCCTCCATGAGTTCCATTTTTTCGAGAGAGCCAGTGTCTGATCCAGAAGGGCCTTCACGACCTCACTGTAGTCATTCGTGATTGTTGTGGTCTGCTGAAACCTGATGTCCGGCGAGTCATACTCGCACGAAACAACCGCTACCATCATCGCAAGGGCGGCAAGGGCGGCAAATACTTTTTTCATAAAAAAATGGATTTTGTGGCTTACGCCAGTTAATAAAAACAAATATATTATTCCCAAAGTAATAATTTTTTTCCAAATTACAAGTGGTGACAAAAAACAGAGAAGAGCCACCACACACTTACAGCAAGCCTAAGCCGCCTTAGGCAGCGTGAAGACGAACTCCAGCCCTCCGGCGATGCCTAAGCGGACAGAGATGTTGCCATGATGAAGCAGCACAGAGTTCTTGACTATCGCAAGCCCGAGACCAGTGCCTCCCATCTTGCGGGAACGTCCCTTGTCAATGCGGTAAAACCGCTCAAAAAGATGAGGAATATGCTCGGACGCCACTCCTGGGCCATTGTCAGAGAAGCTGAAGGTATAGAAATCCGCGCTTTCCGACAAGACCTGCACGGTGATTGTAACCCCTTCGCCCCCGTATGCGATGGAATTGTCAGTCAAGTTTCTGAATATTGAATATAGCAACGAAGGATTGCCGTCCACAGCCACTTCCGGATCAACCAAAGCCCTGAATGTCACGTATTTATCCTCCATCTGCATGGACACGTCCCGCTGGATGGACTGAAGCAGATCCGGGATATTCACTGGTTGAAACTCATATTCCTGAGGGGCGTCATCGAGTTTATTGAGTGTCGAGATGTCCGCGAGAAGGTTTGACAGACGGCGGCTTTGGGCATAGCAGCGCTGTATGAACTGGTCCCTTGTTTCTTTGTCAATGTCCGGGTTGGACACTATCGTCTCAAGATAGCCCTGGATGCTGCTGACCGGGGTCTTCAACTCATGAGCCACATTCTGAGTCAGCTGTCTCTTCAAGCGAGTCTTATCCTCCTCACTGTCACGCAGTTTGTCGTACATACTCACCTTCCCCTTATCTATGGATTTCTTAAGATGAACATACCGTCCTTGCATCGTAATCAACGCAAGAGCCAGCAATACAACGACTATAGACAACAGTATTATCATTGTTCCTCGTATAGATAACCGAACCCGTGGCGCGAGACTATCCTGTTCCCATATTCACCGATCTTCTTGCGAAGGCGGGTGATGTTGACATCCACAGTCCTGTCGGTGACAATCACATCGTCAGGCCAAACCTTTGAAAGAATATCCTCGCGCGGGAAAACCTTCCCTTTGTTGGTGAAGAGGAGTCTGAATATCTCATATTCAATCCTTGTAAGCGCCACAGCGGCACCATCCACCGTAACAACCTTCTTCTCATCATCTATGAATATGCCCGTGCTGGCATCCGGTATCGCGGCGGTCCGTCTCAGCACAGCCTTCACCCGGGAAACCACCTCCCGGATCGAGAACGGCTTGGAGATGTAGTCGTCCGCACCCAGATCAAGCCCTTCGACTGCGTCATCCTCCGTGTCACGAGCTGTTATGAATATCACGGGAACCCCGGCGGTCTTTGGATCGGTTTTCAACTTCCCAGTCAGCTCAAAGCCGGACATTCCGCCCATCATAACATCCAGAAGAAGCAGATTGAATGACGCGATGTCCAGCGTCAGTGCCTCCTCTGCGGAATTAGCGGTCACAACCTCGTAACCTTCCTTGGAAAGATTGAATTTCAGAATCGCGCAGATGTCCTCCTCGTCATCGACCACAAGAATTCGGGCATTCATATTAAAAAAGTTGTATTTATTTTGCTAAGGTAACCACATTTTTTCTAAATTTGGACAAACTACATAATTAATATGCCGAAGATTTCTATTCGTGGGGAAAAAATCCCCGCCTCACCAATCAGAAAACTGACCCCGTTTTCTGACGCGGCAAAAGCCAAAGGGGTAAAGGTCTATCATCTAAACATCGGGCAGCCGGATCTTCCTACGCCTCAAAAAGCGTTGGATTCATTGAAGACAATAACCAGAACGACTCTCGAATACAGTCCAAGCCAAGGTCTCAAATCTCTGAGAGACAAGCTGGTCGGTTATTACGACAAATTCGGGATAAAAGTAAATGCCAATGAGATCATTGTCACAACAGGAGGCTCTGAGGCTCTTCTTCTGACATTCATGGCCTGTCTGAATCCCGGCGATGAGATCATAATGACCGAGCCGGGTTACGCCAATTACCTATCGTTCGCCGTGACCGCCGGAGTGACCGTCAAGACCGTCACATCAAAAATAGAGAACGGATTCGCGCTTCCTTCAGTGGAGGACTTCGAGAAAGCGATCACCGACAAGACCAAGGCCATTCTCATCTGCAATCCGAACAATCCGACAGGATACCTCTATTCAGAAGAAGAACTGCAGAGACTTCGCGACATCGTTCTAAGTCATGATCTCTACCTCTTCGCCGATGAGGTCTACAGAGAATTCCGTTACACGGACGCACCATATCTTTCAGCCCTTTGCCTTGAAGGTCTTGAGCAGAATGTTGTGGTCATAGACTCTGTCTCGAAAAGGTACTCGGAATGCGGTACGAGAATCGGAATGATAGTCAGTCACAACAAAGAAGCGATGGCAGCGATCCTTAAATTCTGCCAGGCAAGGCTCAGTCCACCACTTCTCGGCCAGATTGTCGCGGAAGCATCAATCGAAGGAACCGAGGAATATTCAAAAGAATGCTTCGATGAATATCTCGCACGACGTGATTTCTTTATCGCAGGCTTGAACAAGATCCCTGGAGTGTATTCGCCAATGCCCAATGGGGCCTTCTATACAATCGCGTCACTACCTGTAGAAAACGCGGAGGACTTCTGTTCGTGGTGCCTGACAGACTTCTCGTACAAAGATGACGGAACCCCGGAAGGCTACACCGGTGAGACCGTGATGATGGCTCCGGCAGCAGGATTCTACAGCACACCAAACCTTGGCAAGAATCAGGTGCGGATGGCATACGTGCTCAAAACTGAGGATTTAGGACGATCACTTCTGGTTCTTGAGAAAGCACTTGAGGCCTATAAGAAGTAATAAACCTTCAGGAGACAATGAAAAAGGACTCCCCGGCTGACATAGCAGTACAGTCGGGGAGTTCATTCTATAAGGCAGGCATACTGGCGTAGTAGGCGGCCCTAGTGCACACAAAGAAAGGAGCCCCGACGTCATACGA
>ENA-OPUE01002216-OPUE01002216.1-human-gut-metagenome-genome-assembly--contig:-NODE-2216-length-9881-cov-4.210055_pt1 | contig 9881 bp, 8 predicted proteins | sample MGYA00241466_ERZ501924 | MGnify/ENA primary metagenome ERZ501924 (study PRJEB25962, sample SAMEA2042223) | human gut metagenome | biome: human gut; feature: human-associated habitat; material: faeces...
CAGCTGGCCGCCGAGCGGACGCCGCCGCCGAAGTAGACCAGCGGGCGCTGTGCGCCATTGATGATCTCTGCCGCCCACTTGACCTGCTCTTCGTTGAAGGTGGTCACGGTGCGGATGGGCTCCGGCTTTTTCGGGGTGAACTCACACACCGCAGCGGTGACATCCTTCGGGATGTCCACCAGCACCGGGCCTTTGCGGCCGCTCTGGGCGATGCGGAAAGCCGCACGCATGGTGTCGGCCAGGTCTTCGACCCGGCGCACCGTGAAGTTGTGCTTGGTGATGGGCATCGTGATGCCCTCGATGTAGGCTTCCTGGAAGCCGTCCTTGCCCAGGCCCTCCGTGGTCACATTGCCGGTGAAGGCCACCATCGGCACAGAGTCCATATAGGCGGTGGCGATGCCGGTGACGAGGTTCGTTGCGCCCGGGCCGCTGGTGGCCAGCACCACGCCGGTGCGGCCCGTTGCACGGGCGTAGCCGTCCGCCGCGTGGGATGCGCCCTGCTCGTGGGCGGTCAGCACATGGGTGATGCGGTCGGCGTTTTTGTACAGCTCGTCGTAGAGGTTCAGCACTGCGCCGCCGGGGTAGCCGAAGAGGGTGTCCACCCCCTGCTCACAGAGCACCTCCACAAAGATTTGAGAACCGTTCAACTGCATGGTGAGTTTCTCCTGTTTCCGTTTCCAATTTCCACTTTATACACTTTTTTCCCAAACACTCTCAGGGGCAGTACCTGATAAACAAAAGGTCTCTGTCCCCTTATCCAAGAGACAAAGACCTGGAATCAATCCAAAACTCTCTGCGGTACCACTCTCGTTGACGCTTTCCGCGCCCTCTCACGGGCTTCCAACAAAGCCCTGCGCTCTAACGGCCGCCACCGGCTCTGCTTAGCAGACGTCCCATATATCGTCCTTCAGCAGGCTGCTCCGGGAGGATTCCGCGCCGGGCCGCCTGCTGCCTTGCATCGTCCGGCAGCTCTCTGAAAAGCGGGTATCCTGCGTTACTTTTTCCCATCTGTGCATTTGTTGGGTCAATTATACTATAAATCGGGCCGTTGTCAATCGACGATTTGTAACGTGAATCATGGCAAACATGAAGATAATTAAACACCATCTTGCGCAGGGCCTTACATCGCTGTATACTTTGGGAGTACGCGCTTAATTTTTAACCTCTCCGTCACGCCTGCGGTTCATGGGCAGGCCCGTCTTCGTACAACCTCTCAGTCTGCTTCGCAGCCAGCTCCCCTAATAGGGGAGCCCTTGGCATGTCGGGCAGGCCCACGCAGGACGAAAAAGCCTGCGCTGTCGTAAAATGCCGGGCCCTGCGGCCAAGGACAGAATGAAAAAGAGGAAAACAGCATGAACCTGATATTAGCCTCCGGCAGTCCGCGCCGGAAGGAGCTTCTGAGCTTATACACGACGGACTTTACCATCTGCGTCAGCGATTTCGACGAGAGCGGAGTCACTGCACCCACTCCGGCCCAGCTGGTGGAAAAGCTGGCCCGGGGCAAATGCCTCGCCGTGGCAAAAGACCATCCCGGCGCGGTGGTGCTGGGATGTGACACCGTCGTGGATGGGGGCGGCGAAGTCTTCGGCAAGCCCCACGGTGTGGAGGACGCAAAGCGGATGCTCCGCGCCCTGTCCGGCGCGACCCACGAGGTGCATACCGGCGTCTGCGTATCGGACGGCGTACGCACCGAGAGCTTCGTGGACAGCTGCAAGGTGACCTTCTTCCCGATTTCGGAAGGGGAGATAGACGCCTACACGGCTACCAAAGAGCCCTACGACAAGGCCGGTGCCTACGCCATCCAGGGCCGCGCAGCCCTCTGGCTCGACCGGCTGGAAGGGGACTACTACACCATCATGGGCCTGCCCGTCAGCCGGACGGCCCGTCTGCTGAACAGATTCTGATGCAGGACACAGAAAAGCGGCCCCGGCGGCCAAAAATGAAAAAACTCGAAAAAGTTTACGGAAATGCTTGAGAAAAGCGCGCCTTGCGGCTATAATAAAAACGTGTTATTCTGCGATGAGCTGTCCGTTGGTCTGAGCGGGCGGCTCTGCGTTTTGGAATAGACCCTGGAAAATCGTAAGGAGAGAAGACTATATGAGTTTGTTTTCAAAGGATGTTGGTATCGATCTCGGTACTGCCAATACCCTCGTTTACATGAAGGGCAAGGGCATCATCATGCGTGAGCCCTCGGTCGTGGCGGTGGACACCAAGACCGACGAGGTGCGCTGCGTGGGCGGCGAGGCAAAGGCTGTCATCGGCCGTACCCCCGGCAGCATCGTGGCGGTGCGTCCCCTGAAGGACGGCGTCATCGCTGATTTCGACATCACCGCAAATATGCTGGAGAACTTCCTCAAAAAGGCCTGCGGCAACAGTATGTTCTCCCGTCCCCGGGTGGTCATCTGCATCCCCTCCGGCGTTACCGAGGTGGAGCGCCGCGCTGTGCGTGAGGCCGCTCTGAAGGCCGGCGCCCGTCAGGTGTCGGTCATCGAGGAGCCCATGGCTGCTGCCATCGGTGCGGGCCTGCCCATCAGCGAGCCCACCGGCAGCATGATCGTGGACATCGGCGGCGGCACGGCCGAGATCGCCGTGATCTCTTTGGGCGGCATCGTCCAGCAGGAAAGCATCAACACGGCCGGCGATGTGTTCAACAGTGACATCCAGTACTACATGCGCCAGCAGCACAACATCAAGATCGGAGAGACCACGGCGGAGAAGATCAAGATCGCGGTCGGAGCCGTGATTCCGGATCTGGACGAAGAACCGGAGCCATACGTTGTGAACGGTCCGAACCTGATGACAGCCCACCCTGTCGAGGCCGCGGTCACCTATCAGGAGATCGCCCATTGCCTAGACAAGTCGATAGCCAAGCTGGAGTCATCCATCCTTCATGTGCTTGAGCTGACACCTCCGGAGTTATATTCAGACATCGTGGAGAACGGAATATTCCTTTCCGGCGGCGGCGCTTTGCTGCGTGGTCTCGCCAAGAGGTTCACAGAGAAGGTCAACATCCAGTTCCATGTCGCGGAGGATCCGCTGCGCGCCGTGGCCAGAGGTACCTGCATAGCGCTTAAAAAGACATCCAACTACTCATTCCTGATGAGATAATGCCTAAGGAGAGATCCGTTGTCCAGAACATCCTCACAGTCGCGGTCTTCATTCTTCTGGAGGTCGCGGCTGTTCTGATGCTGTCGCACAACAACCAGATCCAGAGGCTTTGGATAGCCAGGATCTCGCACGGATTCATGGCGAAGGTCTGGGGAACGACGCAAGGTGTCTCCAATTATTTCTCCCTGAAGAGGCAGAATGACGAGCTGGCGGTCGAGAACAACAGGCTGCAAGAATTGGTGCGCGGCTATGAGATGGCGATGAAAGCCGCCGACCCATCGGCCAAGCCGGTCCTGATGGACAATGGATTCGAATATATCCCGGCCACGATCATCAAGTCCAGCGCCAACACCCAGCACAACTACCTTATCATCGACAAGGGCAGCGAGGACGGAGTGGTACGCAACTCAGGCGTGATCACAGAGAAAGGTGTCATAGGGATTGTCGATGCGGTCAGCAGCCATTATTCCTACGCAATCTCGTTCCTGAACACGGAGCTGTTCATCAGCGCCAGACTCGGCGAATCGGGAGCCGTCGGACCGCTTGCCTGGGACGGGATGAGCTCTGACAGGGCCATCCTGAAAGAGATCCCTCTCCAGTTCAAATTCGAGCCCGGGGACACAGTCTATACCAGTGGCTACTCCACGATCTTTCCGCCGGACATCCCTATCGGCGTGGCCGGCGAGTCCAAGATCATCAACGGGGCCACCAATGAGATCGAAGTGAACCTTTTCCAAAATCACAAGGCGTTGAAATATGTCACCATCGTGGCAAACAGAAGGGCCGCGGAGATAGAATCCATTGAACAACAAGAAGAACAACCGAAGAAATGAGAAACAGTTTCGCATTGACATACGTTCTGCTGACGGTTGCCCAAATGGTTCTGAGCAACTATTTCCATTTCACGCCCTACATGATGATCACAATCCTGCCGGTGATGGTTCTGTGCATCCCGACAAATGTCGGAACCGTGAAGGCCATGCTGATAGCGTTCGCCACCGGACTCGCCGTGGATTTCTTCGCCGAAGGGACACTCGGCATCAACGCCATGTCCCTCGTACCGGTCGCATTGCTCAGAGAGCCTGTCATCGGGATGTTTTTCGGCAACGAGCCTTTCGAGCAGAAAGAGAGCGTCACCGTCCGGAAATACGGCTACGCCAGAGTCTCCATAGCCATCATCCTGACAACAGTGCTGTTCCTTCTCATCTACATCCTGGCCGACTGTGCCGGGACAAGACCTCTATGGTTCGTCTTCACCTGCCTGGGTCTCTCCACCCTGGCCAGTTCCCTGGTATCAGTCTGCATCATCAATCTGCTGACCCATGAAGACAGAAGGTAGAGGAAAAGCCCTGATAATCGGGCTGTTTGTCGTCGCCGCCATCATCCTCGGGAAGTTGTTCTACATCCAGATCATCGATGACGAATACAAGATCAACTCGAACAACAATTCGATGGTCTATGACATCATCTATCCCACCAGAGGCATCATCTATGACCGCAACGGCAAGATCATAGTCAGCAACAAGGTCACCTACGACATCCTTGTCACCCCGCGCGAGGTGAAACAGTTCGACACGCTTATGCTGGCGGACGCCCTCAACGTGACACCAGAATTCATCCGTGACAAGATGAATGAATATGCCAGGAACCGTCGCCGCATCGGTTACCAAAGTGTCGTGATGCTCAAGCAGATAAAGCCTGAGACCTACATGCAGTTCGCTGAGATCCAATACAAGTTCCCAGGCTTCAGGGGACAGGCCAGAAGCATCCGGGACTATCCCGTCAACGCCGGTGGAAACCTGCTCGGCTATGTCTCGGAGGTGGACGCCAACTACATAGAGAAGCATTCCGGGGAATACCGCCCTGGAGACTATGCCGGTAAGACCGGGATCGAGGCCGCGAGAGAGAAGGAACTGCGTGGAGAGAAAGGGTACCACATCTACCTTCGCAACTCCCGCAACCAGATCGAGCAGCGCTACAAAGACGGAGAGATGGACAAGGAAGCCGTACCGGGACACGACATCCACACCACGATCGACGCGGATCTGCAGCAATACGGCCAAGAGTTGATGAGAAACAAGGTCGGGAGCCTCGTGGCGATCGAACCTAAGACAGGAGAAATCCTCACACTTGTGTCCAGTCCAGGAGTCGATGTGAGCATGCTGGCGAACATCGGCCAGCACTATGACGAGATCATCAAGGACCCTCACAAGCCGATGTTCAACAGAGCCGTACAGGCTCCGTACCCTCCAGGCTCCGTGTTCAAACTTGTCAACGGCCTCATAGGACTGCAGGAAGGCACATTGAACACAGAGATCACCTATCCTTGCAGCCAGGGCTACCATTTCGGCAACCGCAAGCTCGGATGCCACGTCCACAAATCCCCGCTCGCCCTGGAAGAAGCCATCATGATGTCCTGCAACGGCTATTTCTGCTATGTGCTCAGGAATATTCTTGAAAACAAGAAGTACCACGGCATAGGAGAGGCGCTTGACAAATGGAACGAATATGTCCAAAGTTTCGGCTTCGGACACAAGCTGGGCACGGACTTCCCCGCCGAACTGGGCGGAACTCTGCCGACATCAAAGACGTACAACAAGATCTACGGCAAGGGAGGATGGAAATTCACTACGATCATCTCCATCTCCATCGGGCAGGGCGAGGTCGGAGCCACGCCTATGCAGATCGCCAACCTCGCGGCGACCGTCGCCAACAGAGGGTGGTACAAGATACCGCACATCGTGAAAGCGTCGGAAGGGGTCGAGATTGATCCGAAATATTACGAGAGGCAGTACACGATGGTTGACACGACGAATTTCAAAAAAGTGACGCAAGGCATGTGGAGGGCGGTCAACAGTGGATTCGGATCGGGAGGAACGGCATCCATCGCCGCGGTTCCGGGACTGGACATCTGCGGAAAGACCGGAACGGCGCAGAATCCGCGCGGCGCGGACAACTCCGTGTTCATCTGCTTCGCTCCTAAGGACAATCCAAAGATCGCCGTCGCCGCCTACATAGAGAACGCTGGTTTCGGAGCGACATGGGCCGCGCCTATCGCGTCCCTGCTGGTTGAGAAATATCTCAACGGGGAGATCAGTGACCAGCGCCGCGGATTGGAAGACAGGGTTCTTCAGGGGAATCTCATGTCAAGGGTCAAGGCCTATAAATAGTTGAGCGATGGAGAACTTTTCGGACAGAGGCATAAAGAAGAGTGTTGACTGGGCGCTGGTGGTCACCTACCTGCTCCTTATCCTTATCGGCTGGGTCAACATCTACGCCTCCATCCATTCCGATGGCCCCGCCAGCATATTCGATTATAATTTCCGCTCCGGCAAGCAGTTCGTATGGATTCTCACCGCGCTCGGGCTTGCGGCTCTCATCCTGTTCGTGGTGAACGCCCAGCTCTGGGAAAGCGCGTCCATACCTTTGTATCTGGGGGTACTGTGCCTGCTTGTGGCCGTGATATTCCTTGGAGTGGAAGTTAAGGGGTCACGGTCATGGTTTGAGTTCGGGCCAATCAGGTTCCAGCCGGCGGAAGTCTCGAAAATCACGACATCACTGCTGCTGGCCACACTTATGAGCCAGGTCAATTTCAGGATCACACGGTTCAAGGATTTTCTTCTGACCGCCTTGATTCTCGGCATTCCAATGGTGGTCATTCTGGCCGAGAGCGAGACTGGCTCCGCACTGGTCTATGTCGGATTCATATTCGTCATGTACAGGGAAGGCTTTTCCGGTTGGTGGATCTTCTGCATCGGAATGGCCGCTCTGCTGTTCATCCTCACGCTGACGGCATCTCCTTACGTGTCCATCCTTGTGCTGGCAGGAGTCCTTTTGCTATGCAATGGCCTTGAATCAAACAAAATAGGAGTGGCTTTCTGGATATTCTCAGGAGTATTGCTGATTCTCTGCCTGCTGCCGTGGATTTTCGGGAAGTTCAGCCCGGAGTCATTCGTCTCAAAGATAAATCCGCTCTACATCCTTGTCGGAATATGTGTCGCGGCGGTGTTGTATCTGATGATCGTTGGCTACAGGTCGCGTCACCGCTTTCTGTCAATGTCCGCCTTGGGGTTGATCGCAGGAATGGCGCTCGTGTTCTCTACCGAGTTCATATTCAACAACATCCTTCAGGATCATCAGCGCAAGAGAATCGAGGTGCTGCTGGGGATGAAAGAGGATCCTGCAGGTGTCGGCTACAATGTCAACCAGAGCATGATCGCCATCGGTTCCGGCGGACTCCACGGCAAAGGCTTTCTGGGCGGGACCCAGACCACCTTCGGATTCGTGCCGGAGCAGAGCACCGATTTCATCTTCTGTACCGTAGGGGAGGAATGGGGATTCCTCGGCTGTCTTGTCGTGATCTCTCTGTACGTGTTCCTGATTTCCAGAATCATCATGGACGCGGAGAAAAGCCGGGAGGCGTTCACCAGAATATACGGCTACTGTGTGGCCTCGTGCATATTCATGCACTTGTTCATCAACATCGGGATGACCATCGGCATTATGCCTGTGATCGGCATCCCATTGCCGCTGCTCAGCTATGGTGGATCCTCGCTGTGGGCATTCACCGTGCTGATCTTCATATTCATAGCATTGTATCGGCAAGAGAAGAAATACTATTAGCCGTTCAGACTGTTAAAAATTAGGGTGGTATATAGGTGTTGACCAACGTTTCTCTTATAGCGCTGATATTTAGGCAATTGTGATTCATTGATATTTCTGGACAATAATCTGTATGTAAAGGACCTAATCTCCATCGTAGTCATATAATAAGATAAGTGGTGACGGAAGATCCCTGGCTTATTCATCGGGTGAAAAAGGTGGCTTTCCGCACCCAACTCTAATCAGGGATGTCTCTCCGGGTGTATAACCACCATTTTTTCACCCGGAATAATAGTTGTTTGGATCTGAGCAGACAATGCCACGCGCCAAGGTTGCTGAACGTGAATCCGGAATGTCGCCAGCTGTTCGGCCAGTGTTTTCTTCTCCTAACCCCAATCAGACGTCTTGTCCTTGTAGGTACACCAGAAGTTCGTTTCCTGCACCAGTGATGCGCTCCAGTATATTCAGCGCATACAAAGGCCTCCTTACGTACATTTTTCTGTCCAAAAACAATATGAGACCGTTCTTACAGGTATGAAAAACTATGCGCACCTAAAACAGCATTCGCTTGATAACTAATGAGTTGATGTTTCAAGTGTAAATGTATTCGCGCACCTAAGAGTCGACAGCCGCGATACTGTATTTGCCTGAAAAAGGTTGACTCACAAAAAGAGTCAATCATTATGACACCACACACAGAATTTCAAAAGAAGTACTATCAACAGGTGATAGAGATTCACCAAAAGACAGGTTTTAGCCCGCGGAAGATAGCGAAATTGCAGCTTGTTCCGGTAAGCGTGAGGCAAATGTACCACTGGATTGCTATCTTTGAGGCGGAGAACGGGAAAGGAAGCCCGCGAAGAATTATGGAAGCGAAGAAGTCAAAGGAGCAGGCAGAGATGGAGTCCCTGAAGTCGCGGATATCCGAACTGGAGGAGAGCCTCAGGGTGGAGCGTCTGCGCAACCGCCTGAACGAAAAGATCATAGACATAGCGGAGGCTCGTTGGCACATTGAGATAAGAAAAAAAGCTGGCACCAAGCGGTAAGGGACCTGCACGCGGAATCAGCCACCGAATGTCAGGTGGTTGAGCTCTGCGGGCTGCTTGGTGTAAGCAAGCAGGCTTACTATCAGCATGACGAGGACGCGGTCCATGCCAAGGCCGCGCGTGAGGAGTTCGCCATCCAATATATCAGGGAGGTCAGGAAGGAAGATCCCGGCATCGGCGGGAAGAAGCTGTGGTACATGTATCAGAGGGACTTCCGCTTTGACAGTCCGATAGGCCGCGACCGCTTCTGCCGGATCATCGACGAGCAGGGGCTAAAGGTGCGCCGGAAGATGCGCAAGCCCCGCACGACGGACTCGACACACGGACTCCCGACATACCCCAACCTCATAAAGGATTATATCCCCACCTCGGCGGATCGGCTGTGGGTCAGCGACATAACATACATTGTCATAACGGAGGACGATTACCATTGCCACTTCTGCTACCTGTCGCTGATACTTGACGCATACACCGAGGAGATCATCGGCTGGAGTGTCGGGCCCACGCTTGACACGGACTATCCGATGGAGGCCCTGAGGATGGCGTTGAGACGCATAGAGGGGAAGGATGAGGTCAACCTCATACACCACTCCGACCGTGGCTGCCAATATGCGTGCCGCGAGTATGTGGGGATGCTGCGGAAGCACGGCATCAGGGTCAGCATGACCGAGTCGGGAGATCCGAAGGACAACGCCCAGGCGGAACGCATCAACAACACGATGAAGAACGAGCTGCTCAAGGGGAAGGTGTTCAGGAACATCAACGAGGTCGTGGCGGCGGTCGCCCGGGCCGTGGACTTCTACAACAACCGGAGGCCGCATATGAGCATCGGAATGAAGACCCCGTCCGAAGCGTCGGGGGCGGCAGGAGACAGGGATATGATGTGGACAAGTTACAGGCATATGGCAATAAAATCCAGAAATAACTTGGAAATCCCTGAAAACTCTTTACCTTTGAAGACCTGTCAGGGGTCTCCTTCCGGCCTACGGCCTCCAGTCAACCCCTGACATGTATAACAACGCAAAGTCAACTTATATAAGTGATATTCTATAAACACGAGTCAACCTAAATGGTTCTTCCGCAATTTAGTTGAAGCACAGGTCGCTGAAGACCATTTTCCGTTTG
>ENA-OPUE01002217-OPUE01002217.1-human-gut-metagenome-genome-assembly--contig:-NODE-2217-length-9879-cov-2.127748_pt1 | contig 9879 bp, 8 predicted proteins | sample MGYA00241466_ERZ501924 | MGnify/ENA primary metagenome ERZ501924 (study PRJEB25962, sample SAMEA2042223) | human gut metagenome | biome: human gut; feature: human-associated habitat; material: faeces...
GCTGCATCTAATCTGGCAGGACGCTTTAATCCGGCAGGAAACTTTATTGTTGCATGGAACGGAAATGTTGATTCGAGAAGAAATGGATGGGCGATAATTGACTGTACAATGAATCTTCCGCTGCTATATTGGGCGTATGATCAGACAGGAGATCCGAGGTATTACCACATCGCAACAAAGCATGCAGACACAGCAATCAAGGCATTTATCCGCGAAGATGGCTCTGCGAGACATATTGTTGAGTTTGACCCGATAACAGGTGACATTAACCGTTCCTATGGTGGTCAGGGCTACGCAAAGGGTTCTTCCTGGACAAGAGGTCAGAGCTGGGCGTTATATGGCTTTACTTTAAGTTTTCTTCACACAAAGAAGGAGCGCTATCTGGATACTGCAGAGAAGGTCGCAGATTACTTTATTTCATGCATTCCAGAAAGCGGCTTGATTCCGGTTGATTTTCGTCAGCCGTCAGACTGCGACTGGGAGGATGATATCGCAGCAAGTGTGGCAGCGTGTGGTCTGATTGAGTTGTCTAAGGTGACAAAGGAGTGGAAAAAGAAAACTTATCTGGATGCAGCAGTTCGCATGTTAAAGGCACTTGACGAAAAGAGCTGCAGCTATGACGTAAAGACAGACTATTTGCTGGAGCGCTGCACCGCAGCTTACGGCGATGAGAAGCATAACTTCCCGATTGTATACGGTGACTATTATTATATAGAAGCAATTTGGAAGCTGACAGGAGAAGAATTGTTCATCTGGTAAAAACAAAAATGGGAGGAAAACAATCATGGCATTTGTACATCTGCATACACATACGGAATATTCATTACTCGATGGTTCCAACAAAATAAAAGAATATGTAAGCCGTGTGAAAGAACTGGGGATGAACAGTGCCGCGATCACCGATCATGGCAATATGTATGGTGTGGTGGAATTTTATAAGACCGCAAAGGCAGCAGATATTAATCCGGTGATTGGCTGCGAGATCTATGTGGCACCGAATTCCCGGTTTGACCGCGAGACCAGCCATGGCGAGGACCGGTATTACCATCTGATTCTGCTTGCGGAAAACAATACCGGTTATGCGAACCTTATGAAGATCGTCTCCATCGGGTTTACGGAAGGGTATTATTACCGGCCGCGTGTGGATTTTGAGACGCTGCAGAAATACCATGAGGGACTGATCTGCCTGTCGGCGTGTCTGGCGGGAGAAGTGCCGCGCTATATTGTGCGTGGATTTTATGAAGAGGCAAAAGGCATTGCAAAAAAATACCAGGACTGTTTTGGAAAAGACAACTATTTCCTGGAATTACAGGATCATGGCATCCCGGATCAGAAGACGGTCAACCAGGGGCTTCTTCGGATCAGTCAGGAACTGGACATTCCCCTTGTCTGCACGAACGATATCCACTATACCTATGAAACGGATGTGGAGGCACACGATGTCCTTCTCTGTATCCAGACCGGTAAAAAGATTACGGATGAAGACCGTATGCGTTACGAGGGCGGACAGTTTTTCGTAAAAAGCGAGGAGCAGATGCGGAGTCTGTTTCCGTATGCAAAAGAAGCCGCAGACAACACGCAGAAAATCGCAGACCGCTGCCATGTCACACTCGAATTTGGCAATTACCAGATTCCAAAATATGCACCGCCGGAAGGCTATGACAGTGCGTGGACATTTCTGGATGCGCTGTGTGAGAAGGGATTTAAGGAAAAATATACGGACAATCCGGCGTACGATGAGACGCAGTGTGCAAAGATCCATGACGATATGGAATACGAGCTTGGCATTATCCAGAAGATGGGATTTGTCGAGTATATCTTAATCGTGTGGGATTACATCAACTGGGCGAAAACACATGACTGCTGGGTCGGACCGGGGCGTGGTTCCGGCGCGGGCAGCCGCGTGTGCTATTGTACCGGCATTACAAACATTGATCCGGTCAAATATAACCTTCTTTTTGAGCGTTTTTTAAATCCGGAGCGTGTGTCCATGCCGGATATCGATATTGATTTCTGCTATGAAAGACGGCAGGAAGTCATTGACTATGTCGTAAGAAAATATGGCGAGGACTGCGTGACCCAGATCGTCACCTTTGGTACGCTTGCCGCCCGCGGTGTCATCCGCGATGTCGGAAGAGTTATGGATCTGCCGTATGCTTATGTGGATGGCATCGCAAAACAGATTCCGATGGAATTAGGCATTACGATAGAAAAAGCGTTAAAAATGAACCCGGAACTCCGCACGATGTATGAAAACGATGAGAGCGTAAAGACACTGATCGATATGTCAAAGAGGCTCGAAGGACTGCCAAGACATACCTCCATGCATGCAGCCGGAGTCGTGATCAGTCAGAAATCCATGGATGAGTATGTTCCGCTATCTAGAGCGTCAGACGGAACGATCACAACACAGTTTACGATGACGACCATCGAAGAACTTGGATTGTTAAAAATGGATTTCTTAGGACTGCGTACCCTGACCGTCATACAGAATGCCGTGCGTATGGCACAAAAAAGCAGTGGAAAACAGATCAACATTGATGAAATAGATTATCAGGATAAAGGAGTCTTAGAGCTGATCGGCTCCGGTAAGACAGAGGGAATCTTCCAGTTAGAAAGTGCCGGAATGAAGAACTTCATGAAGGAATTAAAGCCGCAGAGCCTAGAGGACATCATAGCCGGAATCTCACTTTACCGTCCGGGACCAATGGACTTCATCCCGGCATATATTAAGGGAAAGAATCACCCGGAGGAAGTGACCTATGACTGCCCGCAGCTAGAACCGATCTTAGCACCGACCTATGGCTGTATCGTTTATCAGGAGCAGGTCATGCAGATCGTGCGTGACTTAGCAGGCTATACGCTTGGAAGAAGTGATCTCGTGCGTCGTGCCATGTCGAAGAAAAAAGGCTCTGTCATGGAGCAGGAGCGGAAGAACTTCGTCTATGGAAATGAAGAAGAGGGAGTTCCGGGCTGTATCGCGAATGGAATAGACGAGAAAATTGCAAATAAAATCTATGATGAGATGATGGATTTTGCTAAATATGCATTTAATAAATCCCATGCAGCCGCATATGCAGTCGTTGCATACCAGACGGCATGGTTAAAATACTATTATCCGGTAGAATTTATGGCATCCTTAATGACCTCCGTTATGGACAATTCCACGAAAGTATCGGAGTATACACTGACCTGTCGGAAAATGAATATAGAGATACTGCCACCGGATATCAATGAAGGAGAAGGCGGATTTTCCGTTGCGGGAAATGCGATCCGCTATGGTCTGTCTGCGATCAAGGGTGTGGGAAGGCCTGTCATTGAGACGATCATTGCAGAAAGAGAAGCCAATGGAGCATTTTCTAATCTGGAGGATTTCTGCAGCCGCCTGAATGGAAGAGAATTAAACAAAAGGACCATCGAGAACTTTATCAAAGCGGGAGCCATGGATGAGTTAGAGGGAACGAGAAAACAAAAGATCATGATCTATTCAGCTATTTTAGATCAGATCAACGATGAGAAGAAACATTCCATCGCAGGCCAGATGAGCCTTTTTGACTTTGCAGATGAGGAAACAAAGCACGATTTTGAAATCCAGTTACCGGATGTGGGAGAATTTCCAAAAGAAACGCTGTTAGGATTTGAAAAAGAAGTCTTAGGAGTCTATATCAGCGGACATCCGTTAGAAGAATATGAAGAAAAGTGGAGAAAAAATATTAGTGCCACCACGAACGATTTTATCTGGGATGAAGAGATCGGAAAAACGAAAGTGTCCGATAATGAAAAAGTGATCGTTGGCGGAATGATCACGGATAAGACCATAAAATATACAAAAAATAATAAGACCATGGCATTTTTAACGTTAGAGGATCTGCTTGGAACCGTGGAAGTTATCGTATTTCCAAGAGATTATGAGCGGTATCATACTTATCTGAACGTCGATGAGAAAATATTTGTCAGCGGTCATGCAAATGTGGAAGAAGATAAGAACGGAAAGATCATCTGTGAAAAAATCTATGGATTTGATGATACGAAAAAAGAATTATGGATTCAGTTTGCCACCAAAGAAGAGTATCAGCAGATGGAACAAAAACTATTCCGGATGCTTCTTTCTTCTGACGGCAATGACCAGGTTGTCATCTATCTTTCCAAAGAAAAGGCGATCAAGCGTCTTGCAAACAACCGGAATGTCCATATAGAGCCACAACTTTTAGAGAATCTTCGGGAGTGTTTTGGAGAGGATAACGTAAAAGTTGTGGAAAAACCCATTGAAAACCGTACGAAAAGAGATTAAAATGGAAAAAGCAGGAGGAAGAGAGAATGGCAAAAGAAGTTAAGACAATCGGTGTCCTTACCAGTGGAGGAGATGCACCGGGTATGAATGCGGCGATCCGTGCCGTAGTACGTCAGGCAATTACAAAAGGTTTGAATGTAAAAGGCATCAAGCGTGGTTATGCAGGACTTTTACAGGAAGAGATCATAGATATGCATGCACAGGATGTTTCCGATATCATCCAGCGTGGAGGAACCATTTTACAGACGGCAAGATGTATGGATTTCACAACACCGGAAGGACAGCAAAAAGGTGCGGAGATCTGTAAAAAACATGGAATTGACGGTGTTGTAGTCATCGGAGGAGACGGTTCATTTAAAGGAGCACAGAAATTAGCAGAGCATGGGATTAATACGATCGGCCTGCCGGGAACGATCGACTTAGATATTGCATCCACAGAGTATACGATCGGATTTGATACGGCAGTTAATACTGCAATGGAAGCGATCGACAAGGTGCGTGATACCTCTACTTCCCATGAGAGATGTTCCATTATAGAAGTTATGGGACGCGGAGCCGGATATATCGCACTCTGGTGTGGAATTGCCAATGGAGCAGAGGATATTTTACTTCCGGAAAAATATAACTATGATGAGCAGATGATCGTAAATCATATTATCGAGAACAGAAAACGCGGCAAAAAGCACCATATCATCATCAATGCAGAGGGAATCGGACACTCCACCAGTATGGCAAAACGGATCGAGGCTGCAACCGGAGTAGAGACCAGAGCAACGATCTTAGGACACATGCAGCGTGGCGGAAGCCCGACCTGTAAGGATCGTGTCTACGCATCGACCATGGGAGCGAAAGCCGTGGATCTGCTGTTAGAAGGAAAGACAAATCGTGTGGTAGGTTATCGTCACGGAGAATTTGTGGATTTTGATATTGATGAAGCACTTGCAATGCAAAAAGGAATTCCGGAGTACCAGTGGGAAATCTGCCGGAATCTGTCAAAGTAGGAACGGATATGATCACAAGTACGAGTAATGCACAGATAAAAAAAATCATACAGCTGAATACAAAAGGAAAGGCACGTCGAAATTCGCGTGCCTTTGTTGTCGAGGGAGTAAAAATGTTTTTAGAAGCTCCCTTAGACTGGATCGAAGAGGTCTATCTTGCAGAGAGTTTTTTAGAAAAATATCAGGGATCGAAAAAAGAAGAGTATAAACAGGAACTTTTAGAAAAATTAGAACATACCGGATATGAAACTGTATCGGATCAGGTATTCCGTCATGCATCGGATACGATGACACCGCAGGGAATTTTGTGCATCGTAAAAATGCCGGAGTACCGGAGAGAGGACTTGTCAGGAGGCTCTGATCAAAAGAAAGCACCGCTGCTGCTCGTAACAGAAAAAGTGCAGGACCCCGGAAACCTTGGAACCATGTTCCGTACAGCCGAAGGAGCGGGAGTGACAGGAATCCTGATGAGCCGCGATACCGTGGATATTTTTAATCCAAAGACGATCCGCTCTACCATGGGATCGATCTACCGGATGCCGTTTTTGTATACAGAGGATTTAAAAAAAGACATTTCAGAGCTTCAAAAAGAAGGCATACACTTCTACGCAGCACATCTGAAAGGAAAGGCTTCTTATGATGAGGCAGACTATCAGAAACCGAGTGCTTTTTTAATTGGAAATGAAGGAAATGGCCTGACGACGGAAATTGCCGATTTAGCAGATGTCTATATCCGTATTCCGATGGAGGGAAAGTTAGAATCCTTAAATGCCGCTATGGCAGCAGGGATATTGATGTATGAAGCGAACAGACAGAGAAGAACATAACGGAAAAGGCTATCGGATGAGATAGCCTTTTTTCTTTAACTGTTCTTCAATCCGGTCAAAGACTTCCGGGGAAGATGCCTCAACGGTATGCATATGGTTGCCGCCGGTAAGTTCCTTGAGTGGTTTTGCCGGAGTGGTAAAGAGACGTGTGGTAAAATCGTCCACATCCACACGGTTATTCAAGATCAGATCAACGGTAATGGCACCATAGATTTCATGCATGACTGTAACATCTAACACCTTTCCGCCACAGTCCACAAAGGTATAGAGTTCGTCCTGGATCTGCTCATCCGTATGTGAAACCGCAAAGGTACGTTTGAAATTCTCCGTGTCCTTTTCCGGCTGATAGAGCAGATAGCCCCGATAGGTGCTTAAGATATTTTTATTGGTGGCGCGTAAGAGTGCAATGTCCTGTACAATGATCTGTCGGCTCACACCGCATTTTCCGGCAATTTCCGTTCCGGAGAGCGGACTTTCTGAGCCTGCAAGTAATTTTAAAATAAACTGACGACGTTCGTCTCCTTCCATGTTAGTCCTCCTCAATTACCTGAATTTCCATATAGTCAAAGTCAATATGTTCAATAAAACTGTCCTGATAAAAACGTGCCTTGCCATGGCGTTTGAAATCCGAAATGGTATTGTCTAACCAGATCGGAACACCAAGGTCAAAGGTGTGGCATGCTTCATCTAAAGCATGAAAAATTTTATGGGTTCTTGTATCGTCCCTGTCATCGGTCAGACAGAGATCTTTTTGCATACGATTGTCTTTAAATATTTTAAACCAGATCCGCATGGGAATATCCTTTCTAAAAAAGTTCGATCACAAAATAGAATAATTTTACATCAAAACATATTATATCAGATATGGGCATCTCTTCACAACCTTTTCTAATCGTGGTATACTATTATATATAACGTAACAAACATAACGGAGGTTAAGGTCAATATGCAGCAGCAGTTTGACGAAGGCGTCGACAGTTGGAAAAGTGTCATGTTCCTTTATAATTCAGCATTAAAAGAAGTCAGTACAAAACTGGAGATTTTGAACGATGAATTTCAGTATGTACATCAGTATAACCCGATCGAGTACATAAAATCCCGTATCAAATCCCCGGAGAGTATCGTAAAAAAATTAAAAAAGAACGGATATGAATCATCCATACAAAATATGGTGAATTATGTAAACGATATTGCGGGAATCCGTATCGTCTGCTCCTTTACATCAGACATCTACCGGATGGCGGAGATGATCGGAAAGCAGAACGATCTGACCGTAGTGTCTATCAAAGATTATATCAAGAATCCAAAACAGAGCGGCTATAAGAGCTATCACATGCTTGTGACGGTACCGATCTTTATGTCGGACAGAGTCATTGATACCAAAGTAGAGATACAGATCCGTACGATCGCCATGGATTTCTGGGCAAGTTTAGAGCATAAAATCTATTACAAATTTGAAGGAAACGCACCGGAATACATCAGCCGTGAACTGAGAGAGTGTTCCGGTATCGTATCCGTTTTAGATGATAAAATGTTGTCCTTAAATGAGGCAATCCTAAAGGCAAAAGCCGAAGCAGAACACGAAGCAAAGAGTTAAGGATGTTCTAATCAGTCCCACCCGGCATATATATGTAGGGGAGGGAAAAGATATGGAGCGTAAATCTTTTAAGTGGATGATCGTGGATCTGATGTTCATGTACATCGTGACCGGACTCGGGCTGATCCTCATGGCATTTTTAATGGAAAAGTTTCAGTTGAACGGGACATTTGTAGAAGTAGGGGTTACGGTGATCTATGTGGTATCAGGGATCGCAGGCGGATTGATCGCAGGAAAAAAGATGAAGAGAAAAAAATTCCTGTGGGGACTGTTATTAGGAAGCCTGTACTTTTTGATCTTGTTTGCCGTATCGGCAGCATTGGCCGGAGGGCTTCCGAAAGATCTGGTACATATGGGAACGACACTTGGGATCTGTATGGCGGCAGGAACACTTGGGGGCATGATGAGTTAAAAAATGCTTTTCAACTGAAAAATATTATGCTATAATGTCAAAAGATATTTTATTTTCGGGAAGCGAGAAGCAGATAACCGGAGAAATTTGAAAGGAGATTTCATTATGAAACACATAAAGACATTAAATACAAAAAAATTACAGAACACAGTAAAAAAAGGTGGATGTGGCGAGTGTCAGACATCCTGTCAGTCTGCATGTAAGACATCCTGTACAGTAGGAAACCAGACTTGTGAGCAGAGCAAATAGTCCGTACAAAATCATAGATACATGGTATGAACGACCGTTCGCAGTTGCGTGCGGTCATTTGTGCGTTATATAAAGATGAAAAAAGTAACAGGAAAGAGAGGACTATCAGGTGGTTCATCAGTATATCAATAATGGTTATCACATTGTGTTAGATGTGAATAGCGGAGCCATTCATGTTGTAGACGAAGTGGTATATGATGTGATTCCGTTATTTGAGAAACACAGCAGTAAAGAGATAACAGGTCTGCTTCGTGAAAAATACAGCGAAGAAGAAATCCGTGAAGCTGTGGAAGAGGTTGCCCAGCTTAAAAAAGAGGGAAGTCTGTTTACACCGGACACCTACGAGGCACCGCTGATCGATTTTAAGAAACGTCCAACCGTGGTAAAAGCACTCTGTTTACATATTGCACATGACTGCAATCTGGCATGCCGCTACTGTTTTGCGGAAGAGGGCGAATATCATGGAAGAAGAGCACTGATGTCATATGAGACAGGAAAAGCTGCATTGGATTTTCTGATCGCAAATTCGGGAAGCAGAAGGAATTTAGAGGTGGATTTTTTCGGCGGAGAACCGCTGATGAATTTTGAGGTAGTAAAACAGTTAGTAGCTTACGGAAGAGAGCAGGAAAAACTGCATGACAAGCATTTCCGTTTTACCTTAACAACCAACGGCGTACTTTTAAATGACGATATCATGGAATTTGCCAACCGTGAAATGGACAATGTGGTTTTAAGTATCGATGGACGTAAAGAGGTACATGACCATATGAGACCATTCCGAAAAGGAGCCGGAAGCTATGATCTGATCGTGCCGAAGTTCCAGAAGTTTGCTAAGAGCAGAAATCAGGAGAAATATTATGTGCGTGGTACCTATACACATTTCAACACAGATTTTTCCAAAGACGTGCTTCATTTAGCGGACTTGGGATTTAAGCAGATTTCCGTAGAGCCGGTGGTGGCAGAAGAGACGGACGATTACGCGATCAAAGAAGAAGATTTACCGGTACTTTTTAAAGAATATGATGATTTAGCAGCAGAGATGGTAAGAAGAAATAAAGCCGGAAACGGATTCAACTTTTTCCATTTTATGATCGATTTAGAAGGCGGTCCATGTGTCTATAAACGCCTTTCCGGTTGTGGTTCCGGTACAGAGTATTTAGCAGTGACACCATGGGGAGATTTATATCCTTGTCATCAATTTGTCGGTAATGAGAAGTTTTTAATGGGAAATGTACATGACGGCGTAGTGAACACCGGACTTCAGGAAGAGTTCAAGTGCTGTAATGTATATGCGAAAGAAAAATGCCGTAACTGTTTTGCAAAATTCTATTGCAGTGGCGGATGTGCAGCAAACTCCTACAATTTCCATGGAAGCATCAACGATGCCTATGACATCGGCTGCGAGCTTCAGAGAAAGCGTGTGGAATGCGCGATTATGATTAAGGCAGCTACGGCTGAGCAAGGAGAATAAAAGTCATGAAAAAGAGTACAGGAATTATCAG
>ENA-OPUE01002218-OPUE01002218.1-human-gut-metagenome-genome-assembly--contig:-NODE-2218-length-9879-cov-2.044788_pt1 | contig 9879 bp, 6 predicted proteins | sample MGYA00241466_ERZ501924 | MGnify/ENA primary metagenome ERZ501924 (study PRJEB25962, sample SAMEA2042223) | human gut metagenome | biome: human gut; feature: human-associated habitat; material: faeces...
AGACATGGGAAACTACGCCGGACGGCCGCGAGGGGTTCCAGAATATTTTCCTGCGCCGCGGTTTCCAGACTTATCTCGTCGACCAGCCCCGCCGGGGAAACGCGGGGCGGAGCACGACACCCGCAACCGTTACCCCCGTCTTCGACGAGGAGACGTGGTTCAACCGTTTCCGCGTGGGCATCTGGCCCGATTATTTCGAGGGCGTGCAGTTCAGCCGCGACAAGGAGGCTCTGAACCAGTATTTCCGTCAGATGACGCCAACTCTCGGCCCTCCCGATCTGGATGTCTACGCCAAGGCGTATGCCGCACTGTTCGACAGGATAGGTCCGGCTGTCTTCGTCACCCATTCGCAGGGCGGAGGTGTCGGATGGCTTACACTGCCGCAGACAAGGAACATCCGTGCCATCGTCGCCTACGAGCCGGGAACAAACGTGCCTTTTCCCGAAGGGCAGATGCCGGAGGAAGGGAAAGTACTAACCCTGTCGAAGAAGACCGAAGGCGTGGAAGTGCCGATGGAAGAATTTCTGCAGTTCACGAAAATCCCTATCATCATCTACTATGGCGACAATCTGCCGGAAACCGACGAACGGCCGGAACTGTACGAATGGACACGACGCCTGCATCTGATGCGCAAATGGGCTGCCTTGCTCAACGAACACGGCGGCGATGTCACGGTCATTCATCTGCCGGAGATAGGTTTGAAGGGCAACACCCATTTTCCCTTCTCCGATTTGAACAACGTGGAGGTGGCCGATCACCTGTCGAGATGGTTACATGAGAAAGGACTGGATTGAGAAGGCGGAGTCATGGACGAAGGAACTTTCTGAAAAGGGCGGGAATAGCCGGCGGAACGATGACTGAAAACGACTATTGAGTTAATCGAACAACCTTTAACAATTTTCATATGATACCATTATTTATCGGAGGCATCGGTATGCAGGAAGTGCTGCTGATTGCATTAGTCGTCCTGCTGTTCTTCGGAGGACGCAAAATTCCCGAACTGATGAAAGGCATCGGCAAAGGTGTCCGTTCATTCAAGGAAGGTATGAACGGCATGGAGAAAGAAATCAGTCCCGAAAATACCGACAAGAAAGAGGAGTGACATGGCAAAGGAAGACAAAACGGACGGCTTGAGCTTTTGGGAGCACTTGGACGTGCTGCGGACGGCGATTGTTAAAATCGTCGCCGTGGCCGTCGTGTTCGGTATCGCCGCCTTTTGTTTTAAGGAAAAACTTTTTGCCGTTATCCTTGCCCCGAAAAACGACGGCTTCATCACGTACCGTCTTTTCAACCGGATTGCAGCATGGGCCGGCGGCGAGACCGGGAGTTTTGCCGTGCAGCTCATCAACACGGGACTGGCCGGGCAGTTCGTCATCCACATGAAGACGGCATTATGCGCGGGTGTCCTGTGCGCGTCGCCCTATATCCTTTACCAGTTGTTCCGGTTCGTTTCTCCGGCATTATATGAAAACGAGCGGAGATATGCTGTTCGAATGGTCGGAGGCGGTTATGGAATGTTTTCTTTGGGGGTACTGGTCAGCTATTTCCTGATTTTCCCGTTGACATTCCGTTTTCTGGGAACCTACCAGGTGAGTGGGGACGTAGATAATCTCATCACACTCGATTCGTATATCTCCACGCTGGTGATGATGTGTCTTGCAATGGGCATCGTCTTCGAGATACCGATTCTTTCGTGGCTGTTTGCCAAACTGGGGCTCATCTCGGCGGATTTCATGATCCGTTACCGAAAACATGCTATCGTAATTATCCTTGTGGTCGCCGCAGTCATTACACCCACATCAGACATCTTTACACTTTCACTTGTCGCATTGCCGATGTGGATACTGTACGTGATAAGTATCTTTATTGTCAGGCAGAATCGAAAACATTTGCCATGATAAGCCAGTGAACTGGTCTTGCATTTCTGTTACATGATGACATTCTTTGACAAAAGAAACCATGAACTTTATAGAAGTCTGTGAATGTATTTTGAATATTTGCGAACGGTCATTCGGAAAAGAAATCTTATTATAAGCAGCGAACGTAATTCTTTGACCGTCTCACAACAGATGGTAACCGCATTTGAAACGGAAAGCCTTTACTTTAACGTGAATAACATCAGAAAATAGCAAGTTGCCCATCATTGACAAAATTCACATCAATGGCGGATTTCTTTTCAAAGAAACAGTATGCCGTAATAGCTGACAAGGAGTTTGCAATGAAGTTGTCAAAAAAGTGGTGTCTGGAATGTTTTATTTGGGCTATGTTCTTCAGTTCGTCACTGACCGTTCCAATCAGGGCTCTTTTTTCTGAGCAGAATCTTGGTAGTGATACCCATCAGAGAGTTTCTCATGTTGTTTAGAATATATTATTGTACTTCTAATGAAAAACTTTTTATGTATCTGTAATTGAGGTCATACTATCGGTAATTCGTATACAAACCAGTTGCAATCATACACTTAACTTTGCATTTGTAAAAGTGTTCAATCAATAAATATAATTAGAAAAATAAACAGTTATGAAAACACGTAATCGATTGTTAACCATGAGTATGATGGCAGCCTTAACAATTCCGGTCATCAAGGTGAATGGGCAAATGGGAAATACCCTGTTGAAAGACACAATAGGCGTATATGTTACTATTGACAATGTAAATGGACCTACTTTGGGATATTCTCCACGTTCAGGAATATCCATCATAAAGGAAGACGGACTGTATTTTAAAGACTTAAACCGTAACGGCAAATTGGATCTTTATGAGGATTGGCGTTTGCCGGTCAATGAGCGTGCCAAAAACCTTGCTTCAAAGATGTCTGTAGAGCAGATTGCAGGTTTGATGCTTTACAGTCCCCATCAGGCAATACCTGCCGATCCTATGGGAAGGGGAATTATCACTGAAGGATCCTATAACGGAAAAAACTATGTTCAAAGTGATGTTCCCGACTGGTATCTGACAGACCAGCAAAAACGTTTCCTAAAAGACGACAATCTTCGCCACGTTCTGATGACTAAGGTAGCCAGCACTGCGTCAGCAGCCCGCTGGAACAATGAAATGCAAGCTTATGTAGAAGGTCTCGGACTTGGAATTCCCTGTAATACAAGTTCAGACCCAAGACATGCAGCTACCGGCTCTTCAGAATTCAACTCCGGTACTGGAGGTAAAATTTCACTTTGGCCGGATGGACTCGGACTGGCCGCTACTTTCAATCCTGAAATTGTACGAAAGTTTGGTGAAGTAGCGGCTAAAGAGTATCGTGCACTGGGTATTACCACGGCCTTGTCACCTCAAATAGATTTAAGTACTGAACCGCGATGGTTTCGTTTATTCATGACGTTCGGTGAGAGTCCAGCATTAGCTACCGATATGGCAAGAGCCTATATTGACGGATTCCAGACATCTACCGGAATTGCAGAAATTGCCGACGGATGGGGATATAACAGTGTGAATGCAATGGCCAAGCATTGGCCTGGTGGAGGAACCGTGGAAGGTGGACGGGATGCTCATTGGGCCTTTGGCAAGTACGCTGTTTATCCGGGTAATAATTTCCAGATGCAACTCAAGCCTTTCGTGGACGGAGCTTTTAAACTGGATGGCAAGACGAAAACTGTTTCTGGTATCATGCCTTATTATACCATAAGTTATAATCAGACACCGGATGGGACCAATTATGCTAACAACTTCAATAAATATATTATCACGGATCTCCTTCGTGAGAAATACGGTTATGACGGAGTAGTATGTACTGATTGGTTGGTAACGATGGATGAGCCTCAAAAACCGGGACTTTTCAAAGGAAAACCATGGGGCGTTGAAAACAAGACAGTGGTCGAGCGTCATTACATGGCTCTCATGGCTGGAGTAGATCAGTTCGGTGGAAATATGGAAGCAGCTCCTTTGCTGGAGGCTTATCGTATGGGAGTAAAAGAACATGGCGAGAAATTCATGAGAAAAAGGATGGAGCAATCGGCCGTGCGTCTGCTCCGCAATATATTTCGCGTGGGACTATTTGAAAACCCATACCTTGACCCTGTGAAGAGTGAACATATCGTGGGTAATCCAGACTTCATGAAGATTGGGTATGACGCACAGTTGAAATCCATCGTCATGCTAAAAAACAAAAAAAGTGTATTGCCTCTCAAAGAGAAAAAAACGGTATATGTTCCCAAGATATATACTCCTTCCATGCACGACTGGTATTACCATTGGACAGAGGAAAAATTGGAATATCCCATCAATATGGAATTAGTAAAAAAATACTATAATGTGACGGAAGATCCGGAAAAGGCCGATTTCGCTATGGTATTTGTGGAAAGCCCGCATGTGAACATAGATGGTGGTGGGTACGATATGGATGACCGTGAACAAGGTGGTAACGGATATACACCTATTACACTGCAATATAGCCCTTATACGGCCACTGCGGCAAGAATGCACAGTATCGCTGCGGGAGACCCAGTGACAGACCCAGAAATCAAGAATCGCTCCTACTACGGTAAGACAGTTACAGCCTCGAATACGACAGATTTAAATACAATTCTTGCCACACGAAAGAAGATGCATGACAAACCGGTCATAGTCGTGGTCAATACTTTTCGTCCATTGGTATTCAGTGAGTTTGAACCATATGTTGATGCTATACTTCTACGTTTCAATATCAACGAGCAGCCTGTACTTGACGTTATTTCTGGGCGGTATGAACCATCTGGGTTGTTACCTCTGCAAATGCCTGCCAATATGGAAACTGTGGAGAAACAACAAGAAGACGTACCTTTCGACATGGAATGCTATGAAGATGAGGAGGGACATTCATACGATTTTGGATTCGGTATGAATTGGAATGGGATTATACGGGATGCCCGAACGGAGAAATACGGAAACAAAAGATGATTGATGGTATGAAAGGTATTCTCCTCATATTCTTTTGCATGGCAGTTTGCGAGAATATGGTAGCGCAGCAAGAACAAAAAAACGACGTGCCCAATAACTCCAAAGAAGAAAAAAACCGCAATGTAATGCTCAATGCCTCTGATGCATCCAAGCCTCGTGAAGTGAACATCGGGCTGCCTGCCAGTACAGGCGGCACAGAAATATTTGAGGACGGATTGCCTGTAGTGTATTACTTTTGGCCACATATGCCTCATATAAGCTGGAGGGGTGGAACGTCTTATGGTAAGCAAGGGCTTATGTCGTTGAGCGAGTCGGCATTGCTTAGTGGAAATGTAGGTTATACGCTCAATAGTGAAACACGTTTGGGTGAAGATAAGTTTGGGGTACATTTGGATTATACTTTGAATCATTTCGGTGCCCAACGGTTCGATCTTAATATAAGCGGAAAGATAACTAAAGGATGGTATTTCAGCCTTGGCGCATTCCAGAATTTCGATCCGGGAAGTATCAACCTCCCATACATGAGATATGTTGATCGCACACAGATATACAAAGGAGCACTGACCCATCGTTGGAATGGCGGCAAGGGGGAACTGTCCCTGCTTTTCAAACACGCAAACAATGTTTCAGGTACGGATAATAACGGCCCCTTCATATACGTGGGTGACGGTTCAGTAAGATTGCTCAGTGGATTTGATTTGGGACGCGATTCATATATGCCTTCTGATGGAATGATAACCTACAAAGATATTGTTACGGGTGATATTGTGAACAATAATCTGCATGACATGGGCTATTCCCATAATAATGAAGTTGGTTTAAAGGGACACTACTCCTTTCAAGGTGGTGGATTACTACAGTTCATGCTGAAATACAACAGGGTTGATAGCCGTATTATGAATAATGTGTTGTCCGGGCTTAGCGAGGTCAGTTCGAATCGGGGTTTTGAACGGCTTGATGGCACACCATTCAACGGATATGTACAAAGTCGGTATAGTATGTATTACGAAGGTCTCGTTGACGATATGCTGGCTACATTGGAATATAATAAACGTTTAGGCAATCATGCTTTACGCTTGGGATTGAATCAATGGTACAATAGGGTGGAACTGAAAACTATGACTTCCAATTGGGCACATACGGTAGAACCGAATCCGGTACGTCTTACTTATAACGGACAAGAATTTTGGGATTACAATACGGGAAGCGAATATTATAAAGGACGTGAAAACAAGCTGGCTTTCTATATTTCAGATGATTGGAATGTACTGCGCACACTCTCTCTGTCCTATGGTTTGAGACTGGAGTATTATCATATTGACGGCAACGCTCCTATGAATTCTAACGCAGCAGACCATACCAATGACCGTGTGCCGGACTTTTACCTTGGAAAACAGGGAGTACACCTCACACCTTTTAACTACAATTGGTTGAATCCTATCGCTACAATAAATGCACACTATGCCGTGACGAGACACTTTGGCCTGACCGGTGACTATTTATTTAACCGTCAACGTCCACGTTTGGAGAACTTCGGAGGAGCAGACTTTGCCAATCTTGATCCGGTGGATGTACAACTGGTGCGTTTCGGTGCTTATTACAATAATGACTGGATTAATATTGTGTCAACTCTCTCATACATTCGGAAAACCAATTATAAGACACGTTCGCAATTCACAGAAAATATCAATGGAATGGATGAGACACAAACTGCTTCCATTAACTATGACATTGCCACGATGGGATGGACAACAGATGTTGTATTATTACCGTTCAAAGGTTTTCAATTACATTATCTGGTTACATTGCAAAAACCTCAATATAAAAATTTTAACACTTCTCTACATTTCAGTGATGGAATGGACAGGAATTTTAGTTTTAGTGACCGTAAAGTAACTGGGGTATCAGAATTATTAATGGAAATAGACCCGTCGTATACGGTGGATAAATGGCGATTTTGGCTTAGTTTCCGTTATTTTGGCAGACAGTATATCAACAAGCCTAACACGCTTTATTTCAATCCGCGTTGGGAAACCTTCGGAGGTATAGACTATCGACTGAACGAACATATATCCCTATCGGCAAATGTGGTAAACTTTCTTAATCAGAAAGGGGCAAACGGAGCCATTACTGCCGCAGATTTAGTGACTGATACGAATATCTATCGAAACTATCTGATGTCTGGAAGTTTCATTCGTCCTTTTACGACAGAATTATCTCTTAAAATTGATTTCTAAGAATATTAAAACATTTTTATTATGAAACGTACAATAATTGTTATGATTACAAGCTTATTTGTTTTGGGAACAACTGCCATGGCACAATCAAAACCTATTCCGGGAAAAGACGGCAATAAATATGTACCATATGAAGACCGTACAGGAAACGAGTCCGTTGTTTATTTCACACGAAGCCTCACGCCGGAAGGACTCATAAAAGCGTATGAACAAGTGAATGCAAACATTGAAGGCCATATTGGTGTTAAGTTACACACTGGAGAGCAACATGGTCCCAATATTATTCCGCGAGAATGGGTGAAAGCATTGTTCAAAAAAAATCTTCCTTATGCCAATATTGTAGAAACCAATACTTATTACCAAGGAGACCGATATACAACCGAACAGCATCGGCGGACATTGGAAGTGAACGGATGGACATTCTGTCCCGTAGATATTATGGATGAAGAAGATACTTTGGCACTGCCCGTTAACGGCGGTAAATGGTTCAAGAAAATGTCCGTAGGCAGCCATATAACCGATTACAATTCCCTTGTCGTACTTACCCACTTCAAAGGACATACCCAGGGAGGATTTGGCGGAAGTAATAAGAATATAGGGATTGGCTGTGCAGACGGGCGTATCGGCAAAGCATGGATACACACTACTCCGGGACAGGATAACCAATGGGATATCAAGGATGAGGAACTGATGGAGCGTATGACAGAATCCACAAAATCTGTTATTGACTATTTCGGCAAGCATATTACATATGTCAATGTGATGCGTAATATGTCGGTTTCGTGTGACTGTGAAGGTATACATGCCGCTCCCGTAGTGACCCCAAATGTAGGGATTCTTTCATCTACCGATATTCTTGCACTCGATCAGGCATGTGTCGATTTGGTATATGCCATGACGGAAGCCGAACATCATGATTTAGTAGAACGTATAGAAAGTCGTCATGGGTTACGCCAATTGTCATACATGAAAGAATTGGGTATGGGGAATGACCGTTACATTCTCATTGATCTTGACAATGGCGGTAAACGTATAACTGCTGCCGAAGCAGTAAAAGGATTGAAACCGTTCGTGAAGGATTAAGAGCCAAAAGGGTATCACACTTTTGTTATCGGGTTGTTTGCACTTGCAAATAGCCCGATTTTAAGTTTGCCTTTATGGATTTGGCTATTTTTTATCGAATCAGTAAACGAGGTTATAAAATCTGTAATTCATCTACAAAGGATTCGCTCTCATATTCCGACTTTTGCATTATCATAAGTAAAATAAATTTGTATGGAAAGACAAAAAACGCAACTTTCAAGCAGATGGAAGATATTAATTCTGACATTGGGAGTTTTTAGTATTATCAATACTGAAATGGGGGTTGTGGGAATCATCCCACAAATATCCCAAACATTCGGCATCACGATTCCGCAAGCCGGATGGACAGTAAGCATTTTCGCACTTATCGTAGCTGTTTCCGCCCCTGTGATGCCTCTGTTATTCTCCGGTATAAATCGTCGGAAGGTGATGCTATTGGCTTTGAGCTTATTTACGGCCAGCAATTTAATTTCAGCTTTTACTGAGTCATTTGCCGTATTACTTATAGCCCGTGCGCTACCAGCTTTCTTTCACCCTGTATATGTTTCGATGGCTTTTACCATTGCTGCACAATCTGTAAACAAGGAAGACACCCCAAAAGCAGTATCGAAAATTTTTATTGGCGTTTCTGCCGGTATGGTGCTCGGAGTTCCGATAACGAGTTTTATAGCCAGCCATACTTCCTTTGCTGTGGCGATGATCTTCTTTGCAATTGTAAATGCAGTTGTATTATTAGCCACACTGTTCTATATGCCATCAATGCCGATAAAAGAAAAGATGTCATACGGCGCACAGTTAAGCGTATTGAAGAAATTCGGTGTGTGGCATTCCATCTTAATAGTTATGTTAATTAATGGTGCCATGTTTGGTTTTTTTAGTTATATGTCCGATTTTCTAAATAAAATAACGGACTTCACTTTTGATACAGTCAGTGTCTTGCTTCTTGTTTACAGTTTGGCAAATATTACAGGAAATATATTAGCCGGTAAATTATTTGCACGGCATAAGCAATGGTATATTCTTATTACGCCATTGTTCATGTTATTCGGTTATGCGTTGTTATTTGTCTTTGGAGATATTAAAATATCAGCAACTGTGTTAGTGTTTCTATTAGGAATATTTGCCGGTTTTGTCAGCATCATATGTCAATATCTGATTTCCCATTCGGCATCTGAAGCTCCTGATTTCGCAAATGGTCTCTTCCTTACGGCTGCCAATTTAGGCACTATGATTGGAACTGCACTTTGCGGTATATTCATTATGGAATATGGGACACATTACTCGTTGATAGGAACTCTGGTTCTAATTGCTGTAAGCCTGCTGTTTTTATTTACACACTTCTTTGTAATACGTAAAAATAAAATTTGAAAGTAAATATGATGATGAAAAACTTGTGTTTAGCCAAAAGGAATGGTAAAAGTGTTATAAATGAGGCAATGCCTGTAAAGCCATCCGAACGGCACGCCATCCTCGACATCCTGCGCGGGCTTTCCTTGTTGGGAATTGTCCTTGCGAACTTTCCGGAGTTCGGACTGTACACCTTTCTGGATGCCGGAGTCACGGAAGCCATGCCCACCGCCGCAGCCGACCGTGCCGCGCGTTTCCTGCAATACCTTTTCATCGACGGGAAATTCTACACGCTGTTCTCCCTGCTTTTCGGCATCGGCTTTT
>ENA-OPUE01002220-OPUE01002220.1-human-gut-metagenome-genome-assembly--contig:-NODE-2220-length-9864-cov-3.415231_pt1 | contig 9864 bp, 6 predicted proteins | sample MGYA00241466_ERZ501924 | MGnify/ENA primary metagenome ERZ501924 (study PRJEB25962, sample SAMEA2042223) | human gut metagenome | biome: human gut; feature: human-associated habitat; material: faeces...
ATAACATTGCAAAGATATAAAATTTTATTAAAAATAAAAGAATAAGGCTATTATTTTTGTCTATAATATTTTTTATTCATAAGTATTATTTAGTTGCGATATTTGTTAAAAGTAGGGTATTTATTTTATTTTGAGTATGAAATGATGTAAAACACATGAAAATTGTCAAGAAAATCACTTTTTTTCTTTGGTAATCATTTTCTTCTTTATATATCTTGTTCCCAATAAAGTAGTCTGCTACTTTTTATTTCTTTAACTATTAGCTCCCTGTGTGAAATTACTCTTTTAACAGTTGAATATCTTTGGAACGACTAAGATTTAGACGTTTTTTATAAGAAATGGATTCTTGTATTTTCCTCTTTTGTAGAACTGAGTTCCAAAAGAACTTGGATAATGTTTAATTAAAAGAGAGTGAGTATGAAAGAAAAAGTGTTAATGTTACTAGCTTGTCTGTGGTTGGGTATCGGCTTCTCTATGGCTCAAGCGCCTAAAACAGTTGCAGGAGTTGTAACTTCTGCGGATGATGGTGAGCCGATAATAGGTGCGTCTGTTTTAGTGGAAGGGACTACTATGGGAGCGATTACGGATGTGGATGGCAAGTTTGCTATCAATAATGTTCCTGCAGATGCTAAAGCGCTGATTGTTTCTTATTTGGGTATGATTACTCAGCGAGTTGGAATTCAGCGTGGTACTATTACTGTAACAATGAAGTCGGACACAAAAGTGTTGGATGAAGTGGTTGTAACTGCTCAAGGATTGAACCGTAAACAAAAAGCGTTGGGTTATTCTACACAAAAGGTAGCAGGTGAGGATTTGACTATTTCACGACAGACCGATTTGGGTAATGCTATGGCTGGTAAAGTGTCGGGAGCACGTTTTATAGGTGGTGCCAGTTCTGGTTTTGATGCAGGTACTATTATTTTGCGTGGTGCAGGTTCCATTCCTTCTTCGTCCCAGTCGGATAATCCGGCCAATGAACCTATTTATGTGGTAGATGGTGCTATCACCAACAAAAACTCTATCAATATGGATGATGTGGAAAGCATAAACGTATTGAAAGGTCCCGCGGCTACTGCCCTTTATGGTTCGCGTGGTGGTGCAGGTGCTATCATCATAACTACTAAGGCGGGACAAAGTGAGAAAGGGTTGCTTGAAGTAAGTCATACATTGCAGGCCGAAACTTACTATAATCATTTCAATATGCAGAAGCTGTATGGTGGTGGAGGATATGGAGGTACGGAAAAAGGTAACAGGGCTCAGGATATTTATGATTTGTATAGTGGTGATATTCCCGGTTTGCAAGGTGCTTATGTGTACGATTATAATGAGGACACTTCTTGGGGAGCTGCATACGATCCGGCTGTGAAATATGTCACTCCGTTGTCATTAGACGAAACCAGTGGTCATTATGGAAAACCAGCCACTTGGCAACATGGATTGGATTTGAGAGATCTTTATCGGACTGGTGTAACCAATACAACCAACGTTTCGTTTTCAAAGAGTGTGAAAGATTTTAATACCCGTGTTTCTTTCACCAATAGCTATCGTACTGGTGTGCAACCCAATTCGGACGCTATTCGCCGTTTCTTAGGGTTCAAGACTAATTTCAAACCCACACCGTGGATGAATGTGTCATTGGATTATAAATATACTTATCGTCAGGATCATAATGCTGCCGAAAGTGGATATAACGGTTCACGTACCGTTTTGCAGGAATATACCCAATGGGGACAGACCAATGTCAATTTAAAAGATTATAAGGACTATAAACGTCCGGACGGATCATGGAGGACTTGGAATATCAACAGTGTGAATAACCAAAGTGCTGCATTCCATGATAATCCGTATGCTTTGTTTCATGAATATAATCATCGCACCATTTATCAATGGAATGTATTCAGTGGTGATGTGTCTGTGGACCTTCCTTATAACTTGAAGGCAGGGGTACGCGTAAATGGTAACATACGTGGTTACAAATTGGAACGCGAACGCCCTTCAGGATCTATTAATTTCCGGTCAAATTATCGTCAGGATCAAAGCAGTTTAATTGATTTGACCGTACAAGGACGTTTAACTTGGGGACAATCATTTTTTAAAGATAAACTAACGGTAGACGCAGCTCTTTTTGCAGAAGCACGTGACTATACGTACGATAATTTATATGCATACACCAATACGAATTATGATTTGTCTTTGGACGATTACTATAATTTGGCTGCTTCATCGGGTACTATTGCTTTAGCCTATAATGAGAAAACACATTACAAAGAACGTAGTGTTTATGCCACAGCTACCATGGGCTGGGATGATACTTATTTTCTTGACGCTTCTGTTCGTAACGATATGTCTTCCACATTGAGTCCTAATCATAACAGCTATTGGTATGGTGGCCTTTCCGCTTCTGTCCTTGCTCATAAATGGGTGAATGCAGAATGGCTGAATTTCTGGAAACTGCGTGCTAGTGCGGCTCAAGTAGGTACTACGCTCAATGCTTACAATATTTATCCTACTTATTCGCTGGATACCAGTTATGGTTCACATGTTACAATGTATGAACCTTCTTCTCAGAAAAATTATAATATCGAGCCGTCTATTTCCACTTCGTATGAAATAGGTACGGAATTCCGTTTGTTCAATAATCGTTTATGGGGTGATTTCAACTATTATACTCGGGATGACAAAGATCAGATAATCTCTGTAACCTCTGCTCCACAATCGGGGTACTCCACTCGTAAGATGAATGCTGGTTTAATTCGTAATCGGGGTGTTGAATTGAGTTTGGGCGGGATGCCTGTTTCCACTAAGAACTGGAAATGGGAAATGAATTTCAATATAGCGAAGAATAGTAATAAACTGGTGGAACTAGCTGATGGGGTGGATTCTTACTCTATTTATTGGACTTCATTCACAACTCGTTTGTATAATTATGCTATGGTTGGTAAATCACTTGGTGTGATAACCGGTAATACATGGGAACGTGATGACAATGGCAATATAATTTTCCATGAACTGAGTGCCTCGCAGAAGGCGTTGTATGGTGGTGAATATGTACCTACTTACAATCAGAATACACTAGATGAACTGGGTAACTTCCATCCGGATTTCACAGGTGGTTTTAATACTAGTATCAGTTTTAAGAATTTCCGTCTGTCGGCTAATATTGATTTCTCTGTAGGCGGACAGATTGTATCCTATACTAATATGTGGGGTAGCAATAGCGGTATTCTTGATAAAACAGCTGAGCTTAATGACCGTGGCGTCAATGTTCGTGAACCGGTAAGCAAAGGTGGTGGTATCCACATGACTGGTGTGGATCAGAATGGCAATAAGGTAGATACCTATGTCAATGCTAAACTATATTATACCACAGCTTCCCGTGTATGGGAAGAATGGGTGTATGACCGTACTTACGTGAAACTTCGTGAAGTGTCATTGTCGTATGTTTTCCCGTCACAGACTTTGAAGAAACTAAATATCGGCCTGAGTCGTGCCAGTGTGGCAATTAATGCTTCCAATCCATGGTTGATCTACTCAGCTTGTCCTAATGTGGATGTGTCTGAAATTGGTATGGGATATTTTGAGGGTGGTAATGCCGCTGCAACCCGTTCGATAGGTTTTACCGTTAATCTTGCTTTTTAAACCATAAAATGAAGAATCATTATGAAATATATTAAATTATTATTTTTATCTCTGAGTTTTGCAGCAACATTCACAGCATGTGATATGACTGACTTTGGCGATATTAACAAAGATCCCAATGAACCGTCGGAGGCTAATACTGGTATGTTGTTTACATACGCTTGTACTTATGTGAAATACTTCTCTATGAACTCAAATTATTATTACCCGTGGACGCAAATGTATCCGGGGTATATGTCCGAGAAAAATAATAATCAGTATGGTGCGTTTGGCGGACCTACTATGAGTACAAGTTCTTATTATCTTTATCCGTTGAAGAACTGCCAGAAGATTATTGACTTTAATAGTGATGAGACTGAAAAAGGTAAACCTGCCATTGTACAGTTTGGTGATAATGCCAATCAGATTGCGGTTGCACGTACATTGATGGGATTCATCTATATGCACCTTACAGATGCTCTAGGGCCACTTCCTTACACAGAAGCATTTCAGGCAGGTGAGGAAAATTTTACTCCGGTATTTGATTCACAGGAAACGATTTATGCTAAGTTAGATGCCGATTTGAGGGAAGCGTATAATCAGTTTAATGAAAGTGGCTCGTTGAGTACAGCCGACATCCTGTTCGATGGTGACATTCGTGCATGGAAGAAACTGAATGCTTCTACCCGTATGATGCTTGCTATAAAACTGGCAGATGTGGATCCTGCCGAAGGACGCTCGCGTTTTGCTCAAGCTTACGCTGATGGCGGTATTGAAGAAAATGCCTATAATTTGAATTATACTTTTGAGGCCAATACTGTGGGATATTTATATTATAATGGCGTAAACTATAATTATAATTTTGTTCCTAATAAGTATTATGTAGATCAGTTGAAGGAATTGAAGGACAACCGTCTGTTCTCTACTTGTTCACTGATTCCTTTCGGTAAGACACAGGCAGAGGCGGGCGTAACGGATGAAGACTTGAAGAATTTTGATAAATACCAAGGTATGCCTTTGGGTATTGAGTCTGCAGATGTGAACACGTGGAATAAAGTCTGCTGTTTTTATAATCCTTCGCTTACACAGGTAACCTCTACTTTCCCTATTATTACTGCTTCTCGTATGCTACTTATCGAGGCTGAAGCTGCTCAACGTGGCTGGATTCAGGCTGATCCTGCCCAGCTTTATGCAGCTGGTGTGAAGGCATCGTTCGAACAATGGGGGGCCGAAGGTGTTGATGAATATTTGGCACAGGAAGCAGTTGCTTATACGGGTACTGATGCTGATAAAATTAATAAAATTGCTCTTCAGCGCTGGATCAGTGGCTTCATGGCTGATGGTTTTGAGGCATGGTCTGACTGGCGTCGTTTTGATATTCCGAAACTAGAAGTCGGTCCGGTTTGTACAACGATTGATCACATCCCTTATCGCCATCAATTTGATAGCGAAATTTATCAAGGTAATCTTGAAAATTATGAAGCTGCCGTGAAAGCAGATTTGAATGGTGATGATAGCCGTGAGCAACGAGTATGGTGGAATAGAAGATAAGATTTGAAGTATATAATTCTCTTTAAAGTTTCGTTTAAATATAGGGGACATTCTCAGTGATGAGAGTGTCTTCTTTTATTGAAATAAATCAAAAAATATATAGGATAAACGTTAGTTAAGACTAGGTAATTCATAAATTGCCTCGATGGATAGATATACGTATTGCTTTTTCTTATTCACTTTTGTTGTGTTTGGTTGGGTGGCATTTGAAGAATGTTATTGTTGGGATATTGAATTTTTATGAAGAAATTCTCCTGTTTTAAAGCATAAAAAAAGGCTATCTATCCCAGACAGCCAATCTTTTGTTAACCTTAAATCTAATACTATGAAAAACACATTGCAAAGATACGGACTTTGTTTATAATAGCAAGTTTTTAGTCTGTATTTCGCCGTTTTATAACATGCTTTATAAATATATCGCACCTTGTTAACAAATTAATTTAAAAATGTAAAGTTTTGTTTATTATGACCTTTCGGACTTTTTGTCTTATGAATGATAGAAGAGGGCAAATGAAAATAAAAGTATGTGATAGCTGTTTTTCTATTTCTTATTTTATATCTTTGATGTCACTTTACTGATTGAAAAAATAACAGTTACTTATGAAAAACAGACAGTTTATTGTATTTGCTCTTTTATTAGCGTGTCCGTTGCTGTTACACGGACAGGAAACGTCTCTCTGTGGAAAAGAATCATGTAATAAAGGTTATATCCGGCATCCATGGTATGGAAAAAAGGTTGGTTATATAGGAGACTCGATAACTGATCCCAATTGTTATGGAGATAACATAAAAAAGTATTGGGATTTTTTGAAAGAATGGTTGGATATCACTCCTTATGTGTATGGAGTGAGTGGACGTCAATGGAATGATGTACCCCGTCAGGCAGAACAATTGAAAAAGGAGCATGGAGAAGAGGTTGATGCCATCGTGGTTTTGATGGGGACAAATGATTTTAATAGCAGCGTACCTGTCGGGAGTTGGTTTGCAGAGAAAGAAGAGCAGGTGATGGCTGCCCGTGGTGAAACTAAAAAACTGGAAACGCGTAAAAGGCGTGTTCCTATAATGACGAATGATACGTATAAAGGCCGTATTAATATTGGTTTGAGTCATTTGAAAAAATTGTTTCCCGATAAACAAATTGTTTTGTTGACCCCATTGCATCGTTCTTTAGCGGAATTCGGCGAAAAGAATGTACAACCGGATGAAAGCTATCAGAATAAATGCGGAGAATATGTGGATGCTTATGTACAGGCCATTAAGGAAGCAGGTAATTTGTGGGGAGTTCCTGTAATAGATTTTAATTCGGTTACAGGTATGAATCCGATGATTGAAGAACAACTTATTTATTTCTATGATTCGGGGTATGATCGTTTGCATCCTAATACCAATGGTCAAGAACGTATGGCACATACATTGATGTATCAGTTACTTTCTTTGCCTGCATCATTCTGACAGTTGGACATTCATTTTTTTGTCTTTTTGGAAGAGTTTGTCTATTTAGGAGAACCTCCAATGTTTCGATATGAACTTGAAGAATTGAAAAAATGTTCAAATGGCAAATTGATGTTGTTTGAACATTTTTTTATTAGTTCTTATTTACTGAAAGAGTAATTGAACTATTGATTTTGAACAAATTTCTATATTCTTGTATCATTTTTTATGGTTTCTTTTCTTGTTCTTGTTTACTTTTGCCTGAATCTTTTAACTTATAAAATGTATATGAAAAACATGAAATTAAAAGTATTACTTGTTTTATGTGCTTTACTCCTGTTATCGGCTTTTATTGCTGAGAGAAAAGACCCCATTACTATTTTTATGATTGGTGATTCTACCATGGCGAATAAAAGTCTGAAGAATGGTAATATAGAGCGTGGTTGGGGACAAATGCTTCCCGGATATTTTACGGAAGAGGTTGTGGTGGATAATCACGCTATGAATGGAAGAAGTTCACTCAGTTTTATCAATGAAGGACGTTGGGATGTAGTGCTTTCTAAAATTCATAAAGGTGATTATGTATTTATTCAATTCGGACATAATGATGAGAAACCTAGAGCCACATTACATACAGAGCCCGGAAGTACCTTTGATGATAATTTAAGACGTTTTGTGAATGAAACACGTGCTAAGGGAGGAAATCCTGTACTGTTCAATTCTATAGTCCGTCGTAATTTCCCTCCTAAAGGTGTGACGGAGATAAAGGGTAGTTATGAAAAAGAAGGTCCGGTATTGGTTGATACCCATGGGGAATATCTGGAATCTCCCCGTCGGGTGGCCGGAGAAATGAATGTACCTTTTATTGATTTGAATAAATTGACCCATGACTTGGTTACCGGTATGGGAGTCGAGAATTCAAGAAAATTGTTTATGTGGATTCCAGCAGGACAATATGAATTTTATCCGGAAGGGAAAATTGACAATACTCACTTGAATATATATGGTGGACGTATAGTTGCCGGGTTGGTTGTGGACGCTTTGATGGAAGAAGTGCCGGCTTTGGCAAAATATGTGCGACGTTATGATTATGTGGTGGCGAAAGATGGGAGTGGGGATTTCTTTACAGTTCAGGAAGCAGTGAATGCGGCAGTTGGTGGTGGCAAGAAAACAATATCTATACTTGTCCGTCCGGGAGTATATGAAGAGTATGTTTCTATGCCGGAATCATCGCCTCGAATAGAATTGGTGAAACAGATAGGGGCTGAGATCAGGGATAACGGGTTCACACAAGATGTTTATGTGGCACCTTATAAGGGTGACAGAGTGTGTGCTATTAGTTATACATTTGATGATGGTTTACAGGAACACTATACGTTGCTTTTCCCTAAATTGGAAAAATATGGCTTTAAAGGTACTTTCTGGATATGGGGTAAATGTATAGAGAATGAAAGTGCTATGCAGGGAAAACCGAGAATGTCGTGGGCGCAAATTAAAGAGATGAGTGACAAAGGGCAAGAAATATCCAGTCATAGCTGGTCACATACGAATTTAAAGCATGTTTCTTTGGAGGAAGTAAAAATGGAAGTAGAGAAGAATGACAGTATACTTTATGAGAAAACAGGAAAAATACCGCGTACATTCTGTTATCCTTTCAATGCTGTTAATAGTGATATATTAAAAATAACTTCAAAGAACAGGGTAGGTACACGTACCGAACAATATCCCATCGGGGGAGATAAATCGAAATCAACTCCTGAGTCTTTAGATAAATGGGTGGAAAGCTTGGTAAACTCCGGTAGATGGGGAGTGGCAATGATACATGGAATATCGCAAGGATATGATGCTTTTCTGAATCCCGAAATATTGTGGGAACATTTTAGTAAGGTAAAGGCTCTGGAAAATAAAATATGGGTGGGTACATTTAGAGAGGTGGCTGCCTATACAAAAGAACGAGAAAAAATTCGCTTGAATGTGCTAGAAAAAGAAAACGGCTATAACATAACTCCTCATTTGGATATGAATGCACAATTATTTACGGAACCACTGACTATGGTATTGAAATCTGTGGGAAATAGAGTTTCGGAGATTAGGCAAGATGGGAAAAAGCGTTTTCTAAAGAAGGATGCTGATAAGGTTCTTTTCGATTTTAATCTTTATGGAGTGATGATTCAGATTCGTTTTATCTGAGGTGTTGGATATAGTTTTAAAACTAGAATAGGGAAATCCGTTAGTCTTTATTGTAACCATTTGAGGTGTGATAATAAGATTAACGGATTTGTTTTTTGCACTTTTATAAGGTTACTCAGAATTAATTTCTAAATTTGTTCCCGTTAACTTTATTCCTTTTCCAAAAGAAATAAAATGGAAAACACAGAGAAACTGATTGTAGAACAACTGAAAAATGGCAACGAAGATGCTTATAAATACATCTATGATTATCATTATGTTCTTTTATGTCATGTAGCAAATCAATATTTGAACGATAATTTTTTATCGGAAACTATAGTCGGAGATGTAATTTTTCACCTTTGGGAAATCAGAGAAACTTTAAACATTACTATTTCTATTAGAAGTTATCTGATAAAGGCCGTTCGTAATCGTTGTATAGACTATCTGAAATCTAGATCTGAAAAAAAGGAAATTTCATTTTCAGTTCTAGTACCGGAAGAGATGTCTGAAGAAAAGTATTTGCAGTCAGATAATTATCCTTTGGGAATATTATTGGAACGTGAATTGGAGCATGAAATCCGTATGGCAATAGACAAACTACCGATTGAATGTAGATGTGTTTTTGAAAAAAGCAGATTTGAGGAGAAAAAATATGAAGAAATTTCTCAGGAATTAGGTATTTCTATAAATACGGTTAAGTATCATATAAAGAATGCATTATCTTTCCTTCAGACTGAATTGAGCAAATATTTAATTGCTTTGATTTTATTTTTTTCGTGTTAAAACAGAAAAAAGTTCTTTTAGGACTACCCTGTATTTAAAATAAATCGTCTTCACTTTAGAAACAACAAAGATGAAAGCAGAAAAAGAACATATTGATGAATTAATAGTATCAATACAAGGAGAAGATAGATGGTCTATTGATACAGTTGAAATAAACAGAATGATTTTGAGAAAAGAAGGATTAAAAAATGAAAATATTAGAGGTTAAAGATTTATGTAAAAATTATGGTAAAGGTAGTACTTTGGTTAAGGCTCTTGATGATATTTCTTTTTCTATTGATGAAGGAGATTTTGTTGCTATAGTTGGTG